>Ga0310344_10003278_pt1 | contig 12095 bp, 15 predicted proteins | sample HC15DNA20200_MG_FD_203801 | JGI IMG/M metagenome (GOLD analysis project Ga0310344, IMG submission 203801) | Marine microbial communities from station ALOHA, North Pacific Subtropical Gyre - HC15-DNA-20-200_MG | ecosystem: Environmental > Aquatic > Marine > Oceanic | place: Pacific Ocean: North... | reverse complement strand
CGACTATCTCTGGAACGAGATTGACCAACCCCTCGAACGCTATCGCCCGATCCGCGCCAACCGCTTCAATCCTCGCAACTTCGTCTTCCCTTAGCGTACACGGCTGAAGAAATTCCCGCGGAGCCCCTTGATTGGTGTAGTTTCGCCCTGGTGGCGATTGATCGTGCTGAAACTGGGTTCCGATTCGTCTGCTTCAGGAAAAGTTCCCGATAGCTGTCACTGAGGGCCATGTTTTCCTCGCCAAACATAATACATGACATTACATGTATCATGATCCGTAAGCCATGACGCACTGGTCGGCAAGCGGGTTTGTGTGGAGTGTGCGCTCGATTCAGTGTTCATTGATGTGTGTTGCATAAATCCGCCAGAAAATTGCACAAATCCGGCACGATGGCGGAGTGATGCAATTATGTGTTGCGTAAATCCATCACGAGTGAACAGGATATAGGCTAAAAATTGGATTTAAGCTTCAAGCGGAACTTTCTTTCTTCTGAAAAACACATTTAACTTGAAATACGACCTGTGTCCCTTCGTCTACATGCGTCGTCAATACTGACGATACTCCAAACAAGGGACATCGTATGGCTGCAATTGCCTCGCTAACCAAATGGGGTGGCGTTTCGAACGCCTCGCCTCAGCGCAATCTGGAATACCTCGCCTTCGGCCTGCTGATGGTGGCGCTCATGGTGGCGCTGTTCGCCATGCCGGCATTGGCTGGCACCGACACCACCTTCGATACCGCCTTCACCAAATTCTCGGGCTTTCTCGAAGGTTCGGGTGGCAAGATCATCACTCTGATCTCTCTGGTCGGTGGTCTGATCGGTCTCGCCTCGGGCCGCTTCTCGATGGCGCAGATCGCCATCCCGGTCGGCGTCGGCATCGGTGTCGGCACGGGTATCCCGATCGTCACCTCGACGATCACCGCGATCATCTGATCTGTGACCGGGCGTGAGCGCGGCGGATTTCCGGCGCGTGCATGATCGGGGGGAGGGGCGGCGATGGATCGCTATGGTATTCCTGCAAAGCTTGATGAGCCTGAACGGATCGGCCTGTGGACTCTCGACGAGTTCGCCGCGCTCGCGATTCCGTTCGTCGTGGGCATCATGACGCAGCATGTGCTCGTCGGTATCGCATTCGGTTTCCTGGGTTGGTGGGGTCTGCGTAAGGCAAAAGCGGGCCGCGCTACATCCTGGCTTCTTCATGCGGCCTACTGGCACTTGCCCGCAGGGATGACCGGCCTTCGCGCCGTCCCGCCTTCCTACCTTCGCTTGATGGCGGGATAATCCATGGAAATCGGTTTCAGCCAGGCGCAGGCCCAGCGCGTGCTGCGCCAGCGTAACATGCTGGTGCTTACCAGCGTCGGGCTCGGCGTGGTCGCGATGTTCGCCCTGATCGCGGCATCGGCGCGCGATCGCGAAGTCGTGCTGCAGCCCGTGCTGACGCGGCCTATCGAACTTTCAAGCGCGGGCGTCAGCAAGGACTACCTCGAACTGGTGACGCGCGATGCGACCGTGCTCATGCTCAACCGCACCCCGCAGAACGCGCAATACTGGATGGATGCGGTCCTGCGCATCGTCCACCCTTCGGCCTATGGGCGGATGAAGGGCGAGCTGCTGCGCATCGTCAACGACCAGCGCGGGTCGAGCGTCGCCCAGTTCTACACGATCGAGTCCATGAAAGTGGACCCCGAACACCTGACGTCCGAAGTCTCGGGCGTGCTCCACACCATGGTCGGCCGCCAGGAAGTCGCCGCGCTCAAGCGCACGTTCCGCTACGATTGGACTTACACCGGTATCGAACTGCGCCTGATCGGCTTCGGCGCCATCGCCGCGCCCGGCGCGCCGGCGGATGCCGATGCCTCCGCTCCGGCAACGGCGGCGCCGCCCGCAACCGACCAGCATACGACAGGATCACAGCCATGACCTCAACCGCCATGGGCCTATGTCTCGGGGCCCGCGCCCTGCTGCTGTCCCGGCTCGACAACCGCGGCGCGCAGCTTGCCGGCTGCCTGGTCTTCGCCGCCGGCCTGTTCGGCGCGACGCCGGCCTTCGCCGACCAGACCCTCACGGTCGAGGACAATGCCCGCGTCGAATGCGTCGCCTCGCAGCGCGATCTCACCCGCATCAGCCTGGTGGGCGATGGGTTCGCCAGCGTCTCCAAGGTGCAGCCGGAAAACCCGCTCGATGATTTCTCGGTGGTCAACGAGCAGAACCGCGGCGACATCTATCTCTCCGTGCCCACGGGCTTTCGGCCGAAGGCGCTGTCGTTCTTCGGAACATCCAGGAAGGGCTACGTCTACAAGTTCGCCTGCCGGATCGAACCGATCGAGGCGCAGCAGATCTTCCTCGCCAATCCCACCACCGAGAAGGCGGCCAAAGTGGCGGATGCCGAGGAGGGTGACCAGCTGGCCCCCGACCTCGACGAGACCGCCGTCCGCCTTGTCCAGGCAATGGCCGGACAGAAAGTCGTTCCCGGCTTCCGCATGGAAAAGGCCGCGCTGATGCCGGTGCGCTCGGGCGATGTCACCGTGCAGCTGCTCGCGCAGTATCGCGGTCTCGACCTGACGGGCCGGGTGCTGCGGATCGAGAACACGGGCAAGGCCGCGACCGAACTCAGCGAAGCGCAGATCGCGCCCGGCGATGCGCTCGCCATTGCTATCGCCAGCCCCCGCCTCGAGCCGCACCAGGTGACGACGGCCTATGTCGTCACGCGCCGGGCGGCGCCGGGATCGTGACGGCGATGCTTGAAGCCGCCCGCAACGGCGGACCCCAGTTCAGTGAGGTAAGACAATGGCATTGAGCGATCTGTTCGGGCGCAGGAAAGCCTCGCCCACCGCTCTCGATATCAGCGCCGCGCCGACACCCGCGGCGGACCTTGGCGCCAACGACGATGTCCAGCGCCGCCAGCGCATCGCGCTCTATGCGGGCGGCGCGGTGGTCGTGGCCTTGTGTGGCTGGTGGCTGTTCGCCGATTCCGGATCGAAGACTCCGGGCACGGATACCCCGAAAGGCGGCCAGCAGATCTCGGTCTCGACCGATGACCTGGGCGCGCGCAATCTGTCCGAGAAGGAATGGATCGCGATGAGCGAGAACCGCCTGCAGGCGCAGGACAACCAGCTGCGCCGGATGGCGGGGCAGGGCGACCAGCTGCAGCAGCTGCAGGCGCAACTCGACGCACTGCGCTCGGAGAACTCGAGCATGGCGGCCGACGGCACCAAGGTCGTCTCGGCCTACGAGGATGAAAACCGCAACCTCCGCCAGCAGCTTGCCGCCGCGCAGACCAGTGCGAACACTGCGGCCGCGGCGGGGCCGCGCGCGCTCTATGGCGCTTCCGGCCCTGCGGCCTATCAGGGCTTTGGCGCGGGCGGTATGCCTTCGGGATCGCCGCTGGCGGGGACGCCGCGCTCCGAACTCAAGGTCATCAGCTTTTCGTCGACACCTTCCGGGCCTGCCGGAACGGCCAAGCCCGCCGATCGCGGCAATACGATCTATACCGACAGCCCCAATTACCTGCCGGCGAACAGCTACGCCAAAGCGCGGGTCATCGTCGGCGTCGACGCCGCCTCCAACGTCCAGTCGCAGTCCGATCCCCTGCCGGTGGTCCTGCGCATCACTGGCCCGGCCCGCTCGGTCGCGCAGAACGGCAAGGTCCTCACCACGCGGATCGATGGCTGCCTGGTCAACGGCGCGGCGCGCGGCGATCTCTCGAGCGAGAAGGTCTATGTGCGCCTTGCCAAGATGACCTGTCCGCAGCCCGGCGGTCGCTTTGCGGAAAGCGAGGTCAAGGGTTTCGTCGCGTTCGGTGGCAAGACCGGCGTGCGCGGCCGCGTCGTCAGCCGCGAAGGCAGCCTCACCATGCAGGCGTTCTTCGCCGGCCTTGTCGGCGGTGTCGGCAAGGGCTTTTCCGTCAACACCCGAAGCTTCCTCACCAGCGGGCAGACCATCGTCAACGGCGAGCGGCCCAAGCTCTCCGCCAGCGACATCGCCCAGGGTGGGCTCGGCGAAGGCATCAGCCAGGCCGGCGACCGGCTCTCGCAATACCTGATCGAGCGCGCCGAACAGTATCAGCCCGTGATCGAGATGCCGACCGGCATCGATGTCGAGATCGTGTTCCTCGAAGGCGCGTTCATCCGCAATTGAAGGGTATCCTCATCATGAACATCATCAGCAAGCTCAGGAGCGGCACGCTGCGCGCGGCACTCGTCGGCGCGGTCAGCGCGCTCAGCGTCTCCGCCGGCGTCTATGCCGCCGATGGCCATATCGATGCGACCCACGTCACCGATCTGCTCAAGGCGCGCCTGCCGAAGACCCAGGTGAGCGCGATGGACTGCGACAAGGTCGCAGGGCTGTGCGAGGTCGTTGCCGGCAAGAGCCTGTTCTACGTCGACCATGGCGCGCGCTATCTGTTCATCGGCCGCGTCTATGACATGGAGACGCGCCAGGACCTGACGGCGGCGAAGCTCCTCGCGATCAATCCGGGCCTGCTGCTCGGCGGCGCGGCCAATGCCGGCGCACGCGAGGAAGAGGGCGGCGAAACCAGCGCGCCGGCGCTGATGGGCCGGGGCAATGCCCCGCAGCCTGCGACGCCGCCGGCCGCGGCACGGCGTGTCGATCTCTCGAAGCTCGGAACGGCGGGGGCAGTTGTCTGGGGTTCTCCCAGCGGCACGCCGGTCACGATCTTCACCGACTTCCATTGCGGCTACTGCCGTGCGCTCGTGAACGAACTCGAGCGCATGAATGTGCGCGTGATCGAGCGGCCGATCTCGACGCTGGGCAGCCGCGATATCGCCAACCGCGTCTATTGCGCGCGCGACAAGGCAAGGGCGGTGAAGGCGGCTTATGCCGGTGAGCCCCTGCCGGCGGCGGCCTGCGACACCAGCGGCCTCGATGCCAACGAGGAGTTCGCGCGGACCAATAACTTTACGGGCACGCCGGTGATCGTGCGGTCCGATGGCGAAGTCCTCGAAGGCTACCGCTCGCGCGACATTCTCGAGCCCTGGCTCAGGGGAGCACGGCGATGATGGGCAAGCGCATGATCGTCGCGGCGCTGGTCGGCTTCGAAGCGGCGGGCCTTGGCGTGCTCCACGCGATCAGCGCCGGCGCGGTTAGTACGATGGCTCTGTTCGATCCTGCCGGTCTGCTGCCGCTGTTCGCGGGGCTGAAGGCTTTCGCGGTGTGCGGCGAGCTGTTGCTCGCGACGCTGGTGTCCGGCTCACTGGCGCAGGCGATCGTCGCGAGTGCCATGCCCATCGACAAGGATGATCATCGCACCGGCCTGCGGAGTGTGCGCCCATGAACCGGCCCGCACTTCTGCTCGCCATCGCGGTTCCGGCGCTTGTCGCCGGCTGCGTCAGCCTCGGCGGTAACGTCAAAGGGAACTTCGTCTGCCGCGCACCCGACGGCATCTGCGCGCCGACCTCGAAGATCGACGATCAGGCGCTGGCGGTGATGAACGCGCCGGCCGGGTCGGATGCGCTGCCATCGGCGGCAGCCCAGTCCGTGGCGGGCCAGTCCGTGCCGGGCCAGCATTCGGCCGGCGCGCTCAAGGTGGTGATGCCCGCGCGCACCGATCGCTTCGGCCGCTGGCGTGATGCCACGGTTGTCTATGTCGAGCCGGATGCACCCGGCCCCCGATTGGGCGGGACGATGCCGCCGGCGACGGCCGCCCCGGTCCGGCTGAGCCTTGTCGAACTGGCGGCCGGTGCGCCGGAACTCGCAGCGTTCGACCAGATGGTGACCTCCGATGGCGGCAGGACCGTCGCGGCCTCGCCGGTGGCGAGCATTCGCACGCAGGTCGAACGGACGCTGGGTGCGCCGGCGGCGGCTGCAACCGCCACCGGATCGGCCTCGTCCTCGGCTCCTGCTCCCGCTCCCGGATCGCCGCCGGCATCTCCGTCCGCGCCGGTCCGCGCGCCCGCGTTCCCGGCCACCAGCGGCGAAGGAGGGCACTGATGGCGTTCTTCGATGGCCTCGTCGCCGATCTCTTCGGTGGGCCGCGCAAGGTGGACAAGGCGCCGCCGCAGGCGGCGATCCCGATGCTTGCCCACTGGCTGCCCTATCGCAGCTACGATCCCCGCTCGCAGATCTACTACAACAACGCCTCGCGAGGATTTCTCGTCGAGATGGCCCCGCTGGTCGGCGCCGACGATCGCACCAGCGAGATCATCGCCCAGTGGTTCTCCGAAGGCATCCCGGAGAAAACCTGCATCCAGATCGTGCAATGGCAGAGCCCGCGCATCGCGGGCACGATCGGCATGTGGTTCATGCCCCGCGCCGAGGCCGGCGGCATCTACGAGCGCATGGCCCAGCACCGCTGCGACCATATCAACGGCGGTGTCTGGGAAAGCCTGTCGCGTGACGCCCCGTTCCATCTGCGCTCGCACCGCGTGATCGTCTCGGTCGGCGTTCCCGAAGGCGCGAGGACAACCGACGCCGAACTCGTCGCCTTGCGCGATTCGATGATTTCGATGCTGAAGTCGATCGACGTCCATGCCCAGGTCGTCGATCCGGTCGGCCTGCTCGCGCTGATCGACGACTTCACCTCGCCCACGACCTCGGGCGGCGAGGATGTCACCGGCTACAACGCCTTCGATCCGATCGCCGACCAGGCCGTGCGCCGCGATATGGAGATCCGCATCGAGCCGACGCGCATCGTCCTGCGCACCGAACGCTTCCGCGCGCTCGGCCAGAACACCGACGGCACGCCCGATATCGGCGAGGTGCGGCCTGACCATTTCGATGTGCGCTCCTATGCCGTCCGCAACCTGCCGCCACGCTGGACGGCGTGGGATACCGCGAAGCTGATCGGCGATCCGTTCATCGACAAGCTGCGCATGCCGTGTCCCGTCGCGACCGTGCTGGCGCTCGAATATCCCGACGAGCAGGCGGCAACGGCGCGCGCGAGCTTCAAGTTCATGCGCACGACCTCGCTCGCCGATTCCCGCTCGGTCCGCTGGATGCCGCAGCTGAAGGACCAGTCCCGCGAATGGGAATACGTGCAGGAGCAGCTGCGCCAGGGCCAGAAGCTGGTCCGGGTCTATTACGGCGTCACGACCTTCTCGCCCTTCGGCAAGGGCGATGCGCACGAGCGCAACCTGAAGGCGATCTACAAGTCCTCGGGGTGGGAGCTGCAGGACGAGCGCTACATGCAGATCCCGGGCCTGCTCGCGGTCATGCCGATGACCATGGCCAATGGCCTGGCGCGCGACTTCGAGCGGCTCAAGCGTATGCGCACGATGCTGACGACGACGGTCGCCAATATCGCGCCGATGCAGGGCGAATATGCCGGGTCGCCGGTGCCGCACCTGCTGCTGCTCGGCCGGCGCGGACAGCCTTTCTTCTGGTCGCCATTCGAGAACGCTGCCGGCAACCACAATGTTGCGGTGGTCGGCAAGTCCGGTTCGGGCAAGTCGGTGGCGCTCCAGGAGATGACCGCCGCGCTGGTCGGCGCCGGCGCGAAGGTCATCGTCATCGACGATGGCCGCAGCTTCGAGCACTCGTGCAAGCTGCAGGGAGGCGAGTTCGTCGAGTTCACCATGTCGGCGGGCTTCCGTCTCAACCCGTTCTCGATGATCGATGGCGCCGAAGCGGCACTGAACGACGACTACCGCCTCGACTGCATGGCGATGCTGAAGGCGATCATCGGACAGATGGCGCGGCCCACGACGCGGCTCGACGATACCGAGGTCGGGCTCGTCGACGGCGCGGTCAACGCCGAGTGGGCCGCGCGCGGCATCGAGGGTTCGATCGATGGCGTGATCCGCGCCCTCGAGGTGACGGGCCATCCGCAGGGCGAAGCCCTGGCGATCGGCATGCGCCCGTTCTCGAGCGCGGGCACCTATGGCAAGTTCTTCGTCGGCCGTGCGTCCTTGAAGATCGGCGCGGCGCTCACCGTGTTCGAGCTGTCCGATCTCGCCTCGCGCGAGGAACTGCGCTCGGTCGTGCTGAGCGCGATCATGTTCCTCTCGAGCCAGGCGATGCGCGAGGACCGCGCGACCCGCAAGGCGCTGCTGCTCGATGAAGCGTGGCAGATGCTGAAGGGCGGCTCGATGGCCGAATTTATCGAGGCCTATGCTCGCACCTGCCGCAAATATGGCGGCTCGCTCATCACCGCGACGCAATCGCTCAACGACTATTACAAGTCCGAAGGATCGGTTGCCGCGCTCGAGAACAGCGACTGGTCGGTCATTCTCCAGCAGAAGCCCGAGACGATCACCGACTTCGCCAAACACGGGCGCTTCGATCTCAGCGATGGCAGCGAAGCGCTGATGCGTTCGCTCAAGCGCAATGGCACCGAATATTCCGATCTGATGATCCGCGGCCCCGAGACGCTCGCCGTCGGCCGCCTCGTGCTCGACCCCTATTCCGCGACGGTGTTCTCCTCGAGCCCGCAGGTCTTCGCCGCGGTCGAGCGCTATGTCGAGCGCGGCTTCCCGATGGCGCAGGCGATCGAGCGCATCGCCTACCCCGACGATCCCGGGAAATGGTCGCCGCTTGAGAACGTCGATGTCCAGGAGGCGGCGGAATGAAGCGCCGTCATCCCCTTCCGCCCGACCTGTCCTGAGAAGGATTGCCCATGCTCTTCCATTTCATCAGCACGATCTTCAACTCGATCGCCCGCGGTTTTGGCTGGCGGCTTGGTTCCGACGCGGCGCGGCGGCTCGAACACTTCGTCGAAGACGAGTTCGATCGGTGACCCTGCGCTCGACTGCCTCGGGGCGAACGTCCGCGATCCTCTATTGGGCCGTCGCTCTCGCGACCTGGCTGTTCGTCAACGCGGCCGCCGCGCTCGGACTCCTGCTCGCGCTGTTCGTGCTGATGGCCAACGCCACCTGGCTGACCTTCTTCACCGAGGCCGAGAATCTCGCGCGGCACTTCGTCGCCGCGTCGCCGGCAGCGCGAGCGGAGTTCGCGAGGCTGGTGAGCGAGATCCTCGTCGTGCTGTTCGTCTGCCTTTGCCTGTCACGCCTTGCTGCCCTGCGTCACACGGCCGCGCCGGCCACCCTCTCCACCTCATCCTGAAGGTTTTCCGTCATGGCCACCGCCACTTCGTCCCTGTCCGTCTCCGTGCCCGGTGAAGGCGATCCGGTTCCTGTCTCGTCGCCGGCAACGCCCGCCGTTGCCGTGCCGCCCCGCCGACGCGGCTTCGCCGGTTTCACCTGGGGCCAGTTGCTGGGCAGCGCCGCGATCGCGGGCGCCGTGCTGTGGGGCGCATGGATCACTCGCGATGTCCATGCCCTGCAAAGCCGGCGGATCGTCTCGGTGAACCTTGCCGCGATGATGAACGACTTCGTGATGGCGGAGGCGCGGGCGGGGAACAGCCCGGAACAGACCGAGATCGACACCCGCCAGTACATGGCGGCGCTGCAGTCGGTGCTGAAGCAGAGGGCGCGAGCGGGCGAGACCATTCTCGTCGGCGAAGCCGTGGTGTCTTCGTCCACGCCCAATATCACCGCCGAAGTGCGCGAAGCGGTGGGCAAGCTTATCCTCGCCAATCCCGCGCCGCGCATGCCGGCATCGCCTGCTGGCGCCAACGGAGCCGCGCCACAAGGCTCCGGCAACGCCGGCCTGCCGGCCAGCGGCGCGGGCGCGATCGGAACGAATGGCGCTGCCGGGCAGGGCGGTGTGATGCCGGCGCCCGCACCGGCCATGGGGGGAGGGGCCGGTGGCGTATCCGGCCAGTGAGATCGCGACGGCTTCGCCCGCGCGCATGACGGCAAGACAGCGCTGGCTGCTGGGTGCGGGGCTCGTGGCCGCGCTCGTGCTCTGGCGCGGTCTCGACGATCTTGCCCATAACCACCTGTTCCTGATCAACCGCTCGCCCTCGCTTCCGAACTGGGCCTATGTGGTCGAACGGGACAAGCTGCCCGCACGCGGGCAGGTCGCGTTCTTCCTGCCGCCCCGCAACGCACTCGTCGAAGCGCATTTTGGGAAGACCCCGTCGGCGTTCGGCAAGATCGCGCTGGGCCTCGCTGGCGATGTGATCGAGCATCGCGGTGACGACGTGGTGCTGCTGCGCACCGTGTCCGACGCCAGCGGCCGCCACGTTGCGAGCAGCGTCGTCGGACACCTCAAGCCGCGCACGATGCAGTTCGAAGTCCTGGAACCAGGGCCGGTGGGACGTATCCCCGAGGGCTGCTACTACATGGGCAGCGCCCACAAGGACGGTTTCGACAGCCGCTACGCGGCGATCGGCTTCGTCTGCCGCCGCCAGATCGTCGGCGTCGCCACCAGGGTCCTGCTGTGATGCGGCGCGGAGGTCTTGCTCCTCTCGCTTGCGCCGTGTCTGCCGGCCTGGCCCCGGCGCCCGCCATGGCGCGGGACTATGGCCAGCATGGCGCGGTCTTCGCGGTGATCGAGCCCGATCTGCTGGCGATGATCCGTAACAAGCTCACCCGCCTTCAGGCTTCGGGCGCGATCGAGCGGATGAACCAGGAATTCGCGCGCCGCAGCGAGGCGCGTATTCGGCGGCCCGATCCGGTTGTCGGAATTGGCCTTGCCACCACCCCGCGCAGCTGGGTCTACGATCCCGCCATTACGATCGACCACGACGTGTTCGATACCAAGGGCAACGCGATCGCGCGCGCCGGCCAGCGGGTCAACCCGCTCGACTTCGTGACCGTGCGCCAGAGCCTCGTGTTCATCGACGCCGACGATCGCGACCAGCTTGAATGGGCGATGCGGCGCTATACCGATCTCACCGCCAAGATCATCATGGTGAAAGGCGCGCCGCTCGAGGCGATGACGCGCTGGCGTCGGCGGTTCTACTTCGACCAGGGCGGCTATCTCACCGCCCGTTTCGGCATCCACGCGGTTCCTGCTGTCGTCGAACCTGCCGGCAAGGTCATGCGCGTATCCGAGATTCCAGTCGGGATCGGCAGGAAATGAGCGCGATGGCGATGTTCCCCCTGCGTTCCGTCAATATGCGGTTTGGGGCGGCGCTCCTGTCCGTTCGGACGCTGGTCGCCGCGCTGGCACTGATACTCGGCATCGGCGGCCTTACTGCGAGCGCCCAGGCCGATACCGGCGTTGCCGCCGCCAGCGTCCCTGCCAAATGCACGGGACGCTTCGTCAACCCGATCACCGACGTGTGCTGGTCCTGCCTGTTCCCGCTCTCGGTCGGCGGGCTGAAGATATTCCCCGGCGAGCGTCCCGACACCGACAACCCCTCGCTGCCGGTCTGCGCCTGCGGCTCGCCGCTGCCGCGCATCGGCTTTGCCTTCGGATTCTGGGAGCCGGTCCGGCTCGCCGATGTCACGATGAAGCCCTGGTGCTTCTCGAGCCTTGGCGGCGTGCGGATCGCACCGGGTTTTGACATCGGCTACGGTCGCGCCGCCTCCTCGCGCGACGGGCGCAATGGCGGGGCCAAGTGGAACGTCCACTGGTACGTCTATCCGCTGCTCTACTGGATGGAGATCCTGACCGACGTCGCCTGCATGGAGCAGTCCTCGTTCGACATCGCCTATGTGACCGAGATCGATCCGCTCTGGCAGGACGACACCCTGACCGCTCTGATCAACCCGGAAGTCGCGGTCTTCGCCAATCCGATCGCGCAGGTTGCCTGCGCCGCCGATTGCGGCGCGGCGACGCTCAAGCTGCCGCTCGATCCGCTGTTCTGGTGCGCCGGCTGTCTCGGCTCGATGTATCCGATGGATGGCAATATCGCCGAGCATGTCGGCGAGGTGCAGTCGAGCCGGCTCGCGCTCTCGCGCTTTGCCTACAAGCTCCACCGCGAGGGCGTGGCCTGGGGGACGATGGGCTCGAAGGGCCTGTGCGGCAAGTACGTCATGCCGATCATGCGCAAGCAGCAGTACCGGTTCCAGGCCACGATCCCCTCGCCGATGGTCAAGGGCCGCTGGGCCTGCCCGCCGATCGGCGCCAGCGACATGAAGCCGGGCTCGGGCAACGCCGTCCCCGTCACCGGCGAGGACATGGGCTACCTCGTGTGGCGCAAACGGAACTGCTGCGTCCGTGCGCCGTGACGGCGCAGAAAGGATATATGTATGTAAATCAACATCATAATCCTTTCGATCGTCTTGCTGACGATCGACCGGTGGCTGCGATGCCACCCCACCCGACGGAAGGAGTCGGGGCGGA
>Ga0310344_10003277_pt1 | contig 12096 bp, 11 predicted proteins | sample HC15DNA20200_MG_FD_203801 | JGI IMG/M metagenome (GOLD analysis project Ga0310344, IMG submission 203801) | Marine microbial communities from station ALOHA, North Pacific Subtropical Gyre - HC15-DNA-20-200_MG | ecosystem: Environmental > Aquatic > Marine > Oceanic | place: Pacific Ocean: North... | reverse complement strand
TTAATCAGGCATTGTCCTTCTGATATTTCTGGTATATCAGTCTCAACTACTTCGAATTGTCCTGGGCTCGAAATTCTTGCTGCTTTCATTATCGATAAATAATCCCTTCTTTGTTTAGGCATATCTGGACCTACATTGTGTCATTTAGAACCTATCCATGCAAGTCTAGGACATTTTCTTGATATACAATTAGACTATAAGTATTCCTACAGCTGCCAAGTTACGGCTTTCTGGGGAAAGAGGAGACGAACAGCATGAAAGTAATTAAGCAGGGACAAAATGCACCCGTGGATCGAACTACTGACTCTATTTTCTATGGTGACAGAGTCGAAGGACAAACTATTGTTGGAAAAGGGGCAAGCAAAGATTTTAGCTTCAATACTGTCACCTTTTTTAACGGCGCTAAAAATCACTTCCACGCGCATACCAGTGACCAAATCCTTTTCGTTCTTTCTGGTAAAGGTTATGTGGCTAACGAATCAGAGGAATTGGAAATGGAAATGGGCGACACAGCATTAATTCCTGCTGGTGAAAAGCATTGGCACGGCGCGGCTGACGGGGAAACTTTCTCCCATATTTCCCTAACTCACCCAAGCAGTGAAACAACCATTTATGTTCAGTAGTCACTACTTAATTTACTAGCAACTATTATCCGCATAACTTTATCACATCCCAATCTCCTAATGACAAGCACAACCGATAGATTTAGGACACTGGAGGCATCAGCTGTGCCCATGGGCGTAGCCTTTCAAATGCTGCAGACGCTGCCAAGACCAACCTTTCATCACCGTAACGCCCGATTAAGTGTAAGCCTATGGGAAGCCCAGTGTGAGAAAAGCCCGCTGGAACACTAGCCGCCGGATTACCAATCATATTGATTGGATAAGTAAATGGTATTATTCCCGCAAAAGGATCGACGTTTTGCCCCGCGATTTTTTCGGGGTAATCCCCTATTGGAAAGGGAGGTACAGCCATTGTAGGAGATATCAATAAATCGAAACTTTCAAATAATTGGTCAAATTTAGCTCTCAAATAATCGACATACCCCACGGCAAATGCGTAATCGGCACCTGTTAATTCCCTAGCAAAATCCATATTATGAAGGAAATAATCTGTGAATTTATCACGATCACTTTCAATCACACTGGACATGGCAGCATAGGTATTAGTTGAAAATAGAACCTTGAAAGACCGCTCGGGACTTTCAAGGTTCAAATTGCTGTCTGCTACAGTACAACCTATCTCCTCAAAAGCTTTAGCGGCTTCATAACACACTTCTGCGACTTCAGGATCAACGGGGGCAAAGCCAAAATCGGCACTCCATCCAATTCTTAAACCAGACACATCCATATCGAGCGCAGATACAAAATCTGGTGGAACATCTCTAATCGACGCAGGGTCTCTTCCATCATGACCTGACAAAACTTGCAAAAGCAATGCTGAGTCTCTCACCGTACGAGATAATGGACCCGATATTGCCAACTGATTCGCAATTACTGAAGAACCAGCTCCCATATATCTGGGCACCCTGCCCTGCGTTGGCTTTATTCCATAAACTCCGCAATAGCTTGCTGGTATTCTAATAGATCCCCCTCCGTCAGTACCGGTCGCCAACGAGCATAAGCCAGATATTAAGGCTGCTGCTGCTCCCCCACTTGAACCGCCAGTTGTATAGGATGTATTCCAAGGATTTCTACACGCATCCCCCAGCAAATTCTCCGTGGTCCCTTTATGCCCAAATTCTGGGGTATTTGTTTTTCCTAGAATTATTGCGCCAGCTGCTCTAACTCTTTCAGAAACCACTGAATCTTCAGTTGGAACTCTATCCTTGAAAAGTATCGAGCCAGCAGTGCTTCTTAAATTCTTCGTAAGCTCCATATCTTTTATCGACACCGGTATCCCATGCAATGGCCCAAAAGGTCCGCCCTTCATCACAATCTCTTCCGCAGACCTCGCACTATGCATAGCATTTTCGTAATCCAAAGTAATATACGAATTTAGCTGGCCGTCTAATTCATCAATCCTGTCAAAAAATAATTGCGTTAATTCCACAGGCGATATTTCTTTATTGACGATCTGCTCCTTTACCTCGTAGGCAGGTTTGAAAGCTAACTCTTTTTCCAAACTCATGTTTCCCTCCTCGTCCTATGAACCCTAAGTCACAAAACCATGCTATGAACAGTAAAGCTTACATGTCAAGGTCAACCTTGTAGAAGAAATTTTTTATGCTATCATCCATATCATCAAGACCAATAAGTTCGGGAGCAAAATCCATGAAAATCACTAATATTGAGACATTCATAGTCGACGCTGGTTGGAGACCCTGGATGTTTGTCAAAGTTGAAACAGATGAAGGGATCACTGGTTGGGGGGAATGCAGTGATGGCAAATCTCCACACGGTATAGAGGGAACTATTCGTGATCTAAAGCCCTTGTTAATCGGCCAAGATCCAAGGGCATATGAAATGCGCTTTCGTGACATGTACCGAGCTACCCTGCAAAGTATTGGAGGCGTAGCAGCAAAAGCTATTGCTGGGCTAGATTGTGCATTTATAGATATTAAAGCAAAGGCACTAGGTATATCTGTGACAGAGCTTTTTGGAGGGCCCACACGTGAAAAAGTTCGGGTATATTGGTCTCATTGTGGATCTTCTCGAGTAAGACATCATGAGCTACTTGGAACGCCTCCCATAGATTCGTGGGAGTCTATAAGCCAATTGGGCAAGGAGGTTAAAAGTAGAGGATTTACAGCTCTTAAAACCAATGTAATACTACCGGGAGAAAGCGCAACATTTGGTGGAGGTTTTGGTGGTGGCCTCGGCTCTACTGATCAAGTCGCACCCAAATGGCTAATCCCTCATATAGAACGATTAATTGGAACCTTTAGGGATGCAGTTGGTGACGACATAGACATAAATCTTGATCTGAACTTCCATTTTAAAACTGAAGCTGCTCTTCGGATAGCTAAAATACTTGAGCAATTTGACATGTTGTGGCTCGAAATAGATATGTATGATCCCAAAAGTCTACGCCAGATCAAGGATTCAACTACTACAAGAATTTGCACTGGTGAAAACTTGTACTATATGCGAGATTACATCCCATATTTTGAGAACCATGCAGCTGATATGTTCATGATTGACGTACCGTGGAACGGGTTTAGCCAATCCAAGAAGATCGGAGACCTTGCCGAAGTTTACCAGCACAATGTAGCTCCTCACAATTATTACAGCCATTTATCCAGTTTTGTAAGCGCCAGCCTTTGTGCATCTCTAACGAACGTTAGAATCATGGAAATAGACATAGACGATGTCCCATGGAAAGATGAATTGACAACTTCCGTGCCTGAAATTGTAGACGGATACATGACGGTGCCCAGTGCACCCGGGTGGGGATCTGATATCAATGAAGACGTAGCCCGAGCACATCCCTGGGATGAAAACAAACTCGCAAGTGTCACGCAGAGCGGTTACACAACAAGATAAAGGGGGCTATTTGGCTATTGGATAAATAGAGAGAATACTATTAAGGCTTATAGGGCTCTTACGCGATAGGGGTGGGCTATCCCTAAGTTTCCTCAATTCCACCCACTTCCCTTGGAAGCAATCCTGGGTATCAGGTGGAGGAGCGTCTAGCATCGGATTGAGACATCGAACGATTTCGCTAGAAGTTACGATTGAATATTTGAATCCTATGCCTGTTACTTTCATTTACATATATACGACCGGATTTATCTAGCAACACAGCCGTCGGTCCCCAAAAGTACTTTTCTACATAAGAAGACTCTTCATGCGGATCATCAACTAACCATGAAACATCAGGCTCTAATTGAGCTGTTTTCCTAGCTTCCGCTTCTTCAACGTTGCTTTCCAGATAATCTTTAGCCCATTTGGAATCTGTCGCTCTTCCCCGTTCTTTTGTTATGAAATTTCCATTAGCATCAAATATCTGCAACCGTTCATTGCCCCAGTCGCATACATATACATTACCGTCAGTATCGACCGCAACAGAGGACGGTTGAATCATCTCGCCGTCTCTCCTACCCGAAGTCCCGATACTCTTAATGAATTCTCCAGTTTCTGAAAATTCTTGTACCCTATCGTTACCCCAATCTGCAATCCAGATACTTCCATGCTGTGCAGAAACACCCCAAGGGAGATCCAATTCTCCAGGGAGATCACCTTTGCGACCAAATTCCAAGATGAACTCTCCATCTCGGGTAAATTTTTGAATCCTGTGATTCAGGTGATCGCTGACATATGCATTGTCGCTACTGTCAAATGCAATGGAGCAAGGGCCATATAATTCTCCCTGGGCATTTCCCTTAATACCCCATGTCTTCAAGGGTTCCCCATCCCGACCAAAAACAACAACCCTATGAAGATGATCATCAACAACATAGACATTGTCTTCACTATCCAGAGCTATACCACTGGGCCACATGAATTGTCCGTTTTCTGTACCAGGATTTCCGAAGGTACCAAAAAATTCACTGTCAGCATTACACACGGTCACTCTTGTTCCATACGCAAATATTTCCAACGACCTACTTAGGACCAGCATGTTTTCCTCAGATGTGATAGCCAGATCTACCGGGAAATAAAATCCTCTCCCTATCATTGTCGCCAGTCCAACCGTGTGGCTGTAGGTCAGCCCAGTAGTCGTGCTATCTATTTTAGAAACCATAATTAAACTCTCTGGAATTCTTGACTGGAAACTATCATCCTGAGGACATTCAATGACAATTCTTCATCTAAAACTCTTTTATCAGAATTGGATTTATCGACAAATCTCAAAATACTGGCTCGTGTATCTTCATTGATAGATATGGCACCGAGATGATCCAGGCAAGAATCTATCAACTGCTCTGGGTCATTGGTATTGATAGCGCCAATAATAGTTTTTACACCTGGGGCATCCAGATTACCGATATGTTCAGATGCAAAATTTATTCTTTCCATCAATGTTCCAGATTCAATCCAGTCTTGGCCACCATGCCAGCCTTCTACGCTGGGTGGATTCATCAAATCCTGACCCATAAACGCAATCTGCCTGCTTACATCAAACATCTCTCTCCGCGGATGAGAAAACTCATTGGTCAGTCTTAATACACCAACCGCAAGCTCCGCAGGGCTCTTAACTTTTGAATTCCAACATTCCTTGGATTTGAAGAACTGGGAACTAAATAACATCGAAACCATATGGCCAATATTGTAATCACTCTCGTAGTAGGCATCCACCAGTAAGTCAATGGCCCTGGGATCTTTTGGAGGTGTATAGGGCCATTGGGGTACCAGTGGTTCATCTGCCACAAAGAAATTATATAAATGTCTCGCTATGAATCTTGCAGTTGCAGGTTGCTGACAAATGATTTTGATTATATCTTCACCATTGTGATTGCCACAATGACCAAGAAATTCTTTCTCGCCTTTGTCGTTATCTTCATCATCGTATGAGAATCCCAATGTAGTCCGTCCATATGGCCAGATCGAGCACCTCTCATTCCGAACTACAAAATAGTTTAAATCTTGAAGAGTATAGCCCGTGAAAGCCCTCGCACTCTCTTTGACATCTTGTTCTGTATAGTTGCCGACTCCCATGGAAAATAGTTCTAATAGTTCTCTTCCGAAATTTTCGTTAATTGCCCCTTTATGATTATCATGATTATCGAGCCAATAAACCATTGCCGGATTCATAGACAACCTAGTTAGAAGCGTGGGGAAATCACCCATTCCATACTGCCTAAACATCTTAATCTGATCAAATACCGTTTTCCCCATCTGCATTTTGCTAGTCGCAGTGGCGAAAACGCCGTGCCAAAATAGCGCCATTTTTTCTTGCAGTGGAGCAGAAGTAGATACCATGCCGTAAAGCCAGCTCATGGGACTACCAGATGGCCCCATCATAGCCGAACTGTCAGTGTGATAACGGCGAACGAGACTTTCATCCATTCTGACGTTCACCGTTGGAAAATCAAGAAGCGCTGCAAGAGTCGCATCATATCCATTTTCTTCCAACACTTTCAGTTCATCCCATGAAGCTCCAAACCCAGCTCTTCTCATGAGGTGAGCAATCAGATCTATTTCTTCTCGTGACATATGTCTAATCCTCGTCTAAAACTTTTAAAGTTTCACGTTCATTGCACGCTCATTTCCCCAGCCTACAATGGACACCACACAATCATGTCTTAATGTTCTTCGGCCATATGTTATACATTATCAACACAAAATCAAGTGAACGATAGGCTAAAGGCAGGTTGGAATGGACTGACTATCATTGAATTTTATCAGGAGCTGTGCCACTGACTCAGGCTTTTCCATGTACATATTATGGCCTGTATTTCTTATCGTACACCTAGAAACATTAGGCATATCTTCAGGCACGTAGTGCAAATTCTCAAACGTATTTTGCTCCGCACTCCCTCGTACAAGCAATATAGGAATATTTAAATCACGAAAGATGGGCTTCAAGTCTACATAATCTCCATCCCGCTCTGTTTCTCTAAAACTGTTTGGTGACCATTTCATATCTAGCAAACCATCTTTTCTGAAATATGATTCGTGCTGTACAACATCTTGAATAACATCTTCTCGCCAAAACCCGGCTCCGGCATGGTTTTTAAGGAATATAAATAATTCCTCTCGGTCCTTCCATGTAGTTCTAGAAAATTCACTTCTCTTTATCATTGCACTCTGGAACTTCTCGTCTACAACGATCATTGGTTCCAACAGTGCTAATCTTTTAAATATAGTAGGGTATTGCGCAGCACATAGAGCCATAACTACTCCGCCTGTCGAATGGCCTACTCCAACTATATTTTTCAAACCCAGAGCTATACAAAACGCAGCAAGATCTTTGACCCGCTCATCAAATCTGTATCCATGATCAGACCACTCACTATCTCCATGGCCTCTAGCATCTACAGAAATCACATGAAACATAGCTCTTAGCGACCTTGCTACCGCATCCCAACTACGCCCCGTCCGCATATCACCATGCAATAGCAAAATGGTAGGACCGTTTTCGCCCCAATCAACATAGGCAATTCTGGCGTCTCTGAGCACTTGCCAGCGTTTGAGAGGATTCGCCATATAAGACCCCACCATTATAATCGAGAGTTAGTAAATAAACTAAAAGAAGATCTGAGAGCCACTAATTCAGTAATCCTAGTTCTTCCAAGATCGGAGGAATATTTTTCTTCTCATCTTCAGAAAAAGCCCTCAATGGTCGGGACATTGTGTCATTATCAATAACACCTAGTATTTTCAGAGCCGATTTCATACCAGCAAAGCTTGCCGCGTTAGGCCCTCCACCCTGTGCCAATTTGGGTAATTTCTGCATGGCAATAATCTTGGCATTGCAGTCTTTAATCATATTGGAGTCCCCAGCAACGCCTGCTTCCCACGCTTGACTTGCTATTCTGGGAATTAAATTTGCTCCCCCAGGTATCACTCCATGCACTCCCACAGACCCGGCAGTCGTAATCCTAAAAGCGGTTCCTAAAAATCTAAGTAATGATAGACCACCTTGCTCACAAAGGACGTTGAGTTCTGCCAGAAGCTCTCCTGCACCAGAGCTATCCTTGATTCCTACGACTGCACCCTCACTAGCCAGTGTCGCAACAGTTGTAGGAGCCACTGTAGTTTTGACTGTTTGCGGTATGTTATAAACCCACAGTGGCATACCCACGCGACTTTGAATATATCTATAATGATCTAGAAGCTCGTCTTGCGCGTTCGGATAGTAATATGGCGGAGTTACCGCTATACCATCAAGTCCTAATTCGCGCGTTTCTAGAGCCAAATTTATCGACAATTGCGTACTGCCACCCGAAACATTGCCGATAACCGGCACCCTACCTGCCACCTCATCTACAACAATTTCCGTACTAACTAACCTTGCTCTGTCTGTGAGATTAGCAAACTCACCAGTTGTTCCGGAGACCCATATTCCATGGACACCATTTTCGATAAGATAATTAACTAGACGACGGAGCGACCCTGTATCTACTGATTCGTCATCATTCAAGGGAGTCAATATAGGAACAATCACCCCTTTTATATCTTTAGCAGTCATATTATTCACCTGTCATACCTTTTACAATCAACTTTTTTAAATCCAATTAAAAAGGCCGATGCTTTCATACAGCAGTCGGCCTTTTTTAAAATCCCTCTTATTAGTTAACATTTTTTAAACGACACTACTCAATACCCACCACCTATTGCCGGTAAAAAATGAACCTCGCTATTTTCAGCAACTTTCTCAAGCATTCCTAAAGGACTTACTTCACCATCCACGGCGACCGAAATATTCGGTTTAATCCGGTCGTCATCTACTAACCTTTCTTTAATACCTGGAAATGCCTTTTCGAGGTTCTCAATAACTCTTCTAACGTTAGTCCCGTCAACTTCTACGAGGTGCTCTCCGTTAGTAAGATTCTGCATTAGAGATGGTATAAAAACTGTTGCCATAAGACTTTTCTTTAAACTTGAAAGACGAACGGGGTCAGGTGCAATTGCATCTGACCCTGTTCGTCCGGAAATACCTTATCCGTTTTGCTTCCATTTCGCTTCCATAATTGCCACAGGATTCATTGGAAGATTATTCATCCTCAGTCCTGTTGCTCCCTGAATCGCATTTGCTATCGCAGCCGTAGGAGGAACTATATTTGCCTCACCGACCCCTCTTACACCAAAAGGATGGCTTGGACTAGCAACCTCCACAATCACAGTATCGATCATAGGGATATCAAGACTGGTAGGCATTCTATAATCGAGCAATGAGGTATTCGCCATAGAGCCATCATCTCTCATATAGTATTCCTCGTTAAGTGCCCAACCGATCCCCTGAACGCTTCCTCCCTGCATTTGTCCTTCTACATAGCTAGGGTGTATCGCCTTACCAGCATCCTGAACAACCGTAAATCTCTTCACTGTTGTCTTTCCAGTGTCTGGATCAATCTCGACATCCACGATGTTACCTGCAAAAGACCCCCCACTCGCCCCTAGGCCACCTGCATTCATTGCCGCTCTACCCATTAAAGGGCCACCGGTATCCGCTAGTTGGGCTGCCAATTCCTTAAACGTCATCTTCAATTCAGGATCACTCTTGGACTGGAAAACTCCAGAGACACATTCAATCCCATCTGCATCAACATCCCATATACTGGCAGCTCGCTCTATCATCTGTGCATTAAGATCTTGAGCTGCCTCATAGGCCGCCCATCCAGTTGCATACGTTGTCCGACTCCCACCAGTGACCGCTGTAAATCCAACGGAGTCAGTATCCACAACCGACGGATACACATCCTCCATGGGAATTCCCAGCGCCTCTGCAGCCTGCATAGCAATAGACGCTCTAGAACCACCAACGTCTGTAGAGCCTTCAACCAGACTCACCGTTCCATCCGCATTAACTGAAATACTCACGCTTGACTCAAATCCAATATTAAACCAATAGCCAATAGCAACTCCCCGTCCTTCATTGGCCCCAAGGGGTGCACTATAATGAGGGTGATCTTTCATTGCTTCGAGAACTTCTACAGCACCTATTCGCGGAAAGGTCGGCCCATCTGCTCGACGAGTCCCTTCCTTTGCAGAATTTTTAAGTCTCAAGTCTATAGGATCAATACCCAACTGCTGAGATAATTCGTCCATGGCCTGTTCACATGCAAAAGCAGCATTTGGAGCTCCTGGAGCCCTGTATGGAGCAGATTTAGGTTTGTTCACCACTACATCATAACCATCAATCTGCGCATTTTCTACATCATAGGCGGCAAAGACGCAAATAGCCGCCGCGTTCACTGGCGATCCAGGAAAGCCGCCTGCCTCAAAGGCAAGCCTCGCTTGCATGGCTGTAATAGTTCCATCACTTTTGGCACCAATTTTGATAGTCATATTGGAACCGCTTGTCGGTCCAGTGGACTCGAAAACATCCGCACGACTCATAGAAATCTGAACAGCATGACCACTCTTTTTAGACAATAAAGCAGCTATCGGCTCCAAATATATTGGTATTTTCCCTCCGAAACCCCCGCCAATTTCCATTGGTGTTACCCGAACTTGCGATACTGGCAAGCCCAAAATTTTCGCTGTCGCGTCTCTCGCAGGATGGGCACCTTGGGTACTACACCAGATATGGAGTCTCCCATCACTATTCCAAAACGCGGTAGCTGAATGAGGCTCGAGGTAGCCTTGATGTACAGTGACAGTGTTATATTCCCGCTCAACTATACAGTCAGCTTCCGAAAATCCTGTTTCAACATCGCCTTTAATATGCTGAAAGTGATTGGCAACGTTACTAACTTTGTCGGTTTTCTCGCCAAGCTCCTCAGTTGTAAGGCCTTCATGTAGTATGGCTGCATTTGGTTCCATCCCTTGTGGTGCGGTCATAATTGGGGGCAGGACCTCATACGTGACCTCTATCAAGGATACGGCTTCTTCTGCAACATGCGGGTTGCTAGCAGCAACTGCAGCTATAGCCTGCCCTTTATAAACAACTTTTTCACCTGCCAAAATATTTTCACGAGCATATCTATCACTATCTTTCTCAGACTCTGGTAAATCTTTACCAGTTACAATAGACATAACTCCGGGCAAGGCTTCAGCTTTTTTGACATCAATAGACTTAATCCTCGCGTGAGCATGAGGACTTCGTAGTACCTTACCATGGAGAAGACCTGACGCATCAAAGTCAGCCGCGTACAAAGCCCTCCCTCTTACTTTATCAACACCATCAGGTCGAATCGGTCGAGTGCCGACTACATCATAGTCAACATTAGAAAGTATTACATTCCTTTCGTATTGCGTAGATGTCATTCTCTAGGCCTCCTGCATCTTTACGGCAGCGTCTTGCACTGCACGAACTATCTTATCGTAGCCTGTACACCGACATAAATTGTTGGCGAGCCAGAACCTTATTTGATGCTCACTGGGATTGGGGATATTTTCTAGTAAAGACTTTGATGAAACAATAAACCCTGGAGTACAAATGCCGCACTGCAGAGCTGCGTTTTCTAGAAATGCTTGCTGAACTGGATGCAATTCACTTCCATCTGCAATTCCTTCAATAGTCGTAATCTCTTTACCTTCCGCCTCTACTCCAAGAACCAAACAAGAGGTCACGATCCGGCCATCCATCTCCACTGTGCATGCACCGCAATTTCCATCGTTGCATCCTTCCTTAGTACCAGTGAGACCTATAACATCTCGTAAGCATTCCAAGAGACTTTGCCTTGGCTCACACAGAAACTCGACGGATTCGCCGTTAATGGTAGTTTGAACTTGTGTTTTTCCGGGCATTTATTAGGCCTCCTTAGCTCGATCGATCGAAATTTTAAGTGAGCGACGTGTTAACACGTCACACAGGTGCTTCCTGTATTCAACGGTCCCCCTCATATCAGTAATAGGTTTTGCAGCGTTCTTCGCAAGTAAACCCGCCTGTTCTAGTGAATCTTCATTCGCAGGTTTTCCAGCAAGTGTTTCGCCTATTTCTTTCACATAAAGCGGAATTGGTGCTACCGAGGATAAGGCAACTTTAGCGGATTTAATATTGCCATTTTCCAGTACAACGGAACTGCCAACACCAGCAACCGCTATATCCATTTCATTACGAGGTATGAATCTCATGTAATTGGCACCACTATTTGAGACTGGTGCTGGGAAATGAATGGCTGTTAGAATTTCGCCTTGCTGGATAACCGTTTGTCGTACACCGACACAAAAATCCTCAAGTGGGACTTCCCTATCACCATTTGGACCTGCAATTCGAGCTATTCCCCCTAGCGCTATCATGACTGGAACAGAATCAGCGCTGGGCGCCGCGTTGCACAAATTACCACCAAGCGAAGCTCTGCCCTGTATCTGTGTGCCCCCTATTAAGGAAGCAGAATCGATCAGGCCAGGATAAGCTTTCGCAATCGCATCATCTCCATAAATCTTATAGCATGGAACAGCGGCTCCAATGGTAAGTCCACTGCCAGCATCATATTTAAGTTCATTCATCTCAGGTATATTTTTCACGTCAACCAACAGATTGACTCCAGGCATAGCTCCAGCCCTGAGCTGAACAAGAACATCAGTACCGCCTGCTATAGGA
>Ga0310344_10003276_pt1 | contig 12097 bp, 9 predicted proteins | sample HC15DNA20200_MG_FD_203801 | JGI IMG/M metagenome (GOLD analysis project Ga0310344, IMG submission 203801) | Marine microbial communities from station ALOHA, North Pacific Subtropical Gyre - HC15-DNA-20-200_MG | ecosystem: Environmental > Aquatic > Marine > Oceanic | place: Pacific Ocean: North... | reverse complement strand
CCTGCCACCTCTTTTGCAATATAAAGCTGATGCGGTAATAACTGGACACGAGGGCCGACAAGGCCGTAAGCCTGAGACTGTAAATGTAGATGGTGTAAGCGAAGCGACTCTGAACGCAAAAGGAAGGCGTTATTTTTATCAATCTGCCCGGCAAATAGGCGGTCTAGCGGTCGACTAAATTGCACGAAACTATCTAATTCAAACTCCGGTAAAATTTCTAAGCTACCATCCTCGGAGATGCCGCCGTAGATTAAGCAACCGTTGGTTTCGTGCCGTTCCGTAACTCGTAGTAATCCACCGTCGGCGATTCTGATTGTTTCACCAATTTCATACGTAACACGACTTAGCGGTGCATTTTCGATTGCGTAAACTCGCCGCTCACCTGAAGCAGGAAAACTTAAGGTCACTAGCCGATCAATAGACTCTATGACAATACCAAGCCCGAGCTCCGACTCGGTATTGCTGACCCATCGTTGGCCAGAGAAGAACGTCGATTCCGCCAAATCTAATGGCCTCTATGATCGAATATTAGCCGAGTGGTTTTAATCCAAATTATATTAATCATTTCTCGCTACTAGGAAACCAGGGCGCGGCAGTATAAACCTATGTTATAAGCAATAAAATTTTACGAGAAAAAGTTTATTTGGTTGTGTTGGTGGTATGACGTTAACGTCGAGTTAGTGTTCCGTATCTAGGCTTCGATTTAAAGACATTAGGTAGCCTTCGAGCATCAGCTCTAATAGCATCCCGCTTCTCGCGCCCGAGCTTGAACAAGGGCAAGAACAATATCAATTGTCGGGGTTGCGATATCAACAAGCCTACCGAGCTCCTGCACAGCGGTGATTACCGCATCGATCTCCATCGGGCGCCCGCGTTCCAAGTCTTGTAGCATCGAAGTCTTATGTGCTCCGACTGCTTCAGCCCCATCAATCCGTTGATCAATAGAAACATGGAAGCGGGCACCCAGGGCTTCCCCGATTGATTGTGCTTCTATCATAATAGAGCGTGCAATCGCACGTAGTTGCGGGTCAACACAGATGCAATCCAAGGTCGCCCCGGTTAGGACACTAATCGGATTAAAGGCGACATTACCCCATAGCTTGATCCAAATTTCATCGCGAATACGGGTCTTTATCGGTGCCTTGAGCCCGGCATTTCGTAAAACTTGTGAAAATTCAACTACCCGTTCGCTTTTTTCGCCGGTTATCTCACCCAACACAAATCGTTCACCCTGGAGATGTTGGATTATGCCGGGTTCTAACACCTCGCATGAAGGATAAACGACGCAACCAATGACCCTCTCCGGTTTAAGAATATTCCATTGATTTCCGCTCGGATCTACACTGCGAATGCGACGTCCCTCATACACGCAATCGAGACCATAAAAGTACCACCATGGAATACCATTAACCGCTGGCACGATAACGGTATGTGCGCCGCATAATGTTTCAATTTGATCGACGGCTGCCGGGACGGATTGCGCCTTCATTCCTATCACTACATAGTCCTGGATCCCGAGTTCAGTCGGATCATCAGTACAAGCGACCTGGCAAATCGACTCACTACCGTCGCTAAGGAGTCGCACGCCGTGTTCTCGAATTGCCCTCAAATGCGGACCGCGAGCAACAAGACTCACATCAACTCCGGCTAAACCAAGCCGAGCGCCCAGAAAGCCGCCGATAGCACCAGCACCGTAGATGCAAATCTTCATCGGTTGGTTAGTCGACAGTAAGTGATTAACGACATCGAAATCAACACTTCCCGAGCCCGAGCTTTTCCGCAAGTCCAATCCGTTGCAGCTTGCCGGTTGCACCTTTAGGAATATCATCGAGGAAAACAATCATTCGTGGGATCTTAAAAGCTGCTAGGCGAGAGCCGACAAAATCGCGTAGGTCACGTTCCGTGACTTTCGCGCCTGCGCGCAACACAACGGCGGCAGCAACCTCTTCGCCAAGCTTTGGATGCGACACCGCAAAGGTAGCCACTTGATCCACGTCGTCGTGATCCATGAGCACCTCATCGACCTCGCGCGGGGCAATTTTTTCGCCACCACGATTAATGATCTCCTTTAGGCGTCCGCTGATAGAAAGAAATCCCTCATCGTCGAATACGCCTTGGTCACCGGTGCGGAACCAATCACCGCCGCCATCAGGATCAATAACAAAAGCGCTACTGTTAGCATGTGGATTGGCCTCATAACCATTTGTAACGTTCGGTCCGCGAATCACGATTTCACCTTCGCCCTGGGAAATGAAACGCCCGCCGCTGTCCATTAACCTAACCTCAGGTCCCGCCTCAACCCCGACCGACCCTGCCTTACGCGACCCCGGCGGAAGCGAATTCGACGTCATTTGGTGCGCGGCCTCCGTCATTCCATAGGACTCGATGACTGGACAGGAGAAAGTCTGCTCTAGACGAAGCATGACCTGTGGGGGTAGCGAGGATGAGGATGAGCGAATAAATCTCAATTCAATGCCATCCACAACCCCCTTATTACGCTTCGCACGATCGAGGATCGCCTGGTGGATAGTCGGCACGGCAGTGTACCAATTCGGTGTCACCGCGGACATCCAAGCGAAGAACTTCATGGCATTAAATACCGGGGTACAAGTTACGCATGCCCCGGCGTTAAGTGAAGCTAAAACCGCCGCGACCAAACCATGGATGTGGAACAAGGGCATTACGTTCAAACAGTGATCCTCTTCAGTTAGTGATAGAGTCCGTGCGACATGTGTTGCGGAGGCGCATAGGTTTGATTGGCTCAAAGGGACAAGCTTCGGTCTCGAAGTAGTACCAGAGGTATGGAGTACCAATGCAGTATCCGATGCCGATACAGCCGCCGCAGAGTCGACTTTGGGCATATCGCCGAAATATAGATCAAATTGACCAGCAGGACTCCCCGCTTCCACGACGAGGTCGATGATAGGAAAACGAAGACGCCTGGCAACCTCACGCACAGGAGAATCAAGATCAGCGTCAACAATGACAGCCTTTGGGTTCAGATCGGAAAGATAAAACTCGAATTCCGCTTCTTTATATGCGGGATTCAACGGCGCGGCAATCGCCCCAATTGCACTCGCGATAAAGCTCGTCGCCATCTCAGGCCCATTAGGGAGAACGATCGCGACTCGGTCGTTCGCACCAATTCCGTGCCGGAATAAATCTGCCGCCCGCCCGTGACACAATTCACGCAGTTGACCATACAACATATACGGCCTACCCGGCGCGCCAATTGCTCGACGCTTACCATCGCTTTTTGTAAGTAGATCTGCGAGCATCATATTTTTCGTTGCCGTAGTGCAAGTGTGGTCGCAATAATGGTCGAATCCTACTGAGGCTGCTGGTCAGTAGCAACACGGTTGGGTTACCTAATCAACAGGAAATTCGCCCTATTGGTTTATTTCATTCACAGCCGAAGCCCTGGCAAAATCCCGACTCGGTCGCTAAGCTCGTACCACCTCCAACAACAAATATCTTAAATGATGCTAACAATACCGAACCTTGCCGCCACAACAAAGGCCAAATTCGTGAAATCGAAAGTAGTTGAAGTAACAACTATAGTGAACGACGGCATCGGGACTCTGCCAACTACTGGATAGAAAAAAATGGAAAAAGTTAGTTTTGATCTAACAGATCGTATCGCTTTGATAACCGGTGGTAGCCGGGGCTTAGGCCGAAAAATGGCTTTAGCTTTCGCTTCCCACGGTGCCGATGTGGTCGTTGCTAGCCGTAAGCTTGAGCAATGCGAGGCCACAGCAAAAGAGATTGAGGCGCTCGGACGGCGAGCGTTACCCCTAGCTTGCCATGTCGGCAAATGGGACACGCTCGATGGAATTGTAGAAACGGTGTACGGCCAATTCGGCCGCCTTGACATTTTAGTAAACAACGCCGGGATGTCCCCGCTTTATGATTCCCTAACCGATATCTCCGAGGAGTTGTTTGATAAAGTGATCGGTGTAAATCTAAAAGGGCCTTTTCGGCTCAGCGCTCTAATCGGCAAACGCATGGCAGAGGGACAAGGTGGCAACATCATAAATATCACCAGCACCGGCGCAATCACGCCCAGTCCCGGAGCCGAACCTTACGGTGCAGCAAAAGCCGGCCTCAACGCAATCACTCGTTCATTCGCGCACGCCTTCAGCCCAAAGGTAAGAGTCAACGCTATCATGGCCGGGCCGTTTTTGACCGACATTTCTAAGGCGTGGGATATGGAACGATTTACCGAGTTAGCTAAGACGGCGATACCGCTACAACGTGGCGGTGCACCAGATGAGATTACCGGCGCAGCGCTATACCTAGCCAGTGACCTTTCGAGCTTCACCACGGGTTCCATCATCACCGTAGACGGCGGTTCTGGCGGACACCCTGGTCTGGTGTAGGACTAACCGAGAGTAGGAATTATTAGGCGGGGAGCTTGTGATGGAATTGAATGAAGTCATGCGTACAACTTTTTCGGCAAGGGCATTCACCGACGAACCGTTACCAGACAAAACACTCTACCGCATTTTGGATAACGCGCGTTTCGCCTCCAGCGGCGCTAACCTGCAAGGATGGGGGGTTATCGTAGTTCGAGATCAAGAGATCCGACGACAGATTGCATCGATCTGTGCCGATACCTTCCGCTACTATCGAGCGCAAGAAATAGCAGGTGAGGTCCCGTTTAATTCAATCACTCCGACCGAGGTGGATCCTTCCAAAGCTGCGTGCACCGACCTACGCTACCCGATGCTTGGGCATTTTGACGACGTTAAAAAGGTTCCAGTCGTACTCGTCATTACGTTAGATCTGCGGGTCGTTACAGCTTTTGACCTCAATCAGGCACGCATTGGAGTCATAAGTGGTGCGTCGATCTACCCATTCGCATGGAACATTCTCCTCGGTGCTCGCAATGAGGGTTTTGGTGGAGTACTGACTACGTTTTTGGCCAACGGAGAACAAGAGGCACAATCTATTCTTGGGTTGCCAGATCACTATGCTATCGCCGCAATGCTACCGCTCGGTCGACCGGTCAAGCAGCTAACCAAGCTTAAACGACGGCCGGTAGAATCCTTTACGACAATCAATCGATTTGACGGAGCCCCATTTAAACCTTAGCTCGGCTTTTTCCACCCTTTTCCACGGCTAGACGTCTTGGGACCTGACTTGTCCTTAAGCTTTCGTTAGAATGCGCGGCTTAATCTTTTCCCTGCTTCAAAAAACTGTTGGCGCTGCGGGTTCTCGCAGGAAAATGATATCGCTTGAAAGACGATATTGAGGTTGCGCGACGACACCTCAAATGGGAATGTAAGACAATACGAGGGAAACCGATCCACCCGGACTTAAAATGGCGCATAAGCAGTTTTAATCGCCGATGAGTGAGGAGTAGTAATAATGAAAATCGCTGTGCCGAAAGAGGTACACCCAAAGGAATGTCGTGTCGCCACGACTCCAGAGGTCGTAGTCAAACTCCTCGACCTAGGTTTCGAGGTAGCGGTGGAAAAGGATGCGGGACTTAACGCTAGCTTTTCCGACGCTAGTTACGTTGCAGCTGGAGCAAAGGTAGAATTTGACACCGAAACGCTATGGAAGAACGCGGACATCGTACTAAAAGTCCGCAGTCCAGAGCACCACCCATCATTGAATAAGCATGAGAGCGACCTTTTAAGTAAGGGCCAAACATTAATGTCATTCATTTGGCCGGCGCAGAACCCTGATTTAATGGATCAACTGGCCCAAAAAGGTGTCACCGTCTTAGCCATGGATAGCGTGCCTCGTATTTCGCGAGCACAGAAGTTAGACGCACTAAGCTCGATGGCGAATATCGGTGGCTATCGCGCGGTTGTTGAAGCCGCCAATAACTTTGGTCGATTTTTCACAGGACAAGTCACCGCTGCTGGAAAGGTACCACCAGCCAAGGTTTTGGTAATTGGCGGAGGGGTGGCCGGCCTGGCCGCTATTGGGACCGCGATGAGTCTCGGCGCAATTGTGCGGGCGTTCGATACTCGTCTTGAGGTCAAAGAGCAAGTCGAAAGCATAGGCGCGGAATTTTTAGAGCTCGACTTTGAAGAAGAAGGTAGTGGCACCGGTGGCTACGCGAAGGAAATGAGCCCAGCGTTTATCGAAGCAGAAATGTCGTTATTTCGAGAGCAAGCTGCCGACGTCGATATAATCATCACTACGGCTTTAATACCTGGCAAGCCAGCGCCAAAGCTAATCTTGGCGGATATGGTTGAGACCATGCGTGACGGATCGGTAATCGTCGATATGGCCGCCGAACAGGGCGGTAATTGTGAACTCACCAAGCCGGGCGAAATTGCTAAAGTCCACGGCGTTACGGTCATTGGGTATGACGATTTCCCGAGTCGCTTAGCCACACAATCTAGCCAACTCTACGGTACAAATTTGCGCCATTTGTTGGCCGAACTCTGTAAAGATAGAAATGGCGAGATTGCTGTAGATATGGAGGACGAGGTAATACGGGGCACAACGGTAATAAAGAACGGTACGATAACCTGGCCGCCTCCGGCTCCAAAATTATCCGCAACACCAATAAGAGCCAATGCCCCAGCGCCGGCAAAAATACGGGGAGAACGCTTAGAGCGAAAGAGTCACGGCTGGGGATTGCCTGCGTTTTTGATCGTCGGGGGTCTCGGCCTCTGGGGCCTCGGCAGCATAGCACCAACCGCATTTATGTCTCATTTTACTGTGTTTGTACTCGCGTGTTTTGTTGGCTATCAAGTGATTTGGAATGTAACCCCTGCTCTACATACACCGCTGATGAGCGTGACGAACGCGATCAGCGGAATCATCATTCTCGGTGCATTGCTACAGATATCCACCAGTTCGTTTCTCATCACGCTGCTTGCAGGTATCGCCATCCTTATTGCTTCGGTCAACATCGCCGGCGGTTTCCTAGTGTCCCATCGTATGCTGCAAATGTTTCGTAAATAAGGAATCTTCATGGCGTCAGGAACCCTCATTGCGACGTATATCGCTGCGACTATTCTGTTTATTTTGAGCCTCGGCGGATTGAGTCATCCAGAAACTGCCCGTCGAGGCAACCTCTACGGCATCATCGGGATGGGTATCGCAATCTTGGCGACGATCTTTAGCGACCAAGTTAGTGCATACATCGTTCTGGTGATTATGATGGTTGTTGGTGGCGCTGCAGGGGCAGTTGTTGCCTCTCGAGTACAAATGACCGAGATGCCTGAGCTTGTGGCGATACTGCATAGCTTCGTAGGCTTGGCTGCCGTATTAATAGGTTACGCAACGTTTCTCGATCACTCGCACGAATTCGTTGGTGTTGAAAAAACGATTCACGAAGTCGAGATCTACTTAGGTATTCTAATCGGTGCGGTTACCTTCACCGGATCAGTCGCTGCCTTCGGCAAGCTACGGGGCATTATCGACGGAAAACCGATGCTGCTACCCGCCCGACATTTGATCAACCTCGGTATTGCGCTGATTTGTTTGTGGCTCGGCTCCGTTTTCGTTGGCAACCTATCAATGACTAATGCAATGTGGGCATTAATTCTTATGACATTGATTGCCTTTGCGTTTGGCGTCCATATGGTCATGGCGATCGGTGGCGCCGACATGCCGGTTGTGGTCTCGATGCTAAATAGCTATTCCGGATGGGCTGCCGCCGCGACAGGGTTCATGTTGTCCAATGATTTGCTAATCGTAACTGGCGCATTGGTCGGGTCTAGTGGTGCAATTCTGAGCTACATCATGTGCCGAGCGATGAACCGAAACTTCGTTAGTGTAATCGCGGGTGGTTTCGGGACCGCCGGTAGCGCGGAGACGGTCTCATATGAAGGTGAAGCCATACCGATATCAGGTGATGAAACAGCTGAACTATTGCGAGAGGCCGATTCGATTATTATCGTGCCAGGGTATGGTATGGCGGTGGCGCATGCGCAAAGTATTGTGTCAGAACTCAGCACCACGTTACGGAATCAAGGAAAAGCTGTGCGCTTCGCAATTCACCCCGTAGCAGGACGTATGCCAGGCCATATGAATGTGTTACTTGCTGAATCGCGAGTACCCTACGACATTGTAATGGAGATGGATGAGATCAACGACGAGTTCCCCACCACAGACGTCGCGATCGTGATCGGTGCAAACGATATCGTCAATCCCTCCGCGTTGGAAGAGCCTAATAGTCCTATCGCGGGGATGCCAGTGTTAGAAGTGTGGCGGGCAAAAAACACAGTCGTTCTGAAACGCAGCATGGCCACTGGCTACGCTGGAGTAGATAACCCACTGTTTTTTCGTCCAAATACACAGATGCTCTTCGGGGATGCTAAAGAAAGTCTTGAAGCAGTGTTTAAGTCGCTGAGTTAAGCGCCGCGTACTACAGTGGCTGCGTCTAACCGTGGACTAGACAAAGCTTTAAAACTGTCTGTTTCCGACGCTTTTGTACATGATTTAACTATGCTTAACATAGGCGGCGAAAACGTGTGTCGCCGATGGTGATTATATCAAGCCCTAAGTTGATTTGGTTGAGATAATATGGGAGAAACTAATCACGTTTTAAGTTCTGAGCATTTAGAAGAAAACATAATGCTGCGCGAAAGCGCTATCGCTTTTTGTAAAGGTGATGCTGTAATCTCGCGCTTAAAAACGCTGAAGCAAAAAGATGTAGATTTTGACTCGACCATATGGGACGCAATGGTTGAGATGGGTTGGTCTGCCATCGCCGTGCCGGAGAATTGTGGTGGTCTTGGGTTAGGTATAAGTGCGGCGGCAATCGTCGCCGAAGAACTTGGCCGCGTTGTGGCACCGGAACCCATAGTAGAGGTCGCAGGATTATCAGCAACACTGTTGAGCCACATACCCGCCAGCGAACTACGCGGGCAGTTACTCCTGGGATTGGCATCCGGTGACCTCTGTCCCATTACTTGTACGACAGAATTTTACTCCAATGCAGGTTCCAGCTTACCTCTGACTGAGCCTAGTGCAGACGGATTCATACTCAGCGGCATTTGCGATTACGTTCCAATGGCGCGGTCGGCGAGTGGGTTTTTGGTTCCAGCCACCTTTGATACGCAAACTGCGTTGTTCTGGGTACCGTCCGATACCGCTGGCCTTAGCATCGACTCACGCCTACTAGCTGATAATACCTCTTACGCTAAGATCACTTTTACAAAGGTCCGATTAGCGAAAGATATGCTCCTCGGAAGAGCTGAGATCGTGGACAAAGCGCTCAACTACGCTATCGATTATGGTCATGTTCTAACTGCTGCCTATCTTCGCGGGTTAACGGACCAGACGCTAGAGACAACGCTCGAGTATTTACGCACAAGAAAGCAATTCGGACGCACAATCGGTAGCTTCCAAGCGTTACAGCATCGTGCAGTCGACCTATTTGTCCAATGCGAACTCACCAACGCCGTTGTGAACGAGGCGGTCATCAATCTCAGTCAAAACACCGATGCTCGCGACCGTACTACCTTCGCGAGTCGTGCGAAATTTCGCGCTACCGATGCAGCACTAGCGGTTACGCGAGCCGCAATTCAAATGCACGGCGCGATTGGATTCACCTACGAATGCGATATCGGACATTACCTTAACCGCGCTATGGTACTTGGGTTCCGTCACGGTAATGTTACTTGGCATTTACGTAAACTCGCTGATCTTTTCGAAAACGGTGATGCCGCGAATTTGACGGAGCTTGAGCGATCTCCCAAAACGATCACGGAACCGGCCACCGGTAAATGGAACGACTTGAATGACTCTGATTTTCGCCTACTAGTGCGAGACTGGTTCGAACGAGAGTATCCAACCGAGTTGCGCTACCCGCCACGGCGCCTTCACTGGAACGAGATAAAGCCTTGGTACCTAAAATTATCCCGGAAAGGATGGGTTGCACCGAATTGGCCAGTGGAATACGGAGGAATGGGGCTATCGCCTGCAAAAGTTCTTATTTTTATTGAAGAGCAAGAACGCTGGGGTGTCGCACGCTCGCCCGACATGGGTATAACAATGATCGGCCCATTGCTTATCGATCATGGCAACCCCGATCAACGGACCCAATATTTACCCAAAATTCTGAGCGGTGAACACGTTTGGTGCCAAGGTTACTCAGAACCCAATGCGGGTTCAGATCTTGCCAGCCTACAATGTGAAGCGATCTTGAGCGGCGATGAGTTTGTCGTAAACGGGCAAAAGACTTGGACAACGTTGGCCCAAGACGCCACACACATTTTTTTGCTGGTGCGAACCAACAAAGCAGTTAAACATCAGGCTGGAATTAGCTTTTTATTGCTCGACCTATCAACACCGGGAATCAACATTAAACCGATCCGAAACCTTGCTGGTGATGAAGAATTCTGCGAAGTGTTTTTTGACGATGTGCACGTGCCGGTGGAAAACTTAGTCGGAGATTTGGACGCAGGATGGGGGATTGCGAAAGCGCTACTAAGCTTCGAGCGCATTTTTCTTGGGAGCCCAAAGCAATGTCAATATGCGCTACAACGTCTCGAAAGCATCGCAGAGGGCATTAATCTTTTCAAAGATCCTGGCTTTACGGAACGATTTACCCGACTAAAACTCGATACATTAGACCTTGAGTCGCTCTATGCCCGGTTCGCAAAGATTGTACGCGACGGCGGCACACTTGGTCCGGATGTCTCGCTTTTAAAAATTTGGGCGACAGAAACTTTCGCTCGTTTAACCGAGCTGATGCTCGAGGCTGCGGGAGAAAAGGGCGCAGAGCGCGGAGAATTAAGCTTCGGTACTGGGCGCGCTAACATCCTGAGCCAATTTTATAATGCGCGCCCAGCAACAATTTACGGCGGCAGCAACGAAATTCAGCGCAATATCATCGCTAAAAATGTACTACAGTTGCCGGATTCTTAAGAGAGAAGTGTGACGCAATCCGAAACCACGTAACCATGCGAAAGCACACACTAAAAAGCCAGACGCCGAGCTTTTTTACCTCTCAACCGTATAAAGCACGATCAAGCGCTCGCTTATCGGTGCAGAAATCGCGTACGTAAAGGTAGTAGTAAGCGCCTACTACCGAGATTTCCGTCGCAGTATAATCTACGTTATAGAGCGCGCCAGGTAACATCGTGGTAATCCACAAAAGAGACATTAATTATGAGTGAACAAATTCAGGAGATCCGCGACATACCCAAAGCTATACATCGGGGAGAAGACGAGCTGCCCTTTGTTCCATTAAGTCCCGGCGTTACGTTTCAGTTGATGCAGGTCGATATCAACCTTGGGTTTTGGGCGGTACGCACCAAGTTCGACGCTGGGACCACCGTGCAAAAACATCGGCACACCGGCACAGTTTTTGCGTACACCACGAGCGGTGCATGGCGCTACCTCGAATACCCAGAGGTTAATACCGCGGGCTCATATCTGTACGAACCCGCCGGTTCTATTCATACCCTACATGCGTTACCCGAAATCGAAGGCACAACCGACGTTTTTTTTGCTATTTATGGGGCGAATCTAAATCTAGACGAAAACGGTAATATCGATTCTATACTAGACGCCGCCGGGATTCTAAAACTGTACTATCGAGAATGCGAAAAAGCCAAGTTGCCACTTCCAAACGTTATTGGCGTTAAACCCGCTAGTTAAACATATTGTAGAATAAACCTATCAAGAATGTGGCGAGCAAAATTTAAATGGTACGTTGTAGTGTTCTAATTTTCCCAACTGACCAAACCATTCAACCGGTAGATTTAGCGCTGGCTGTAGAAGAAAGAGGTTTAGACGCGCTTTTTTTACCGGAGCACACCCATATTCCAGTCGGTTCCACCTCCCCATTCATGCCAAAGGGTGTTGTCCCTGAATTCTACAAACGCACCTATGATCCTTTCGTAGCGCTAGCCGCATGTGCTGCAGTTACCGAACGAATCAAACTCGCAACCGGTATCTGCCTTATTACACAGCGCAACCCCATCACACTCGCGAAGGAAATAGCTTCTCTCGATATGATCGCAAACGGTCGCGTAATTCTAGGAGTCGGTGCTGGGTGGAATATTACGGAGATGGAAAATCATGGCACACAGTTCGAGACTCGCTGGAGAGTATTGCGAGAGCGAATCATGGCAATGAAAACAATTTGGCAGGAGGATGAACCTGAGTTTCATGG
>Ga0310344_10003275_pt1 | contig 12099 bp, 17 predicted proteins | sample HC15DNA20200_MG_FD_203801 | JGI IMG/M metagenome (GOLD analysis project Ga0310344, IMG submission 203801) | Marine microbial communities from station ALOHA, North Pacific Subtropical Gyre - HC15-DNA-20-200_MG | ecosystem: Environmental > Aquatic > Marine > Oceanic | place: Pacific Ocean: North... | reverse complement strand
TAAATCATCTAATTGTTGAAGAAGTTCTTTTTTTCTATTGTTTAGTTGAAGGATTTCATCATCTTGACTATTTTCTATTTTTTTAGATAAAATTTTGGAAAGATTTTCATCATTATAAAAAAGTTCAAAGAGATTTTGCTCATTAATTTTATTATGCCCAAGTTCCTGAAGTTTTTGAAGAATTATTTTATTTCCTTCTACAGAGTAGTTTGAATCTGACTCTGTCGTCTTATCAATTATTTCAGATAATTCTTTTTGCAGTGAAAGAACCTTTTGCTCTGGCTTATAATATAATAAAACATGAAATTGCACTGATGCATGAAGTGATATAACAAATTCTCCCTCAACAATTTCAAATTTAACAAAAATTCTTCTAATATCATCATTATAGGAATAAGATATTCCTTGTGACGACCAATCGTTTAATGATGTTATGATGTGATTAAAGAAATTCTCAATGTTCTTAGGATCAAATGTATTTATTTCCTTTACTGTACTATCACCAAGCATAACTTTAGCATTAACTGTTTTAGTTGCATCTGTAATTTTTTTCAAAAATCTATTTTGGATATTTTGATTTTTAATACCTAAACTAAGGAAAAACTCATTTTTTGATTTTGAACCTAAACGCATAAACTTTCTTTCATATACTTCCTTAAATTTTATGTAAGTGTGAACATAATTCCTAAAAATATTTGTGCATTGAAAAAAGATTTTGCCAAATTATACAAGGGTCATAAGCACACACAAGAATTACTCCCTACGACCAAAACCGACTTTTTACCAATTAACAACGATCATCTAGCATCTCTATCCAAGTTCATACAAAATAATCCGATATATGATAATGCATTTGAAATGGAACTCTGTGGCATAAAATGTAACATATATGAAGGAGATTTGAATCAATATTGGATTAATAGTATAAAGCACGATACAAGTTATGCACCGTTTTATCCTACATGGTTGCTATCTGCGTATACATTAGCACTAATGGCGAAACAATTAGGATTTACAGATTTAATTGATATTGGTTCTGGTGACGGAAGGATAGCTTTTTGTGGTGAGATTGTTGGTATTGAATCTTTATCGATAGAAATAGATGAGCAACTAATTAATCTACAAAAAAATATAATTCAGAAAACTGATTTTCATTTTAAAACAATTAACACAGATGCCACACAAACTAAATTTATGGATATGAAATTAAAACGACCAATTTTTTTTATTGGAGGTGTTCCACAAAATGGAGAGATTTTAGCAGAGTCGTTAATTAAAAATATTCTGGAAATATCAGAATTAGCAAAAACATCATGTTTTGTATTGACTGGAACATTAACAAAAGAAAAGTTTTTGCAAAATAGATTAAACTACGGATGGGAGAAAACATTAAAAAAATTTCATTTAACCGAGACTGAAACTATGATATTGCCGACATACTGGACAATGGAACAGTCTTTTGAGACACCCTACTTATTTACAAAATACACATAAATCCATATTCAATTTAAATAAAATCGATGAAATCTGATCCCGTAATTTGTCAGCATTGTGGGAGTAAAATTTTAGAATATTTCAGTATTAATTATAATGGAAAAAGAGGAAAATGCAAAAGTTGTAATACAGATTTCCCATTAGAATAAGTGTACTAAAATGAATGATGATGAAATAACCGATGAAATTGATAAAAAATACAAGAAATTATTAGACGCCGCTAGGGGTGTTGATACTGTATCTGATGAGTCAAATAATGATTCTTCAGAAGAAAAAAACTCAGAAAAAATAACTGAGGAATCTACTTCAGCATCTCATGTAGTTGATATGATGTTAGGTAAACAATCAGAAAAAACAATTGATTCTGAAACAATGATTCAAGAAACTCAAAAGAGAATCTGGAAATCACTTAAACATGGTATTGAGTATGATGCAACGGTAGATAGATCTGATGCATTTCTGCGTCAACATGTGAATGAAAAACTTCACATGGTAGTATTGTTTGTTGATTTAGTTGGCTCCACTAATATATCACTAACTCTTCCTGAGGAAAAAGTAGCTATTATTATCAGCTCATTTGCACAAGAAATGGCATTAGCCATTAGACAACATAGTGGTTATGTTCTAAAATTTGTTGGTGATGCAGTTATTGGATACTTTTTACATACTAGTGTATTATTAGCTGCTGATAATGCTGTCAGTTGTGCCCAAAGAATGATTCAGATTATGAATCAGGGAGTAAATCCAATTTTGAATAATTATGATTATCCTGATTTATTACTCCATATTGGATTGGATTATGGTGATAATATGATTGTAAGATATGGATCCGATAAAGAAAAATCTCACGTTGATATTCTGGGTCCTACAATGAACATTGCAGCTAAAATTCAAAGTATGGCAAAACCACAACAGATTCTAATAGGCCAGGATGTTTATGAAAAAATTCATCCTACAGTACAACAAAAATTCAAAAAAGAAGAATGGAGTCAAACAAAATGGAAGTATAATCATAGAAAGACAGGAAAACCATACATTGTTTATTCGTTAGATGGCTAAACAGTAAATCTATCAGGACATTCTACATGCTCATAATGATGCTTTGAAAATTGCTCTTCAATAATATACATAACAATTTTATGTAATTCATTTTGGCTTATCATTTTTTTACACTTCAAACATGTTTTTTTTTCCTGTCTAAACATTTCTTAACAAAATTTCATGATCAGTATAAGGATCTGCGATCAGCATATTTTGATAAACAATTGATCATAGCTAACAAACTTGAGTCTAAAGCATAATCCCAATCCTCAAATATAGTTGATTTTTGATAAAAACATGGATGAAACAACTAACAATGAAAATTTTATGAAATACCCACCAAATAGTAATCCGCCCAAAGGTCTGGTCAACTCTGGAATTTTAAAAAATGATTTTCTAAATAAGAGTGCAGGAATGTTACCAAAATTACAGGACTTTAATCAAATGTTCAGACAATATGCAAATAGTGTTTTAAACATGAATGAATCAGTTTTTCCACCCGGTCATCCACTATTCAACCGTGAAAGATCTATTTCAGCATTAAAAGAAACAAATGATAAACTTCTAAAGGAAAACCTGGAACTAAAAAAGCGTTTAGAAGAGAAAACTAAAAAATAATCAATTGTTTTTCCGAAACTATTTGTAATTGATTAATAATTTTGCATTATGGGTAAAATACTTGGGATTATTGGTGGTGGTCAATTAGGTATGATGCTAACTGAGGCAGCTAAAAATATGCCATTAGACATCTCTAAAATCATTGTTTTAGATCCAACAGAAAACTGTCCAGCATCAAAAGTGGGAGCTGAGCAAATTGTATCTGATTTTAAAGATGAATCATCGATAAGAGAGCTAGCAGAAAGAAGTGATATTATAACATATGAAATAGAATCAGGCAACAGTACTGTTTTAAAAAAATTAGAGTCTACATGTGAAATTAATCCATCTCCAGAAACTTTAGAAATAATCCAAGATAAATTAACACAAAAAAAATTTCTAGAGGGGAATAACATACCTGTAGCAAAATTTAGTGAAATATCATCTACAAGTGATCTGGAAACAAAAATTAGCGAACTTAGTTTACCAGTTTTGTTAAAAGTTAGAAAAGATGCATATGATGGTAGAGGAAATTTCAAAATTGATTCAACGGATCAAATTTTAACCGCAATGAATATTTTTGAAGGAAAACCATTGATGGTAGAAGAATTTGTTGATTTTAAGATGGAAGTATCAGTTATAGCAGCACGAAATACTAATGGAGAAATTCAAACGTATCCCGTAGTTGAAAATATTCATGAAGATAATATTTTAAAAATGACTATAGCTCCAGCACGAATTAGTGCGGAGATTTCTAAAAATGCTGAAGAAATAGCACATAAAACGATGGAGGTTCTTCATGGGGCAGGTGTATTTGGTATTGAAATGTTTGTCACAAACAGCAATAAAGTGTTAATAAACGAAATAGCACCACGAGTTCATAATTCTGGACATCATACATTACAATCAAGTAAAACATCACAATTTGAACAACATTTACGAGCAATTTTAGGACTAAATCTGGGAAGTACAGAATTACTTCATCCAACGATTATGTATAATATACTAGGACCAAAAAACTTCAAAGGCGTGTATAAAACACCTACAATAAATTTTGATAATGCGTTTCTAAAGATGTATGGAAAACTAGAATCTAAACCAAAAAGGAAAATTGGACATGTTAACCTGGTTGATCAGGCTGAAATAGGAATTGAGAAACTTATGGTAAATATGAATAAACTAAAAGAAAGTATTATAGTCGAACCAGATACTACAGAATAATCTTATGCTTTATTAATACTTGAATATCAATCTCAGATATGGCATTACAAGCAGCATTAATCATAACGGGAATTGCAATAGGATTGTTAATTGTTTATGGTGCTGATGTTTCTGTTTCAATGGGGAATGAAGCAAAAGAAGGATTTTTACCATTAAATGATATGCAACGAGGTATTGGTCTAGGTGCACCAGCATTAATTCTTCCAATCATCGGATTCTTCATTTCATTAAAAGAACCATCAAAAGGATTAGGAATAATGATAATTATTGCTGGTATTTTAATAATAATTGGCGGAGTCGCTGTAATTACAAACCCATCCCCAGAAAGTGCAGATAGAGATCCTATTGGTTCGGCTGTCATGCTCTTTGCACCAGCATTACTACAACTTGCACTCGGTGCCATTAAGATTAAAAAATCATAAACATAAACAAAATTAATGACTATTTGTAAAAAGTGTGGAAAAGAATCTGCAGAATATAATTGTGAACATACAAATTTTCAAGAATGGTGTACAGAGTGTTATACAGAATTACATTATTACATAACAGAGAAAGAAAAAGATGAGTGAGATACAAGTATTAATCGAATGGATTTCTGAACTATTATCTGAATATCTCTATTTTGGTGTGTTTTTAGCTGCATTAATAGAAACGATCATACCACCGATTCCAACAATGGCAGTATTTCCAACTGCTGGATTTATTGCATCACAAAATGGATTAGGTATTATTGAAGTTGTATTACTTGGAATTGTAGGGGGGTTTGGAGCATCAATTGGTTCAACAGTGATTTATCTAATCGCTTTAAAGTTAGGACGAACTGCATTACTAAAATACTTAAAAAAAGTGAAGGTGTCAGAAAAAAAACTAGATCGAGTTGAAAAATGGTTTGAAAAATATGGAGACAAGGCAGTTTTGTTTGGTCGTATGATTCCAGTGTTTAGAGAGATGATTTCAATTCCAGCAGGTTTGCTGAAAATGAGTATTAAGAAGTTTTTAGTATATACAGTATTAGGCTCATGTGGATGGGGTATAACAATGGTTTTGGTAGGATATTTTTTTGGCGTTGCAACATTCGAGATGTTTTAGTAAGAAATAATATAAGTTAAAAAACACAAATTAATTCAATAAATTATGAAGGCACTAATTTTAGCTGGTGGAAGAGGTAAAAGGTTACGTCCACTTACTGATAAAACTCCAAAATCATTAATTCCCATAAATAAAAAACCTTTAATTCAATACACTATAAACTATCTAAAAAAATTTGGAATAAACGAGATTATAGTATGCACTGGATACAAATCCAAACAAATTCAGAATTTTCTTAAAAAGAAAAAAAATTTTGGTTGTAAAATTGAATATTCTATTGAAACTAAACCACTTGGTACAGCTGGCGCAATAAGAAATGCAATAAAAAATCTATCAGATGAATCTTTTCTCGTAATAAATGGTGATATAATCACAAATATCAATTTAAAAAAAATATTAAAAAAACCAAATACTATTGCTGCAAATGAATTAAAGACAAAATTTGGAACAATGGAAATAAAAAATAACAACATTTTAAAATTTAACGAAAAAACTGATGTTGAAAATGTTTGGATGAATCCAGGATTGTACCATTTAAGTACAGATATTTTAAAAATATTACCACGTAAAGGAAGTCTAGAATCTGAAATTTTTCCAAAACTTGCAAAAAAGAAGTCCCTACATACTGTTAAATTCAAACATGTTTTATGGCATTCAATTGACTCATTCAAGGATATTGAACTTTCTAGTCAAGAAATAAACTCGAAAAAATACCGAAAATTTTTCAAATAATGAACAACATGCGGTTATCATATAGTTTAGGATCATTATTAACAATTGAACAGGTTCTGGAATGTTCGAAAAAATTAAATCAGATCAAACCCGACACTATTTGGATTCCAGAAACATGGGGAATGGAAAATTTTTCATTACTTAGTTTAGCAAGTATGCATAACATTAATTCAAAAATTGGTTCGTCTATAATCAACATCTATTCCAGAAGTCCAAGTCTAATTGCAATGGGTGCAGCAACAGTAGATACTATTTCAAACGGAAGACTGGTTCTAGGATTAGGAACAAGTAGTCAATCGATAGTTGAAGAGTTTCATGGTATATCATTTGTAGCGCCAATACAAAGAATGAAAGAATATGTGGAAATCATAAAATTAATTCTAAATGGTGGAAAAATTGATTATCAAGGAGAAGTCTTTTCATTGAAAAATTTTTCATTATTAATAAAACCACCAAGAAAAAGTATTCCAATTTACCTTGCAGCAATAAATCAAAAGATGGTAAATTTAACATGGAATGTCGCTGATGGTGTAATATTCTATCTTAGACCAAAAGAAGAAATTAAATCAACTTTAAAAAAAATGCAAGAAACCAGAAAAATTGATTCTACAATTCAAATAATAACATGTGTTCATCCAGATGCGGATAAAGCAATAAATCGTGCAAAAAAAACACTTGCGTTTTATGTTTCTGTTGGTAAAATCTATAGAGAGTTTTTGGCCTCACATGGATACAAAAAAGAAATTGAAAGTATTTTTGCAGAGTACAAGAAAAATGGATTAGGTGATAACTATGAATTAATAACTGATTCAATGGTTAATGATCTTTGTATTTCAGGAACTCCAGATGACTGTAGAAAAAAACTAAATGAATTTCGCCAAACTGGCATTGATTTACCAATTCTGCAATTTAATCCAATTGATGATGTGCAGAAATCGTTTGATCTACTAACATCTACGTTTTCAGAGGGATCGATTTGAGAAAAGTTGGAGTAGTAGGATCTGGAAGTAGTAATTTTACAAAAGAAGAGATTCCAGTTGAAACTCTTCTTCTAGAATCAACAAAACAGGTTTTTGACACAACAAGAAATCTATCACAGAATTTGATTGATGGTGTTATTGTTTCGACAAATGATAACTCAAAATATCTAAGTGCGATATTATCAGAGTTAACAGGAATTAAACCAAAAATTGCACATACTGTGGAGCATCTATGCAGTTCTGGTTCAAATGCAGTGATATCAGCGTATTCATACATTGCATCAGGACTTGCAGATGTTATTCTTGTTTCTGGTGCAGATAAAATCAATAATCCAGGTCAAGTTTTAGAGTGGGATAAAACACGCGGAGAATTCAACCATCCTATTTTTTGGGGCTCAATGCTAACAAAATCACATAAAAGAAAATTTAACACAAATGATGAAGAGTTAGCTATAGTTTCAGCTAAAAACCATAAGCAAGCAATTGATAATCCTAATGCATATTCACACAAATCACATACAATTTCTGAAATTATGAATTCAAAGAGTATTACAGATGATTTACGAATTTTAGATTGCTCTTATCCATGTTCAGGAAGCACATCCGTATTGTTGGCATCTGAAAATATGGCATCTAAATTTTCTGATCAACCTGTATGGATTTCTGGTATTGGACAAAAAACAAATTCTGCTAGTTTTGCAAAAAATGATTTAACTGAATTAACAACTAGTGTAATTGCATCACGTGATGCATATAAAATGGCAAAAACATCTGCGAGTAATATTGATGTAGCAGAAATTCATGATGCATTCACGGTTTGTGAATTAATGGCGGTGAAAGATCTTGGTTTTTCAGAAAGTGTGAGTGGGGCAGATTATGTCAGAAATTTATTTAACACTGAAAATAGAAAAATAAATCCTAGGGGTGGACTTATAGGTGCTGGGCATCCATTAGGCGCAACTGGCGTTGCACAAATTATGGAAATCACATTGCAATTACAGAATAAAGCAAAAAAAAGACAGATTGATGGGGCAAAGAAAGGACTCATACATAATATGTCAGCAGCCGCAACATCTAGCACAGTATTAATTCTAGAATCATGACAAAATTTGATGATGAATTAACTAATGGTAATTTTATCATCAGTTATTGTAATAAATGTCATAGGTTTGTATGGCCACCATCTAGACATTGTAACATATGTCATAAAATTACCTCCTGGAAGGAAGGAAGTGAGCATGGTCAAATCATTGAATATTCTAAAAAAGAGAATTATTATTTTTGTTTGATTCAGACTAAAGATGATATTCGAATTTTAGGTCGTATTACTAATTCTAATGAGCCAAAAATTGGTCAGAATGTCGAATTAGAGAGTTGTAATTTTGATAAAAAACCGATATTTTTGTTTAGATTACTTTAGACTGAACACTTGGTCATTTGATTATTACCTTGTATTCTATATGTAACAAAATAACAATTTATCAATGCGATCTTCTGTTTTACTAAAATCAAAAACAAATGATCCTCCTACTAAAACACAGAAAATATCTCGGATCAGAAGACAACGAGGTTATCACTGGGAGGATACTTTAGTTAAACGATTTAATAAATTAGATAATTGGAAAGCATTTAGACTAGGCTCACCAAGTGTTGCCTTACCCGATATACTATCTTTGAATAATGATGATAGTATAATATTCACAATTGAAGCGAAGTCAGGAACCAGTACGTCGCTTACTGTCCCATCTGATCAAATAGTTAGATGTATGAATTGGACCGAAAATTTCAAAGTTTACCAAACTAGAGAAGTTATTCTCGCATTCAAATTTTTATCCAAAAAAAGAATTGGTAATAGTTTATATGAAAAAAGAGAGTTACGAGAATTTTTTAAAGTTTGGAATACTAAGCGAACACCCATTGACATTGTTTGTAAATATGATGGTACTACATATGGTCTTAATAAAGGAAAAAGAAAATCAATAAAATTAAAAGATTATCGAATGCCATTTAAAGAGAGAAAAAGATCTTAGAACTAGCTTCAAATCCACATATACTTTAATAATTCAAATCAACGATTACTTGATAGAAATGAGTTTTTCAGACTTTATTGATGAAAGGATGCTAATCAGTCATGATGTTTTAGGCACTAAAGAGATGAAAATTAAGGTTTTAGAATTATCTGACGAAACTGCACCGTCACAATGGAAATTAGGTGATAGAGTAAAAGTAAACAAGATTTTGATTACAATAAAACATCTTGAAACACAAGAAATTGAAGAAGGGGAGTTGGATATAGAGGCTGTTGAGAAGGAATTAGTTGAAAAAAGACATTATACATCTACTAACCGTTGGATACCCATAAAAGACATAAAAAATGGCTATGTGATAAATTCAAGACATACTAGATTGATAAGTGATGCATCTGCACTTGATCTAATCCAATTTTAAAGAGAATGATCCTTAGGAAAGTATAAAACATATTTTTTTAGAACAAGCTTATGATTACTAAAGAAATTGAAATTAACGGTTCTAAATTCAAAATCATGTTGACAGATCAGGTGATTAGTCAGGTAGATAATTTAAAATCTCTGTATGCAACTGCGGCAGAAGATCCAGAAATATTTGAAGATATTAATTCACAAATTTCAACCACTATTAATGAAATAGCAAGTTCTGTAACTCCAGAAATATCAGATTCATATCTTGACGGACTAATTCAAGAAGTTTTCAAAGCTGTTGAAGATAAAAAGTCTGAAGTTGAAAAACAAATTAAGGATAAAGATTCCAAAATAACACGTAAAAAACTAAAAGAAAAAAATAATTAAGAATTATTTGACATGTCATAAATTTTTTGAATTAATTTATTTTCATTTAATGATTTAATAACTGATTGACGGATATTTCTGACACGCAAACTATCTTCTGAATATGTATTCAGCAATAAATTAATTTCACGTAAGAAATCATAGTTCTGTATATAATAGACTATATTTTTTTCTAAACTTTTAGCATTAGACGAATTATTTGTTATAGAAGTAATTTTTTTAGATAAAACAAGAAGTAACCCATTAATTTTTCTTACCTCAACTTCTAACAATTCTAAATCAATTGCCTTGTCTGATAATTCATCGATTATTGAATAAGAGTTTAGAATTTTTTTCAGTATGCTATTCAGATACTCATTACCACTTTTGATCATAAAAATACTCAAACAAATTTGGTTGTAAATCTTTGGTTAAGCTAAAAATTATTATTTTATTGTATAATTTCCTTTAAATTGGTATAATATTATTACAAAATATGAAGCAAAATGCAAGATTAGTATGCATAAATCCTAATTGTAAAAAAGAATTTGAAATTAAATCATTTCAAATAAAATGTGATAAATGTGATTTTTTACTAGATGTTGAATATATTCAAACCCCATCGTCAGATTTAAAAGAAACATTTTATGAACGAAGGAACCCACAGGGGAGTATTTACAATGAAAGTGGTGTGTGGAGGTTTAGAGAACTACTAAATTTCTGTGAGATTGACACTAATGATTTAGAGCAATGTTCAAACTTTCTCGTTTCATTAGATGGTGCAGAAGGTAGACAATCAAAGCCATATCACATGTCAAAAGTTTCAAATTTTGTTAATATTGATAATGAAAATTTAATGTTTCAGCCTGAAGGATACAATCCAAGTGGTTCATTCAAGGATAATGGAATGGCTGCTGCAGTTACACATGCAAAATTAATGAATGCAAAAAAAATCATCTGTGCCTCAACAGGTAACACATCAGCATCAGCTGGTATGTTTGCTGCCAATGAAAATATGGAATGTGATGTTTACATTCCAGATGGACAGATTGCACCTGGTAAATTAAGTCAGGCATATCAATTTGGAACTCAAATGATAAAAATCAATGGAAATTTTGATGATGCATTTACAAAATCATTAGAAGCCGCAAAACAAGTAGGAAGTTATACTGTAAACTCCGTAAATCCATTTAGAATAGAAGGACAAAAAGCAATTCCTTTTCGTGCATTAGAATTTCTTAATTGGGAAGTACCTGATTGGATTGTTTATCCAGGTGGTGCGTTAGGAAATACATCAAGTTGTGGTAAGTGCCTGATGGAACTTCATAAATGGGGATGGATAAAAAAAATACCTAGAATTGCAGTTATAAATGCTGAAGGTGCAAATACATTTTATCAATTATATAATGGAAAATTTGAAGGTGAAGAATTACGTTGGAATGATGGTAAACCTAATCTAGAATTAATTGACAAATACTATAAACGTATGAGTGAAGATGAAAATTTGAAACCTAAAACAAAGGCTACTGCAATACAAATTGGTAAACCGGCAAATATAACAAAAGGATTACGTGCGCTGGATTTTACTAATGGAGTCGTTATTCAGGTCTCTGACAGCGAAATGCTTGATGGTATGTCATCTGTTGGCTTAAATGGATTTGATTGCGAAATGGCTTCGGGTGCAACAGTAGCTGGTATTAAAAAACTACTACACGATGAAATTATGAAAAAAGATGATAAAATAATCGGAATTCTTACCGGAAGGCAAAAGGAACCAATGCTTCCAATAGAATATCATAATGATCCAAATAATAGATTTGCAGTTCCTCCCAAATCATAATTTATGCCTAAATATCCGAAACTTAATTTTTTCAAATCTCAATCCTTAATAGAACCATTTCCATATATCTAACAAGTAAAAAATGTGGTGGATTCTACAATAAATGAAGCAGTGTTATTGTTTCAGAAATTTAAGCAAAAGAGGAATTAAAAATTGCAATTAGAGTATGAGATTGCTGCTTTAGTTGCACTAATAGGGATTTCTGGTTATTTCAGTGGTTTAGAAGTTGCATTAGTTAGTATTAGACCTTCAAAAATTGAGCAACTGATTAAGAATAAAGTCAAAGGTGCTTCGTCACTTC
>Ga0310344_10003274_pt1 | contig 12099 bp, 8 predicted proteins | sample HC15DNA20200_MG_FD_203801 | JGI IMG/M metagenome (GOLD analysis project Ga0310344, IMG submission 203801) | Marine microbial communities from station ALOHA, North Pacific Subtropical Gyre - HC15-DNA-20-200_MG | ecosystem: Environmental > Aquatic > Marine > Oceanic | place: Pacific Ocean: North... | reverse complement strand
GCCAGGATGAAGAAGGCGATGATGATCCGGTGCGTGGTGCCGAACCGCTTGTTCTTCTTCAACAGGAACTGGGGCAGACAGCGGTCGAGTGTCATGCGGTGGACCAGCCCGGTCACACCGACGTAACTGGTCAACACGGCTCCACTGAGCACCAGCGCGGCGTCGACGGAAATCAAGAGCTTCAGCCAGCCGCCGGCGGTCACATCGCCCAGGTGGGCCAACAGGTGGTCCTTGTGGAAGCCCACCTCCTCCACGGGAAGAACCGCCAGTGTCAGGAAGGCCATGGACGGATTGAGAATCGAGACGGCGATCCACATGTTCCTCAGCGTCTTGGGAAAGACTCCCGGTTCCTGTTCTTCAACGAAGTTTGCGGAACTCTCGAACCCCGAGATTCCCAGCATCGCAGCACAGAACCCGAAGAACAGCGCCACAAGCAGGCTCGACTCCGTCAGCACCGCCAGTTGTCGTTCGTGGCCAGCGGACTCCTTCTCATCACCCTCGTGGACCTCGCCCTCCTGGACCAGCACCTCGAGTCCGCCGGTGCCGATCCGCCACCGACCGTGAGAGCCTTCGACCGGTGTCACCGTTTCGCCATCGACCTCGAGTCCCTTCGCCTCGAGGAACGCCATGAGCGGTGCCGGGAGAGTCCCATTCCCCAGGTCCTTCTCAACACGATCAATCACCTGGTTCTTCTTGCCCGTCGTCCGGGCCTGCGGGTCCAGCATCTTGCCCGAAACGATCATCTGGCGATGCACGGGTGCCGACAGGTCCGCACCGCCCTCGAAGTTGGCACCGAGTTGAGCCTCGCTGCCGTGACCCAGGACCCAGACGATTCCGACGATGATCAACAGGCCCAGTGTGACCAGGTGCGTCAGGAAGATCCCGATCGCCACCTTGGCACTCTCGGTGATCCCCACGATCGTCAGGATCATGAAGACCGCCAGCAGTCCGACGGTGGCGGCGATCTCGGGCAACCCATCCCAGATCGAGCGAACGTAGTGAACCGCCTCGATGGCCGAGATGACCGCGGTGGCCATGTAGGAGAGCAGTGTCAGGCAGGCGGCAACCGACGCCCGGGACTTGCTGGTGGTGTTCAGCAGGGCGTTGTAGGCACCGCCGTTGAGTGGCAGGGCGCCCACGACCTCGGAATAGATCTTGCGGAACAGGAACAGCACCGCCGCGACGATCAGCAGCGAGAACGGTGACAGGTGGCCGGCGGCCATCGTGGCCAGCGCCGACACGTAGAGACAACTCGACGTGATGTCGTTGCCGCAGATCGCCGTTGCGGCCAACTGTCCCAGCTTCTTGTGACCGGGTTGCTCGGGACTCGCCATGTGCCTGTCCGAAACTCCCGCAATGCGGCACCCTGTCGTGCCGATATCATCAGAAACCACTCATTCCAAGGTCATTAGCCTACAGACCCTGTCCCGGTTTTCACAACATCGACTGCCACCTCGCCAGGACCGACGTACCAATCTGCGGGCTTGACCGGGCACACGACCGGATGGTACCGAGTCTACTGTGATGACCTCTTCGATCAGCCCATCAACCGTCTCCTCGGCCACCGTTTCGCCCGGTCCCAGCGTCGGCCGCCGCGAACTGCTCCGGCTCAGCCTCGGTGGCCTGACTCTTCCCTCGCTGCTCTCGGCACGAGCCACGGCCAAAACGTCCGTGGCTGGCGACCGTACGGCAGTGATCCTGGTCTGGTTACAAGGCGGAGCCAGCCACCTCGAAACCTACGATCCCAAGCCTCTCTCGGGTTCGGCCTACCGGGGTCCCTACGATCCCATCGCCACCCAGACCCCGGGAATGAGGATCTGCGAACTGCTGCCGCATCATGCCAAAGTGTCGAACCGATTCAGCCTGCTGAGATCGATGGTCCACACCGGGTTCTGCCACCAGCAGGGAACCCAGCAGCTGCTGACCGGCCACCCGGTCCGGATTCTCAAGCAGAAACCCGATCATCCCGACCTGTTCTCGATCGTGCACCGCCTGCGGCGGAGTGCCTACAGCGGACTGCCCAACTACGTCGGAGTGAACCCCGTGCCCTATGCGGGCGCGGCCTACCTCGGGCCGGCCTACGAACCGTTTGCCGTCACCGGCGATCCCAACGGGAGCGGATTCCAGGTGCCCAACATCGGGCTCAGCGACAAGCAGAAGCTGGCGCGAATGCGCGAGCGGATTGGGCTGAGGCGAAGCCTGGATCGACTCAGCCGCGACGCCGACCAGTACCACCAGATGAAGGCGCTCGACGAGTTCGAGACCCAGGCGCTGGACGTGCTGACCGGTCCGGCCGCCAAGCGGGCCTTCGACCTGGAGAAAGAAACTCCCGCCACGCGTGACCGCTACGGTCGAAACCGTTGGGGCCAGCAGGCCCTGCTGGCCAGGCGGCTTGTCGAATCGGGAGTGGACCTGGTCACGACGACCTTCAACGGATCCCTGTGTGGGCGGGTCGGCAACTGGGACGACCACGCGGTCAACCACAACGTCTTCGAGGGCCTCAAGCACCGTTGCCCGTTCTACGACCAGGCGGTGGCGGCGCTGATCGAGGATCTCTTCGAACGGGGACTGGATCGACGGGTGATGGTGGTGGTGACAGGAGAATTCGGACGCACGCCCAAAATCTCGCACGTCGCCAGTTCGGGCAAAGGCGTCGCCAGTGCCCCCAAGGGGACTGTCCAGCCTGGCCGGGACCACTGGCCCCGGGCCACCTCGATCCTGTTCGCCGGTGGAGGAATCACGCCGGGACAGGTGATCGGAGCCACCGACACCCGGGGCGAGGATGCGACCGATCGGATTGTCGGTCGAGACGACTTCCTGGCGACAATCTACCGTCACCTGGGAATCGATTCCGACCACCTGGCCCTGGCCGACTTCGCCGGGCGTCCGATACCCGTGATCAGAAACGGCACGCCCATTCAAGAGCTGACCGCACCGGGTTAGCCGATCCCAGTCGAACGGACCGACTGGAACCGTCAAGTCGGGTTGGCACGATGGTGCGGACTGTGAGACGTCTGTCGCGCGGCGGGGACCAACCCCCGGAATCCGGTGCCGAGACGGCCAAAAACTTGTTGAGACGCCGCCGTGGGTGTGTGAGCATGAAGTGACCATGCTGACTATCTGTAGCGACCCCCTGCCACGAACCGACCTGACCTACGCGGCGTTCCGCGCCAGTTTCCATGAAACGCTCGAACGCCTCGTCCTGGCCAGGCAGTTCGACCAGGATCCCTGGCAGAACTTCGGGTTCCTGACACAGGTCCCGTTCCTGAAGTCCGTCCCGCCCCAGGTCCAGCTCGACCTGCTCGCCGAAACCTGGCACCGGCATGTCTGTTCGGAGACCCACGTGGCCTCGCTGATCGACGAGGCAGTGATCTTCGCGGCGTGCGAAACCGCCGCCCGGATGGCTCGAGTCAACCTCGAGGAACTCGCCGACCTGCTCGAACGCGGGCCGCAGAGGCTGATCCGCGACGTCCAGGGCGGACTGGCCGAGGCCATGAAACATCTCCACATGGCACTCGACTGTGAAGGGGACTTCCTGGTGATCTCGCAGTTCGAAGACCTGCCGCCGGACGAGGCACGGAGGATGAAGAGCGAGCTGTGTATCGAAGAGGAGCGACTCGACGAGTTGTTCGACGTGCTTGGCCGCTGGCGAGTCACTCCCGGATTCGGGAGCCGACTCGAAGGCCTGCTCTCGGAACGCGAAATCCGGCACGCCCTCCAGGTCGTCTCCGACTGACCCTTTCCACGGCAGCAACGGTCCGCGTCCCATGGCACGCAAGAAGACGACCAAGAAGAACTCCGCAGCCAAGAAAACATCAGCCAAGGCCAAGAAGGCACCGTCGTCCCGCAAACGCAAAAAAGCCTCGGCCAAAAAAACGTCGGCTTCGCTGGGACGCCCAAGAATTGCCGGCACGGCCGAACTCGACCTGGAATTCAAGGGTGACTTTGGCGCCCGGCAGATCTTCCAGTTCCTCGATGTCCAGACGTTCAAGGAACTCGAGGAATTCAGCCCGCAGGAGATCACCGACAGGGTGATCACCCCCCTGGTGCAGGCTGTCGAGCGAATCCGCAAGCAACTGGCGATGGCCAACCGTCATCTTGCGGGTGACCAGAAGTTCGCCCGGTCTTTCCAGGACGCGCTGGCCGAGGTGACCGGTGCGACCCGAAAGTGAACGTCGCTATTGCACCCGGACGGTCCGAATTGACCGGTGTCCTCGGGCGCGGCTAGTCTGAGGGCTGGTTGTGGTCCGGGGTCTTTCCGGAACCGGCACGAACCCGTTCTCTGGCGGAAACGGCATGCGGACTCTCTCGAACCTCATCCCGATCGTGGCCCTGGCCGCCGGCCTGTTGGCTCCCGCCTGCCACACCCGACCACTGACGGCGGCCCCGCCCACGGCGATGGTCTACGAAACCGATATTCGGCCGCTGCTGGTGGCCCGCTGTGGCCGCTGCCATGCCGGCGGCAAGACCAAGGGTTCGCTCGATTTGGGTAGCCTGGGCGGCATCCGCCGGGGCAGTGAATCCGGTGCGGTGGTGATTCCTGGAAAGCCCGAGAAGAGCCTGCTGGTCGAGGTGCTTGCCGAGGGCAGCATGCCGCCAGATGGAAAGAACCGGCCCACCAAGGCGGAGGTGAACAGGATCACCGCGTGGGTCCGTGACGGTGCCAGGACCCGCGGCGGAGACTTCAACGCCAAAGCGGCCCTGACCCAGGAGGATGTGCTGCCGATCCTGTTCACCCGCTGCGTGGTCTGCCACGGCGGCCGGGAAAAAAAGGGAGGGCTCGACCTGAGAACCCGTCGGGCAATGCTCAAGGGCGGCAAATCCGGACCGGCCATCGTTCCGGGAAAACCCGATGCCAGCCTGCTGGTCAAGAAGATCCACGACCGCGACATGCCTCCACCGAAACTTCTCGTCGATTTTGGGATCCGGCCCGTCGAGGCCGGTGAATTCGAGACAATCCGTGGCTGGATTGCTGCCGGAGCCCCCGAGGTGAAAGTCGTTGTCGACGTGGCCGGTTCCACACCCGATCGACTGGTCAGCCAACAGGATCGCGACTTCTGGGCATTCCGCACACCGAAGAAACCTCCGGTGCCGCGTGTGGCGAAACCAGACCTGGCTGCAAGGATCTCCAATCCGATCGACGCGTTCCTGCTGAAGGCACTTGCAGCCAAGTCGCTGGGATATTCCCAAGAAGCCGATCGGCTGACCCTGGTCCGTCGCGTCGCGTACGACCTGACCGGGTTGCCGCCCACGTGGACTCAGGTCGAGATGTTCCTGAGCGACAAGCAGCCGGGAGCCTACGCGCGGATGGTCGACCGGTTTCTGGCCAGCCGACACTACGGCGAACGCTGGGGGCGGTACTGGCTCGATTTGGCCGGCTACGCCGATTCGGAAGGCAAGCGGTCAGCCGACCCGATCCGTCCCCACTCGTGGCGGTACCGCGACTACGTGATCCGCGCGTTCAACAACGACAAGCCCTACGACCGTTTTCTGCTGGAACAGATCGCCGGAGACGAACTGGCCGATGTGGCCAGCGCCGAGACAATCACCCCGGAACTGATGGACAACCTGGTGGCGACCGGTTTCCTCAGGCAGGCCCCCGATGGCACCGGCAGCGACATCGTCAACACCGTGGTCGAACGCTTCGAGGTGGTCATCGACGAAATCGACGTGCTCGGCTCATCCGTCCTTGGACTGACCGTCAAATGTGCCCAGTGTCACAATCACAAGTACGACCCGATCCCGCAGCGGGATTACTACCGGCTGGTCGCCGTGTTCCAGGGAGCCTACGACGTCTACGACTGGCTCAAACCGTCCTTCGTCCCCGGACAGACCAAGAGCAAGGCGGTCGGCCGCGTGTTGCCCTACCTGACCGCGGTCGAGCAACAGCGGCATGCGGCCTCTCGCGCCGTCGTCAAAAAACAGATCGCCGACACGAAACAGGAACTCGCCGACCTCAAGACGTCCCTGGAAAAACAGCACGCCGAGAAGCGATTGGCCGGCCTTCCGGAGGTCCTCCGAGAGGATCTTCGCCGGATGCTCGCCACACCCGCGAAGAAGCGGGACGCGGTGCAGAAATACCTGGCCGGCAAGTTCGAGAAACGGCTGTCGATCACCGTCGCGGCACTCAAGAAACAGAACCCCCGGTTCAAGAAACTCACCAAGACCACCAACGACCGGGTCAAGCAACTCCAGGCAGAAATGCCGGTCGAGCCGCGAATCCGGGCGCTTTGGGACCGCGGCGACCCGTCCCCGACCTGGCTGTTCCGCAGGGGCCAGTACAACAAGCCGGGCCACCGCGTCGGCCCCGGTGTCCCCAGTGTCCTGACCGACGGAAAAACGCCTCTGGCGATCAAGCCCCCCTGGCCGGGCGCCCACTCGACGGGTCGTCGGCTGGCGATGGCCCGCTGGCTGGTCGACCCTGACCATCCGCTGACCGCCCGGGTGATGGTCAACCGGATCTGGTTCCACCATTTCGGCCGTGGCCTGGTCGAAACACTCTCGAACTTCGGCAACACCGGCAGCCGCCCGTCTCATCCCCAGCTCCTCGACTGGCTGGCGCGTACGTTGATCGAACGGGGCTGGAGCATCAAGCGGATGCACCGGCTGATGATGAATTCGGCGGCCTACCGGCAGGTTTCGGCGATCCGTCCACAAGCCGAGACGATCGATCCCGAGAATCGCCTGTTGTGGCGGATGCCATTGAAACGTATGGACGCCGAGGTGGTCCGCGACAGCATCCTGGCGGTGGCCGGCCGGTTGCACGACACGCCCTTCGGTCCACCCGACCCGGTCGATGTCCGCCCCGACGGACTGGTCACCTCCCGGGAAGCCTCCGACGGATGGCGCCGATCGGTCTACATCCGGCACCGTCGCAAGCACATGCCGACGATCCTCGAGACCTTCGACCTGCCTCAGATGATCCCCAACTGCGTCGAGCGGCCCGATTCGACCGTCGCCAGCCAGGCTCTCCACCTGTTCAACGACGGCATGATCCGCAAGCTTTCCGACGCGTTCGCCGAACGGGTCACCCGCGAAGCGGGCCGAGAACCGTACAAGCAGGTCGAGCGTGCTTACCAGCTGGCGCTCAACCGCATGCCCAGCGACACCGAACGCGAGGTGGGACTGGCAGCACTCGAGGAATTGACCCGGCTCTGGCAACAGAAAGCGGCCGACACACCGGCAAAGTCCGGGAAGCAAAGGTCGCCGTCCACACCGTCAGAACGGGCTCTGGCGACCTACTGTCACACTCTGCTCAACTCGGCCGGTTTCCTGTTCATCGACTGACCCGAATCGACCACGCCTCCCCCTCCGGGAATCTCCCATGACCAATCCGCTCGCCCGCCGCGATTTTTTCCGCAGTGCCGCCGACGGGCTCTACGGCACCGCCCTGGCCTACCTGTTCGGACGCGAATTCTATGGAGGTTCCGGCCTGCTGGCCGCCGACGCGCCGCCTCCGCCACGACTCTACGATCTCTCACCCAAACAACCTCACTTCCGACCGCGTGCCAAGGCGATCATCCAGTTGTTCATGCAGGGTGGCCCCAGCCAGGTCGACCTCTTTGACCCCAAGCCGACCCTCGAACGTCACCATGGCCAGTCAGTCTTCAAGGACCTGGCTGCCGACGTGTCGAGTCCCGAGGCCGCTGGGGGCCTGATGCGGAGCCCGTGGAAATTCGCCCGGCATGGACAAAGCGGGACCTGGGTCAGCGAGTTGCTGCCGCACACCGCCCGCCACGTCGATCGGATCGCCGTGGTCCGCTCGATGTACAACACCCACCCCAACCACGAACCGGCACTCTACAAGATCCAGTCGGGCAAGCTGCTGCCAGGTCTCCCCTCATTCGGGTCGTGGGTCGCCTACGGGCTGGGCACAGAGAACCAGAACCTGCCGGCCTACGTCGTCCTGGACGACCCCCAGTCGCGTCTTCCGGTCAACGAGATCCAGAACTGGCAGTCGGGATACCTGCCACCGGTCTACCAGGGCACACGCATGCGTCCCACGGGTTCACCGATCCTGAACCTGACACCGGAAAAATCGCGACAGCGGCCCGAGCCGGTCGTTGCGGCCAGCCGGAGACTGTTGGCACGGCTCGACCGGATCCACAAGACACAGCGACCCGGCCAGTTGCGACTCGACGCCCGGATCTCCAGCTACGAACTGGCCGCGCGGATGCAGATGACCGCCTCCGACGCACTCGACATCGGCCAGGAGACCCAGGGCACCCAGAAAAACTACGGCATCGGTGACAAGGTCACCGACAACTACGCCCGGCGGTGCCTGATGGCCCGACGGCTGGTCGAACGCGGTGTGAGACTCGTGCAGATCTACACACGCGGCCAGATGTGGGACAACCACAGCAACATCGGCAGCAGCCTGGTCGGCGCCTGCCAGCACACCGACCAGCCGGTTGCTGCCCTGCTCGACGACCTGGCCGAACGCGGCCTGCTCGACGACGTGCTGGTCGTCTGGGGCGGCGAATTCGGACGCCTGCCGATCGCCCAGATCCGCCCCGGCAGCGATCCGAAAAAAGCCGGCCGAGACCACGGTCCGGCCGGGTTTTCGATCTGGATGGCCGGGGCCGGAATCCGCGGTGGTACTGTCTATGGGACGACCGACGAGATCGGTTACCGGGCGGTCGAGAAGCGGGTCAGCGTCGCCGACTGGCATGCCACGATGCTCCACGCGCTGGGCATGCACCACCAGGACCTCTATTTCGACCGGCACGGATTCCGTGAACGGCTGACCGGGACCGACAAGGTCCGGGTGGTCGAGGAACTGTTCACCTAGGACGGGTTGAGCACCGCCAGCGCCACCGCCGCCGCGACCGACGCATTGAGCGAGGCGATCTCGCCCCGGGGCGCCAACCGGCAGACGACGTCGCAGTGTTCCAACGTCAATCGTCTCAGGCCCCGTTCCTCGCTGCCGATCACCACCAGCCAGTCCCGGTCCGCCTCGGACAACTCCTGTTCCCCCCGCTCGCTGGTCCCCATCACCCACAACCCCGCATCACGAGCCTGCCGCAGCGACCTCGCAAGGTTGCTGGCCCGGGTGAACGGAACATGCTCGAGTCCACCCGAGGCCACATCGTAGGCCGCCGACGAAATCGGCGCGGACTGATCGGTGGTCAACAGCACGCCCCGGACGCCGAAAAATGCGGCCGTGCGGAAGATCGCTCCGATGTTGTGAGGATCCTGCAGACGATCCAGTGCCAGCCAGATCCCGTGCCGATCCCCTCCGGCAGTGGACAGCAGTTGATCAAGACCGACGTCGGACCGTTCGCGAACGCTGGCCGACGCCGCAGCAGTTCGCCCTCCCGATCGGTCCTTGTCTCCCCTCTTGTCACGCCGCCCGCGGCCGGCGGCGGCCCCCCCCATCCGACCGGTCCGGACCGGCACTCCCACGCTTTTGGCCAGATCGGAAACCTCTTGCCAGGCCCCGCGCGGCGAACGATCGCCGAAACGGACCTCGATCACGTCACCGGCCCGCGTCTCGAGAGCCGCCAGCACACTGTGCGGGTTCTTCAGTTCGAGCATTCCGGACCATCCTTCGCTTCCCGCCTCTGGCGGTCGACTTCGTAGAGCAAAACTCCGGCAGCAACCGCGGCGTTGAGCGATTCGGTGCGGCCGGTCTGCTCGATTCCGATCCGTCCACTGCAGATTTCCAGCACATCGTCGGCGACACCGTGCCCCTCGTTGCCCACCACAAGAGCCACCGGGCCGGCCAGGTCACAGCTGCGAGCAGCTCGGGAGTCCTCGGCTACGGCCGCCAACACGTTGACACCATCGCGACGCAGTTGCATGACCAGCGCGACCAGATTCCCGGACCGGGCGATGCGGACGTGGCTGACGGCACCGGCCGAACTGCGGGCGACGTGACCGTTGATCGGCGCGTGGTCTCCGGACACCACCACTCCATCGACCCCGAGAATTTCGGCCGACCGCAGGATAGCGCCCAGGTTGTGAGGATCCTGCACGGCGTCCAGCAGCAGCCACAACGGCGAACCATCCGTCTCCGCGAGCATCGACTCCAGGGCCAAAAACGGATACTCGCCCATCCTGGCCAGCACCCCCTGGTGCTGATCGGTGTGACACCGTGCGCGAATCTCATCGCCGTCGACCTTCCTCAACTCCACACCCCGTTCGGCGGCCAGGCCCCTCAATTCCTCGGCCACATCCTCGCCGATCCGCTCGGACACCCACAGGTCACGGATTGGCCAATGCTCCCCGCGCAATGTCTCCAGCACAGCGCGACGGCCCCAGATCCAGTCTCCGGGCCGGTTGCGATCAGCCCGGCCGCTGCTCTTCCCGCCTGAGGACCGCCCGTCCATACTGGTTCCCTCGCCCGCTGCCGGCCCGCCACAGTGGGCCTCGTCCGTCCCCGATTCTGGAAACTGCCGTTTGTCGCGGCAAGCCCGTCGATGGTCTCACCACCACGCCCCATCGCGCCGGTTACCCGACCGGTCACCGGTTCAATCCGTCCGCCCGGCTCCAAGAGCCTCACCAACCGGGCGGTGGTACTGGCCGCAATGGCCCGGGGCGAGTCCCGGTTGAACGGCGTACTGCAGAGCATCGACACGCGCGTGATGCTCGATGGGCTGTCGGCCCTGGGGTTCGAGATCAGCGAGGGTCCGGGCGACGGGGAAGTGCGGATCGTCGGAACCGGTGGGCGAGTGCCGGCCACGTCGGCCAACCTGCATCTCGAGAACAGCGGCACCAGCATCCGGTTCCTCACCACGCTGGTCACCCTGGGAACCGGACACTACACCCTGGACGGAAACTCCCGGATGCGGCAGCGACCGATTGGCGACCTGGTCGAGGCCCTGGCCCAACTGCAGGTCGACGTCACGTGCCCCGCCGGAACCGGCTGCCCACCGGTGTCGGTGACATCTGACGGCCTGGCCGGTGGACGAGCGACGCTGTCCGGCAGCATCTCGAGTCAGTTTCTCAGTGCCCTGCTGATGGCGGCCCCCTCGGCGGCCGCTCCGGTCACCCTGGTCGTCGACGGGCCCCTGGTTTCACGACCCTACATCGACATGACACTTGCTCTGATGAACCGCATGGGTGCGGAGGTGATCGAGAATCCGCGGGGCAGCTTCACGGTGTCGCCCACCGGTTACAACGCCATCGAGCTCGACATCGAACCCGACGCCTCGGCGGCCAGCTACTTTCTGGCGGCCGCAGCAATAACCGGTGGCCACGTGACCGTCGAGGGCCTGGGCCCGGAGGCACTGCAGGGCGACGTGGCGTTTGGCGATTGCCTGGCCCGGATGGGGTGCACCGTCGAGGCGACTCCCGAGGGGCTGAGTGTCACCGGCGGCAACCTGGTGGGGATCGACGTCGACATGAACGCGATCAGCGACACCGCCCAGACCCTGGCAGTGGTGGCGGCTTTTGCCGAGGGCCCGACCCGCATTCGCGGAATCGCTCATGTTCGCCACAAGGAGACCGACCGGGTGGCCGCGACGGTGACCGAACTGCAACGGCTCGGCCTGACCGTCGACGAACACGACGACGGTCTGACGATCCATCCCGGGCCGCTTTCCGCCGGAGAAGTCCAGACCTACGACGATCACCGGATGGCGATGAGCTTCGCGGTGGCCGGTCTGGCCTCACCGGGAATCGTCATCGCCGACCCCGACTGCACCGCGAAGACCTACCCGGGCTTCTTCGACGACCTCCAGCGGCTATGCGAGGACGGCCGATGACACCTCCCCCGAAAACGGCCCGTCAGATCGCCTTCGATGTGCTTCAGCAGTGGCGGCAGACAGGCAAGTTCGCCGGCCCGCTGCTCGAAACAGCATTCTCACGGACGAACGATCTCCGGCCGGCCGACCGGGGATTGTCCAGCGAACTGGTCTACGGGGTGATCCGTCGGCAAGCGACTCTCGACGCCGTCCTCAAACCGCGGCTGAAGCGACCACCCGACCAGGTCGAACCGCCACTGTGGACGCTGCTGCAACTGGGCACCTACCAGTTGCTGTTCTTCTCACCCGATTCCCACCACGCGTCGGTGCACGAAACCGTCGAGTTGTGCCGGTGGCTCGAGAAATCCCGCTGGACCGGCTTCGCCAACGGCGTGCTGCGATCGGTGCAGCG
>Ga0310344_10003273_pt1 | contig 12099 bp, 11 predicted proteins | sample HC15DNA20200_MG_FD_203801 | JGI IMG/M metagenome (GOLD analysis project Ga0310344, IMG submission 203801) | Marine microbial communities from station ALOHA, North Pacific Subtropical Gyre - HC15-DNA-20-200_MG | ecosystem: Environmental > Aquatic > Marine > Oceanic | place: Pacific Ocean: North... | reverse complement strand
CTTGAAGATGTGCTTCTGGGGGAGCAAGTCAAGGCAAACGATTATGTATATACAGCCGATCATCCGCGCGTCGGACCAATGACGCTGCCTACACCGCCAGTACAGTTCAGTGACTCACGATACGAAGCTGCAACCAGCTCGCCGGCTTACGCAGAGCATACTCACCAAATCTTGAAGGAACTTGGCTTCGACGAAAATTCGATCGAAGGCTTAGACGATCGAGGCGTCATAGCCTTGAACGACAGTGCCCGATAAAAAAAACAGATCTAACTTATCGGGCTATCCTATCGTGTGCTCCTCATAGACGGTCGAAAAAAGAGAGTCCTTACTTCTGTGCTGGAACCGAACTCGGATCCATTTGCACACCATACTGATCAGCTCTCATGACGAGTTCGCCTGACGTCGTCCAATAGTCGGTCCTAGAAGCCGATACGACGAATCTACCCTTAGCACCCTGTTTCTCATAAACATCCAACGGACGTGTTTGAGCTACGCACTTCTCGCCAAGATGGAGCAAGCGGAAAATCTCGTACTTCTGACCTCCGTTGAAGAATGCAGTCAAATCAGGATGTATCGCACGGGATGACTCTCCCTCTGTCTCGTCATCGTCTCGCCGCCTGAGTCGGGGATCACCAACTCCGCCTGACCCGTTGGGATCATTTGCAAATTCTTCCTCGAGTTGGTCAGGCAAGTTTGGAGGAACTTTATACGCCTCCACAGGATAAACGTAAGGTGCGACTATCCCTCCAAAGCGCGTTTTGCCAGCAAAATCTTCGTCCCAATACAACGGATCGTGGTCAGGAATCCCGTTCACCATGCGCCGCAAGCTACTCTTATCCACTTCGTCCCAAGATTCCACTTTGGGTGAAGGAGGTCGCGACATATATCGTTCATATACTTCACCTGTCACATATTGCGCGTCTGGAAGAATTCGCCCTTTCGCTAATGGGCTAGTTGTGGTGTCATCCTCAGAGCCAGTAGGTGGCACGAACGGGTATGGCACCTCTTGACCTTGCTTTAACGGTAGAACCAGCACCATTATCGAAGGCGTCGTCTCGACTCCGTGCTGATTACGCATACCACCTTCCAGCTCTACAAAACCGAGTCCATCCTCTTCCCACGTTCGCTTGACCCTGCCCCAGGTAGTGAGCAGATCACCAGCAAACTGCATTTTGCTGTATCGCATTTCGAGTTTCCAAACCCACCCGTCATATCCAATCCAATCTTTACATAGCTGAGCTATGCAATATTTTCGCCAGTTGCCGTTGGCAACTGTGTCTGGCAATCCCCAAACATCTCGTGCGAATTCCGAATCGTAATGAAAGCGTTCCAAATTTTCCTGAGCGATATGCCACCGAACGATATGCGCAGATGTCCAAGGCCCTTTAACAATTTCCGGTAACTCTTGGCCTACCTGCACTTCAGAGAATGATGGAGGAGTCTGTGACATCGGAATTACCTCTCGTTTTGTGCATCTGAACAATGCCTAATTTCGGTTTGCTTCTTGTGCAACCTACGGGGGATGCTTAGAAAATGTCGAATCGATCGTCAACGATCCACAAACCGTTACGATGATGCTCGCTTAGGATTGAACATCGCAAGCATGTAGAATGATGCAATTGATCAGAATAGAGCATCTAGATGGCATCCCGATTTGGCGCAAACCTCCGTCCAGGACACCCTGATCTATTAAGGGATTGGCTTGTAACAGCAGAGGGACTCGGTTTTGATTCGCTTGGCGTTTCCGACACACAATCACTGTACCGTGAAACTTGGACATCGTTGGGACTCGTCTCAAGTGCGTTGGAACGCGTCCCGATAGGACCATGGATCAGCAATCCTCTGACCCGACATCCAGCAGTCGTAGCGAGCGCTCTTGCGACTCTGGATGACGCCAGACCCGGTCTTGTGCATCTGGGAATTGGTACCGGCGATTCGGCCGTGTTCAACATAGGTCTGACACCGTCACGGATCGCCGAACTACGTGACTATGTCGTTGCAGTAAGGTCACTGCTGGAAGATGGGAAAGCGGAGTATCAAGGCAAAACACTCCTGCTCAGCTGGCCTGGTCCTCGAGACATACCGATCTATGTTGCTGCGCACGGCCCTCGCAGCCTCGAACTCGCCGGTGAGATCGGTGACGGTGTGGTTGCAGGAACCGGCGTTTCACCAGAGCAAGTTGAAAAAGTGCTCTCGGTAATCGACATCGGTGCCAGACGCTCAGGACGTACAGTTGAAGAACTGGATGTCTGGTTCTTCACAACAGTGACAGTCTCCACTCTCGGTGAAGAAGCACTCGAACTAGCACCGCTTGGGACTGGACGAAATGTTGGATCACGTCATGGTGGTGGCCACACAGAGCCATTATTCCCACTGCCAGCTGATGTCAGTGAAAAGCTCGAAGAAGTAGCACTTAATGCGGGTACTGATGTCTCTCAACATGGCACTTCAGATCGCACGCTGCTGCGGCGTTATGCACAGGCTGTTCGTGACGCAGGTTTGCGCGAGCACCGTGTTGCCTCCGCAGTTGTAGGAACACCTGACGAATGCGTGGAACGTCTGGATGCTGCCGCGCAAGCCGGTGCAGAAAACGTTTGGCTGCACATGCCAGGCTATTTCGACCCAAACTATTCCGAATACCTCACAACGGTCTGGAATGATGTGCTTTCTAAGCTTAAATGACTACCAACGACCCAACTGATCCGGCACGTACGACCGAAAAGACTCCTCGGATCTTTTACGGCTGGTGGATCGTTGCTTCCGGATTTCTGATTAACAGTGCGAACGCTGGACTGGTCTTTCACAGCTTTGGCGCCTATGTCGTTTTGCTTGAAGATGAGTTCGGATGGAACCGAACCGCTTTCGCCATAGCGTTTGCCTTGCAGCGGATTGAGAGTGGACTACTTGGGCCTATCGAAGGGTGGGCAATCGACCGGTTCGGACCGCGAAGAGTTATGATCACAGGAATCTTGATCTTCGCTTGCGGATTCTTTGCGTTGAGCCAAGTGAACTCGATCGCAACCTTCTATGCGGCATTTCTCATCATCTCTCTTGGTTCATCGCTCAGTGCGTTTCTACCAGTCACGGTCGCCGTTGTTAACTGGTTCAACCGCCGACGTGCGCTTGCGATAGCTCTCCTCTCTATGGGCTTCGCTGCAGGTGGATTACTCCAACCTGGCGTCGTTGCTCTGCTCGAAGCTCTTGGTTGGCGGGCCATGGCTAACGTTTCCGGAATATCCATTCTTGTCATCGGGCTGCCACTCTCGATGCTCGTTCGACATCGTCCAGAAGACTATGGGATGGAACCCGATGGTGAAGCAGTCAAACCAAGCGAAGAAGCTTCTGAAGTTGAATTCACGGCACGGCAGGCACTACGTACACGAGCATTTTGGTTCATTGCACTCGGACATGGTGCCTCGCTACTCGTGATGGGCGCTGTCATGGTCCATTTTGTTGCGCACGCCGAGGAGCTCGGCTACTCACTTAGTACTGCTGCCAATCTCATTATGGGGATGACCATCGCGATGATATTTGGACAGGTAATTATCGGTGGTGTTCTTGGTGACCGAATCAATAAGCGACTGACCATCATCATCGCACTTGCCGGCCACTCTGTTGCACTACTACTACTCGCCTACAGCACACACATGTGGATGATGATCGGGTTTATCGTGATTAACGGCCTTGCGATGGGAACACGTGGACCACTAATTCAGGCTATGCGGGCCGATTACTTCGGGAGACAAAACTTTGGCAAGATCTTAGGCTTTTCCTCACTGATTATGACGAGTGGCATGATCGTGGGACCAGTCGTTGCCGGCATCTCCTACGACACCACTGGTTCGTATGTAATCGGTTTCACATTACTTGCAGCATTCGCGTCTCTGGGTTCAGTGTTCTTCATGTTCGCGACTAAACCATCCCCGCCACCGCCTGAGAATCTCTCTGCTCCTAACCAAATCACCTAAGCTAAATCCAGCTTGGTAGCAGTACAGATAATCGATTCACGTACCTAAGACTGTAAGGAGTTCAAATGCTTACGTTCTCATTTCGACTGCCACCAGGCCCAGACACCGTCCGCTTCGCACAACTCGCTGAGAATTGCGGCTACGAAGGCGTATGGATCCCTGATATCCCAGCTTTTGGTCACGATATCTGGATCACGATGTCACGTGTGGCCGAGGCAACCAACCGAATAAACGTTGGTGCCGCGGTGATCATTCCTAGTTTCCGACATCCACTCGCCCAGGCGTCTGCGATCGCGACACTAGAAGCGCTCGCACCAGGGCGAATCCGAATCGGCTTCGGCACCGGATTTACGGGACGATCGGGTCTTGGGAAACCTCCATTAACGCTCCGACACATGCGCAGGCATATCGAGCAGGTCCGCGGCTTGCTGCAAGGTGACGCTGTCGACATTGAGGGCGGGCTCGCCCAGTTACTTGCAAGCGACGGTTGGCTTCCCTCGCGACCAATAGACGTCCCCTTACTCGTCGCGGCAAACGGACCACGTGGTCGTCAATTGGCTCACGAAATCGGCGATGGACTAATCACGCTTGGCGGAGCTGCTTCGGGATTTGACGTATGCTTCGCTTCCGTGAATGGCACAGTGTTAGAGAACGACGAAGACGCAACCACTCCACGGGTACAAGCCGCTACTGCGCCACTTGTGGCGACCAAATACCACGGCAGTTGGATCAACGACCCGGACAGCGTGCGAGATCTCCCTAACGGACAAGCCTGGCTAGAGAGCGTGGAAGAGGTACCAGAGGCCGTCCGCCACTTATCTGTTCATCGCGGTCACAATTTAGAGATCATTAACGGGCACGACGAGCTCGTGGATACAAGCCAATCAACAAAAATGACCTTCACAGGTACACGAGATGAACTAAGGACAAGACTTGAAGAACTGGAGTCCGCAGGTGCAAGTGGAGTAATCTTCGGCACCAGTGGTGCCGATGTTGAGCGCGAACTCCGATGCTTCGCAGAGGTCGCGGGGCTCTAGCAAAAAAACTTCCTCACACTCATATCGAAAGGACCTTTCTTGAGCTATTACGAAATCGGACCGGATGAACTTTCGGCGATGGAGAAGTTTGCCATGACGAACAATGACCTGATCGTCATGGTGAACCTTATGAAAGTTCGCGAACGTGCTCAGTATGGTTCCGATTCTCTGGCTGAGCCTTGTTCAGGCTCTGAAGCAATGGACCGCTATCGACGCGGTTCAGCTGAAGTTCGAAAGCAATCAGGAGCGAAAATAGTGTGGCGCGGTGAACCAGCATTGCTACCCATCGCTCCGAAGGACGAAGGGTGGAATAGCGTCGTACTGGTTTCGTATCCGAATGTAGCCGCTTACCTTAAGATGCGCTCAACACCGGAGTATCAGGCAGCAAGGCTTCATCGCCAGGCAGGACTTGACGATTCACGGCTACTGATGTGCATACCAGACATCGAATAATCGTATCCATGCCAACGTCATGACCTAGCGCCAACACATTCTAGTGGGTACACCTATAGCTGTTCAGGATGGTTAACAGTGCTCGCACAATGCAATTGCCTCCTCCGAACGAAAATTTGATTTGCACGTAATTTAATGAGGTACCAATGCCCGAATTCGAGAACATCCTCTATGAGATAGACGGACCAGTCTTAACTATTACCTGGAACCGACCAGACGCACTCAATGCTATTTCTCAGGATCTCGAGCGCGAATTTCATCAAGCACTCGATATCGCTGCCGAAAATGAAGCAATTCGTTCCATCATCGTTACCGGCAGTGGCCGTGCGTTCTCAGCTGGGTACGATATCTCTGCTGACAGCAGCAAACGACCTCGCCTTCCAACAAGCGCTCATTTAAAGCGTCAATGGGGTTCATCGATGCTTGGTACCGGGGGACCTGCGCACATCATGCATCTAATGGAACATCCGAAACCCATCATCGCTGCAGTTAACGGCTGGTGTATTGGTGGAGGTTTCTGGTACTCACTTGCTTGTGACATCACGATTGCTTCGGATCAGGCAACTTTCGGTCAACCAGAGATTCGAATGACGTCGAATACAACCGTTCTGTTTGCAATCCTTTGTGGATGGAAAAACGCGCATCGATACGCACTAACAGGTGACCATTTCGATGCGCAAGAGGCACTGCGCATCGGAGCGATCAACGAAGTGGTACCGCATGATCAACTACTAGAACAAGCTCGAGCGCTAGCATTGCGACTTGCAAAAGTTCCGTCTGAATCGGTCCGGCTCAACAAGGCGATCACGACATACGGACTCGATGCAATGGGCCTGCGTTCTGCTCTAAATATGAATGGTGCGCTCTCCACAATTGTTGAGGCTGCAAACGACGGCCCGGATGTTGAACACCTTGATCGGGCACAGGCAGAAGGTGGCTTTGGTGCATTCCTTAAGGCGCGAGATGAACCATTCCTACCGGAACCGTTCGGACCGCGAAGCAAGCCGCGTGATTGAAACTCTGGATTATCTATAGTCGAACATATCGATCATCCTGACCACGAAGGAAACTAAGAATCTAATCTGATGTTTTCGGAGCACTAGGAGTTTTCTAATGACAACAACCATTGAGCAAGTCGAGGTATTCGGCATCAAAATGCCACTACTCAACTCCTTTACAACTGGCGGTGTCGCCAAGAGTGATACGAAGGCACTAGTGGTGCGTCTCACCGCATCTGACGGTGCAATTGGTATCAGCAGTGTCGATGCCACGACCAATTCACCGGATACAGTGCCCGAACTCACAGAAACTCTCCGCGAGCGCATCGCACCCGCTCTGATCGGCAACAACTCAACCAACATCCATCAAATTCTCGAACTCACAAGAAGCCTGGCACTATCACAGCCCAGCGCTGTCGTCGCAATCGAGATGGCTGCTATTGACCTCACCTGTCAGCAATTAGACCTTCCCCTATACGACTACCTCGGCGGAGCAGTCGAAGAACGACTGGCATTGAACGGCTGGATCGGTATGCTGCCTCCCGACGAAGCAGCAGTAGAGGCACAACGGTGGCTCGATGCTGGATTCTTGTCTTCAAAGATCAAAGTTGGAAGTGGGGTTACTGAGGATCGAGACCGTATCGAAGCAGTACGTGCAACGGTCGGTAATGCAATGCAACTCCGCATCGATGCCAACCAACAGTATGACGCCGCCGGTGCTCTTGAACTCTGTAAATTGGTTAAGCAATTCGACCTTCAGTTCTTTGAACAACCGACTCCAAAAGATGACCTAGAAGGTATGGCGCGCGTGCGACGCGAGGGTGGCATTCCAGTGATGGCCGATGAATCAATCAGCGATCATGAGAGTTTGATGCGAGTCATTCGCGCCGAATGTGCTGACTTCGTGAAGTTTGGCATTCAGCAAGCTGGTGGTCTGCTGCGCTCAGCTCACATGGTCGAGACGGCGGAAGCAGCAGGATTACCAGTCGTCATGGGACATGGTTTCAGCCTTGATCTAAGCACAATGGCGGAGATCATGCTCGGAGCAACATCTCGTAACTTTGTATCAGGTCTCGAGTGTGTAGGCCCATTAAAGGTAGTCGACACTGTCACCACTGACCGACTCGATATAGGAACCGGTAGCATTGAGTTGCCGCTCGGTCCTGGACTCGGTCTCATGCTCGACGAGGAGAAGTTAGAGCAATATCGTTACAATGAAGCGTCTTAAGTACCGAAGACCACCAGGCCATGAAAGTTCCACGACCAGCTTCAATTTCGAACGTGGCGATATTCACTGGTACTAATGAGAATCACTACGTGAAATCGTCGCAAGATCGGGGACAGTAATGGAATTCCTTGTTCTTCTCTGGACCTTCGCCGGATTCGCTGTGCTTCTGGTGGCCATCGTCGGAATAATCTGGGGTATCACTACATCCGGACAGCGTTTCCCTGAAGCACATCTTGACCGCGGGTTTGGTATACGTACGGCATCACCAGCACGTCGACTTGGTGGTGCCCTTCTAGACGTGTTCTTGATGGTAGTTACATTATTCATTGGTTGGTTCATCTGGTTCTGTTTCGTCGCACCGCGAGGCCAAACTCCAGGTAAACAACTCGTAGCGACCCACGTGGTGCGAGAAGATGGTGCACGAGCACAGGCTGGTTTCATGTGGGGACGAGAAATTCTCGTAAAGACTTTGTTACTTTCGCTCGTAGATTTCTTTGCCGCTGGAACCGTTAGCTCCGTAGCCTCAATTTGGTGTATTTGGGACCCAGATAAACAATGTGGCTGGGATAAGCTCATGCACTCCTACGTCGCCTTTGCGCCAAACAATCAACCCATATCCGCTGACATTCGATCTAGCCGAGAACCCGCATCGACTACCGAAACCGCAACCAAACTTGAAGATCCGGCCGTTAAGTTAAGAGAACTGCAACAACTTCGAACAGATGGAATCATTTCGGCCGAGGAGTACGAAAAACGTCGGCAGCAATACGTGAATCGACTCTGAAGAGGATTGTTCTCACGATGTCAGGATATACTTCTAGTCGACTGCTCTAGGATTAACGCAAAATGAACCAACTTCAACCACGATGACACATCCTGACCCGATTATTTTTCAGACAGCTTCGATCGCGCCAGAGACCTCAGCGTTTAACGAGCAACTCCGTTTACAAAGCGCTGGAGCCCCAAGCCTGTTAGATACTCCGCCGTCGGAGTTGCGCGACGCTCGCGCTTCCCTAATAGAGCACCTCGAAAATGCCGAAAACCGAACCATCCCGGGTAAAGATGGCGAAATCACAATCCGTGTTTTCACGCCACCGACGCTGAACGGCGTACATCTATATATCCATGGTGGAGGATGGGCGCTTGGTTCGGCCGATGCTCAGGACCCCAGACTGTGGGAACAAGCTCAAGCTACCAATCAAGCCGTAGTCAGTGTCGAGTACCGCCTTGCACCTGAACATCCGTACCCTTCGCCGAATGACGATTGCGAAACAGTTGCAGTCTGGCTTGCGGAGCATGCCCGTAAGGAATTTGGTACCGATATGCTCACCATCGGTGGAGCATCAGCAGGAGCCCATCTCGCAGTTAATACCTTACTGAGGATGAGAGACCGTCACTCATTTCGAAATTTCGTCGCCGCAGATCTACTTTTCGGTGTCTATGATCTCAGCATGACTCCGAGCCAACTTCGTGGTCTCAACGCACAAGTAGTACCTACAGCAGTCATGGAAAGGTTCTACGAATACTACCTACCAGAAACAATTGACCGACGTAGTCCTGATGTATCTCCGCTATATGCCGATCTCTCAGACCTGCCACCTGCACTGTTTTCCGTTGGTACAAACGACAGCCTGCTCGATGACTCACTCTTCATGCATCAGCGCTGGCTCGCAGCTGGCAATGAATCAGAGCTCGCGGTCTACGCTGGCGGTATACACGCATTTACGATGCAGGCTGATGGGATTGGGGCCGAATCGCGCGCTCGCCAAGACGCTTTCCTCGCGCAAGCGATCGCTTAAACATTCCCGGATCTATCAAGGCAGACTTCCTTCTGAAACCTTCGCCTGCGAGTTAACTACCTCCGGCGAAATTAATCCGGCAACCTCAGCGAGTAACTCGTAGGAGCGCACACGAGCTGAATGGGAATGGACTTGTGTTGTAATGATCAGCTCATCTGCCTCTGTACGCTCTACTAATTCCTTCAAATCAGATAAGACCGTCTCAGGCGTACCTACGATCTGTGAACCTACTCGTCCTGCAAGTAGAGCTTGTTCTTGAGGAGAATATTGATACGCCGCTGCTTCCTCCGGTGAAGGAACCTTTCCAGGGCGACCACTGCGGAGACGGACAAAGGACAGGGCTGCGGACCCTGCGAGCCACTCAGCGTGTTCCTCAGTCTCTGCACACAGCACAGATACTCCCAGCATCAAATACGGCTTATCGATTGACCTACCAGGACTAAACGCGCTGCGGTAAGCGTCAATCGCACTCATCGTGTTCGCTGACGAAAAATGATGTGCAAAGGAATACGGCAAACCAAGTATTCCCGCAGCATGCGCACCGTAGTTAGATGAGCCAAGCATCCAAATATCGGGCCGGTATCCTCGTGCTGGTGTAGCGGTGATCTTGTGGAAGGGATGTTCCGGTGGCCATTCCCCATCGAAGTGCCCTGCTAACTCCGCCATCTGGTTTGGGAAATCATTAGAGCTCGCATTTCCGCGACGAAGGGCGAAGGTTGTAAGTTGGTCAGTACCAGGTGCGCGACCAATACCCAAATCAACGCGGCCCGGATGCAAAGCTTCGAGCATCCCAAACTGTTCTGCCACCACGAGAGATGAATGGTTTGGCAACATCACCCCACCGGACCCTACTCGGATCGTCGAAGTAACCGACGCGATATGTGCCAGTAGGACCGCCGGTGCCGAAGAAGCGATACCAGGCATGTTGTGATGTTCTGCGACCCAATGACGATTAAATCCAAGTCGCTCGACACGAGGTGCAAGGTCGAGAGTATTCCGTAACGCATCGGCTGGCGCGAAACCATCACCCACAGGTGAAAGATCGAGAACGGAAAGTGGAATTTCGAGCTCTGTGCTCACTAAGCAACCTCACCATTCTCATATCAAACCGGTCGAACTGCTCCATTAATCAGCACAGAAAGTACTGATTAGTAATTCGTATCGCCCTCTCGAGATAGCTCGATGTGACCTGAATTATGCTTCGGAACAGTATCCCGAGAATATGGGGCCAACCTATATCTTTGCCGCAACTCCTCCGTCAACGTTAATAATCTCACCGCTGATAAAGCGTGATTCATCACTCGAAAGAAAAAGGACCAAGTTAGCTACATCCTCAGGTAGTCCAGGCCCTTGCACGATCTGCGCAAAGTTAAACATGTTCTCAAAAACATGATGTCCACCATCAGAATCATTGATCGTACCGCGAGTAGCACCTGGGGTGAGAATCTGTCCGGGGCGAACGCAGTTCACTCGAATATTGTGCTGACCGCCAACTCCGGCCATATAACGTGTTAGGGCGTCAACACCAGCCTTGGCAGCGTAATACGAGGACGACGTGGCACCAAATTCCTCGAGCATTCGAGGGCTGAATCCTCGCTGAGCAGCTAGTGAAGACATGTTAACGACAACGCCACCACCAGCGGCAATCAGGTGAGGCCAGACAGCGCGGCTAACGAAAAATGTCCCAGTCAAATTAACGGAAATGATACGTTCCCATTCCTCATTGGGCTCATCCGGAAATATGCTCGCAGCGCCACCACCAGCATTGTTAAAAAGTAGATCAACTCTGCCATACGTACTGGCTGCCTCGTCTACAGCTGCAGCAACAGACTCATCGTCAGCAACATCGCAGACGATGAAGGTAGCGGTACCTCCACTATCACGGATGGCTTGTTCGACGGCACGTCCTTCTTCTTCGCGACGCGCCATGATAATGATCTTCGCTCCTTCTCTAGAGAAGGTATGCGCGGTACTAGCCCCAATGCCGCTATTACCACCAGTGATAATCGCAACCTTACCTTCGAGTTTGTTAGCCATGAATCTCCCCTACCTCCAACATGATGGTTGAGTCTCCGATGGTGAAACAACCTCGTTAATTACCTGACAAACTAGCATTTCAGTGATGCTAGTTTTTTGCGATTCACTCTTGATTCGATATCGCTCCAATGTGTACCGATGCGTCTCAATCAGGAGTGACTTCCATCAAGTCCTCACCAAGAACGATCTTCCCGTCATAAATGGAACTCATCTCATCAAGAATCTTCTGAGTCTCAGCAGGATCGTCCCAAGCGTTACCCATCATGTGCACAATCACAAGTTTCTTCGCACCAGATTCTGCAGCAGACCTTGCAAGGTCACCTGGTCCAAACGTCGTCACTCGACGGGCCGTTATCGGATCATCCCAATCCTCTGAACCAGGAGACATATGCAGGAGTAAATCCACGTCACGCGCGAGGTCGATCGTACTCTGGCAGGGAATCGTGTCACCAGTAATCACCACTGAACCACCGTCACAATCAACTCGATAAGACAAACAATCGTGATAAGGCTGAGCGTGAACGGCCGGCGCTGCAGTGACCTGCCAGGTCGGCCCAGCACAAATAATCCCTGGCTGGA
>Ga0310344_10003271_pt1 | contig 12108 bp, 9 predicted proteins | sample HC15DNA20200_MG_FD_203801 | JGI IMG/M metagenome (GOLD analysis project Ga0310344, IMG submission 203801) | Marine microbial communities from station ALOHA, North Pacific Subtropical Gyre - HC15-DNA-20-200_MG | ecosystem: Environmental > Aquatic > Marine > Oceanic | place: Pacific Ocean: North... | reverse complement strand
GTGGTACCTGGCGAATTTATTATTAACGTACACTATTACGCATCAGAGTCGCTGCAACCAGTTACGGTTACCGTAAAAGTGTCAAAAATTAATCCAGCACTTGAGATTGTCTACTACGGTGATACTTTGCTGGAAGGAAAAGGTGATGAGAAAACAGCCGTCCGCTTCAAAATCGATAAAGCTGGTATGGTGACCTCAATCAGTCATATCCAGAAAAGTCTAGTAGTAATCGGGTAACGAGGCACCAATTATGATAGTGCTAAGTCAAGGCGGGTTAGTGGCTGCTTTCGTATTGACAGCCTTGTTGTTGCTGGGCGTAAATTTGTATTCTAACTTCTCTTGGCGAATCAAGATCACCTTGATCGTTGTTGTGTCAGCTTTCTACGTGGGATTCTACTATTCCTTGCCACCTTTAATGGGATGGCCGACCAACGATGGTTTACCCAAACGTTTTAATCTGATTGCTACCTATGTCGAAGAACCGGATAAGAAAACGGGCGAAGCTGGTCATATCTTCTTGTGGGTCACTGATTTTAGGAAAGGATCAGGAAGAAGTGAACCGCGTGCTTATCGGATACCATTCGAGTACGATCTCCACGCAAAACTTGTCGCGGCAGGAACGAAAGTGCGTAAGGGGATCCCGCAGCTAGGCGAAGTCGTCGACGAGAAACCTGGAACTGCTGGCCGGCCCTCCTATGAAAGTAACAACGGCCAAGAATCTACAGGCATTGATTTTTTTGATCTACCAGATCCTCTGATCCCAGAAAAATGAACAACTACTTGAGTGGGACCATATGGATCGTAACTCTAAAGACCAACACCCAATAATGCGCTGATCTGCTCTTTTACAACGATAGCTCCGTCGATGTCTTTTTCCGTGACTCAATACTGCAACACATCCGCGAAATTCAAACAACGAGGTCTAGATTAGCGAAACGCGACATTTGGAATCGACACAACAAAGCACACCATTACTTTTCGACCGAATTCTTTCGCTTAATCATATATAGGCGTATTGAATGTTAATCAGGGGTTTTCGGTACTCTGTTTAGCAATAGCGTACTGATTAGATTGATTAGATTTAACCCATTGTAATAGTAGACCTTTTTCTCCAGCCGCCGCACCGAAATCACGGCAAATACAGTTACCCACGACAGCTACTAACTCATCGCCTAAGTATATCAATGGTATTTCGCCACGTAGCCATGGTGGTATACCCCATTCCTGGAACAACCGCTTCAACGATTGACTACGCGCGCGATTAATTGGGTGACACCGCTCCCCTCCTACCCGAAACCGAACAACGACGTCATTGGACGTCGCGAGTTCCGCACTCAGGCCTTGCCCGATAGATGCGTCGGTAGATAGCACACCCCAAGGCAAGTACAAGGGCGCAGTCAAATCCCAACGATAATCGCCCGCACAAGCTGTTCGTTCCGCTTGCCAAAGTAGAAACAAGCTACCCCTATAACGCCGCATTTCTGCACACTTCCACCTAACGCAAGGTTGTGCATCCACTCGCGCACTAATAAGACGTTGCATTTCATGCAGATGAACCGCATCAGGTTTCGGGAAACCAGCACGTACAATCCACCGACGTAGCACACTACGTTGCATAGCGGCGTTTAAATTACATATGCTTCGGACAGACAGTTCAGAATCTTCTATTCTAAGACCGTTCTCAATGACCGCGTCGGCAGCTTCATCCAAGCACGCCGCGGCATTTTGCTGAAGCTTCACAGCATGGCCGATCCGCGCCGTAGCTGCCGGCCATCGCCGCTCTATCCACGGGAATACTTTGTTGCGGAGGTAATTTCTGTCGTAATGATCCTCATCATTACTGGAATCAACTATCCATTCGAGGTTATGTGCTTCAGCATAGGAGACAATATCCGCACGTGAACAATTGAGCAACGGCCGCAACATCAATCCCAATCCAAACCGTTGGCGTTCGGCGATACCTGATAGACCATGTGGCCCCGCTCCACGAAATAACTGCAACAGAAAGGTTTCCGCTAGATCATTCCGGTGATGTGCTGTTAGGAGTATATCGTCAGCCTCTATGAGCGATTCCAACAACCTATAGCGGTGCCCTCGAGCCCAAGCCTCGACACTGCAACCGGAAGGGGGAGTCTCATTAATTTTCAACACCGCAATCTCAACCCCAAACTCCGTCGCGCGTTCCGTACACCATTGAGCCCATTGCTGACTCTCTTTATGTAACCCATGATCGATATGAACCATACGGAGTCTATACTTCTGGCCTGCTACAAACGAGATCATGAGATGCAGCAAAACCTGAGAGTCAATTCCACCACTGTACGCAACAACAAAACGCCGGTTGATTCCAGTCGGTAAAACTAACCGCAAGTTGTCGCACAGCGAGCTAGACAAGGACATCAGGAGCTAAGAGCCTCTTGGACTTAGGATTACTCGGCTAAACCGACGTACCGCTCAAAAATTTTTAAGTTCTCTCGCGACACGGAATATCACGGTACACTACTTCTCAATGTAAGTGCCAAATCGTTGCAACCGAGCACGGCGCCTTGCAAGCAAAGCATCCGGATCAAATTTGGACAGTTCGACAAGTGTTTCAGCTAATTGTTCGCCTACCATCCGTATCGCGAGAGCAAAGTCTCGATGCGCGCCCCCTAATGGTTCATCGATTATCCCATCGATCATTTCCAACTTTAACAAGCGGGAGCTAGTGATACCCATCGCTTCGGCTGCCTTACCAGCTTTACTAGTGTTTTTCCAGAGAATTGAAGCACAACCCTCAGGTGAAATAACGGCGTAGGTTGCATATTTGAGCATGAATACCCGGTCACCAACGCCGATGGCGAGCGCACCGCCCGAACCGCCCTCACCAATTACTGTCGTCAGTATAGGAGTCCGCAAACTAGACATAGCGATCAAATTGCTTGCAATGGCTTCGCTTTGGCCACGCTCCTCTGCACCAACTCCGGGGTAAGCCCCGGGCGTGTCGATAAAGGTAAAAATTGGTAGGCGAAAACGTTCTGCCAACTCCATAATCCGTCGCGCCTTTCTATAACCCTCAGGTCGCGGCATTCCGAAATTACGATGAAGATTCTCTTTCGTAGTCCGCCCTTTTTGGTGACCTATAAAAGCCACACCGCATCCATAAAATCTACCAATTCCAGCCACTATCGCAGGATCATCACTAAATGATCGATCACCATGGAGTTCATCAATATCATCAAACAAGCCCTCCACATAGTCCATGGTATATGGTCGCAGTGGATGACGTGCCAAGCGCGCTATCTGCCAAGAATCCAGCGAAGAGAAAATGTCTTGAGTCAGCTCTCGAGACCGATTCGCGAGTTGATCGATTTCTTCGGTCATATTAACGTCGGAGACATTACCGAGCTGTCGTAGGTCTTCAATCTTGGCTTCCAATTCTGCAATCGGCTGCTCAAAATCCAAGAATTTTAGGTTCACCTGAATTGATTCAGATATTTCTTCGGCCATATCACGTCCCCGAATAGCGAACACATCCTAACATTTTCTATGTGCTTATACGCAGCGCACCTCAGCACGCTTTATTTATCTGAGTATCAGCCAAGAAACTGATTCCAACGAAGATTAGTTGTATTCAACTGAGACCGACTCTTCACCGAATTGCGTATGGAACTGCTCTAGCAACATATCAGAGATCGATACTTGCCACTCGTCGGACAAACGTAATCGAGCGATCGCAGTACCATTGGTATATTCAATCAAAACAGGGCACCCCCCTGGCGTACAACTCGACAAGGAATGCTTTAAAAACTCTAACCTTGCATTATCCAATTTCGATCCAATCCTCAAAACCAAACTTCGTGCGTATTGATTTCGGGCCTCATCCAAGCTCAAAACGGTCTCCGCCTTCATAGCATGTTCGCCACTGAAAGCATCGAGTGTACATTCCCCAGTCACTACGCAAACCTTATCGCTAACAATACGATCAAGATATTCATCTAAGACCTTACTAAAAATCGTAACTTCGGTCCGCGCGGTTTTATCGTCTAGTGTGACAACCGCCATTTGGCCTCGTCGCGTTTTGGTCATTCTCACGCCAACGATCAAGCCTATAACTCGCCGTTGTTTCCCAGGTTTGAGGTTCGATAGGCGACAGTTCGAAAGGCCCTCAATCTCGTCTGAGTAACGGTCTATCGGATGACCACTCAAATATAATCCAAGCGTTTCTTTTTCCCAGGTGAGTAATTCTTTATCTGGCCATTCAGGAGTCGCAGTTGCTAGCTCCCACGCTTCAAGATCTAAATGATGCACCCGATCCGCAGAACCATCATTTACATCACCAAGCCCAAACATATCGCTCTGCCCAACCGCTACAGCGCGGGCTTGTTGTTCTGCAATTTGACCTGCGCGGATCGCGATAGAGGTCATACCTCGACGCGACGCACCAAAACAATCTAATGCTCCAGATCGTATTAATGCCTCCACCGCCCTTTTATTTATCTTTTTCGCGTCATTTCTGCTGCACAGATTAAATAGTTCCCGGTATGGTCCGCCGGCTTCACGCTCCGCCACGAGTGCTTGTATAACCGCCTCACCAAGCCCTTTTACCGCGCCGAGACCGTAATAAATTCTTGCGTCGTTGGCGACAGTAAACCGATAAGCGCAAGCATTAATATCGGGAGATGCAACCTCAATTCCTATCAAACGACATTCTTCAATTAAACGGACTACCTTGTCGGTTGAATCCATATCAGACGATAGTACTGCGGCCATAAACGCCGATGGATAATGGGTTTTTAGCCAGGCTGTTTGGTATGCAACCAAAGCGTAGGCGGCAGAATGCGATTTGTTGAATCCGTAGCCAGCGAATTTTTCCATCAGATCGAAAATCTGGGTTGCAATGCCTTTCGCAATTCCGTTCGCAACACACCCATCCAAGAATGTTTGACGTTGTTTGGCCATCTCCTCCGGTTTTTTCTTACCCATAGCGCGGCGCAGAAGATCCGCGGCACCAAGCGTATAACCGGCCAAAGATTGCGCTATGTGCATTACCTGTTCCTGGTAAAGAATTACCCCGTAGGTAGGTTTCAGTATAGGTTCAAGCTTCGGATCAAGGTATCTAACTGCCGCGCGTCCGTGCTTCCGGTCGATATAGTCGTCAACCATTCCAGATTGCAGAGGTCCGGGTCGAAATAAGGCAACAAGTGCAATGAGATCCTCAAAACGGTCTGGCTGAAGGCGCTTTATAAGCTCTTTCATCCCCCTTGATTCAAGCTGAAATACTGCAGTAGTTTGAGCTCGTTGAATCAATTTAAAGGTCGCTGAATCATCTAATTTAAGATTGTTGAAATCGAGAGTATCTCCGCCATTGTCTGGTACATTTGCATTTATGTTCTCGATAGCCCAATGGATAATTGTTAGGGTACGTAACCCGAGGAAATCGAATTTTACAAGGCCGACCGCCTCAACATCCCCCATGTCAAATTGGGTAACCGTTGTAGAACTGCCCTGCTCACAATAAAGCGGCATAAAGTCCGTCAACGCAGATGGCGCAATCACAACGCCTCCAGCATGTTTTCCCGCGTTCCGTGCAAGCCCTTCTAGGCTCTGCGCCAGATCAATAATCGCCCGTACATCGTCTTCCGCTTCATACCTGTCTTTTAAGAGTGGTTCGTCGTTTAAGGCGCGCTTTAGCGTCATGTTTGGGTCAAAGGGGATCAGCTTCGCTAACTGATCGACGAAGCCATACGGGAAACTTAAGACTCTCCCTACATCGCGAACGACGGCCTTTGCAGCCATCGTGCCATGGGTGATTATCTGCGCTACTTTGTTCCTACCGTAGCGTTCAGCGACATAATCGATCACCTCATCTCGGCGGTCCATACAGAAATCGACATCGAAGTCCGGCATGGAAATACGTTCAGGATTGAGGAAGCGTTCGAACAACAGATCATATTCTAGCGGATCAAGTTCTGTAATGCCTAAAGCGAACGCCGCAAGTGAACCAGCACCGGACCCGCGCCCCGGACCGACCGGAATGTCGTGTTTTTTAGCCCACTGTATAAAGTCAGCGACTATAAGGAAGTACCCGGAAAACCCCATTGAGATAATAACTTCTAACTCTTCTTCGAGGCGCCTTGTATAGGCCTGCCATTGAGCTTCACTCTTATCAAAGCCCTTTGCACGTAGATCGCTCTGCCAAGTATCAAATCCACGTATTGTTTTTTCCCTTAACTCGCCATCTACGCTCTGATGCTTTAAAACAGGGAATATTGGTAAGTGATATGTCCCGACATCAATTTCCAAATTACACCGCTGGGCAATCGCGTAGGTATTATCGATTGCCTGAGGTATATCGGCGAAAAGTTCTGACATTTCTTCGCTGGAACGCAAATATTGCTGAGCTGTGTAGTTGCGGTGACGCCGGGGGTCCGACAGGGTACGACCCTCATGAATACAAACGCGCGCTTCATGCGCCTCAAATTCGTCCGATCGAAGAAACCGCACATCATTCGTAGCTACAACAGGTAGACCGTACCGCTCTGCCATCTTCAGTGCACCATCATTGCTTTGCGTCTCTCCCTCTCGGCCGGTTCGGGTAAGTTCTAAATAAAATGCGTCACCGAATAAATCGTGCCAATAACGCATCAGTTCATCAGCGCGCCGTTCATTGCCGCCTATTAGGGCTGCGCCAATGTCTCCGTTAATTCCACCCGATAAAACAATCAGGCCGTCAGCGAATTCAGGTCCTAACCAACTGTACTGAACACCGGGGATCCCGCGTCTTTGTCCCTCAAGATAACTTCGCGTTATCAAGGCTGAAAGCTTCCGAAATCCGTCGTGATTACGGCACAGGAACAACACACGATGACGAATATCAGCGGTTTCGGATGAGCCTACCCATAACTCAGCACCGATAAGAGGTTTAATACCCAATTGACGCGCGTGCAAATAGAACTTGACCAGGGAGAAAAGATTACATTGATCCGTAACGGCAACCGCCGGCATTTCCAACTCGGTCACGCGTTCTATCAAACTCGGGATCCTAATTAACCCATCGACCAGAGAAAACTCCGAGTGCACATGTAAGTGGAGAAATCGACTACTCACCGCACTGACTCAAGTAGTCACGCACGGGAGAAAACGTTCGTCGGTGCTCTGTAATTGGGCCATACCTTTTTAATGCCAAGCGATGTTTTGTCGTTGGATAACCTTTGTGGCGATCAAATCCATAATGGGGATATAACAAATGTAGGTCGTGCATGATTCGGTCACGCGTCACTTTCGCAATGATAGAAGCCGCGCTTATGCAAGGAATCTTGCTGTCCCCCTTTATGATCGAAGAAATGGGTATGTCAACCTCTGGGACACAATTCCCATCACACAAAACTCGATTAGGTTTGATCAAAAGATCTTCTATTGCGCGTTTCATTGAAAGTAAAGTCGCATGCAAAATATTTAACTCATCGATCTCCCGAGAATTAGCTTGACCAATGCCAATCGCAATCGCCTTCCGTTTTATTTCCTCAAATATCTCTTCGCGGCGCGAAGCACTAAGTTTCTTAGAGTCGGCCAAATGTTGGATTTGCGGTGGAGAATCCAAGATTACGGCTGCTGATACGACGGGACCCGCTAGTGGCCCTCGCCCTGCCTCATCGACTCCTGCTAGCCACATAATCCTACGATACCTTACGATCGACGAGATCCAAGACCGCCTCGGCCGCTTGCGTGGCCGCATCTCGGCGTAATGTATGATGCACTTCCAGGCAGTGTGTTTCGTACTTGCGAACCTTTTCTTCGTTCTCCAGCCAATCAATCGTCGCGCCAGCCAGTGCGTCGGCGGTCATCGCAGATTGCACAAACTCCGGAACAATCTCTGTCGCAGCCAGTACGTTTGGCATTGCGATATGCTGAACCGTCACTAGTCGTTTCATTATAAAGTAACTAATTGGCGCTACCCTATAACCAACTACTAACGGTGTTTTCGTGAAGACACCTTCCATAGTTACGGTGCCCGATGCAACTATTGCCGCATTACTTGCACCTAAAACGTCATGTGATCTCCCTCGCGTAACCGTAAGTTCAATACCGGGACTCACGATTGCAGCACGCCTTAAAAAGTATGCCTCGGCATCTCCATTAATAGCACCTGCAACAAAAGCGATTTCCTTATTTCTTTTCGCGACTAGGTTCGCGGCGAGAAGAAACACATCGACGTGTCGCTTCCACTCCTGTATTCGGCTCCCTGGCATCAATGCCACATAGGATCTCGTAGGATCTAGCCCAAGCTTATGACGCGCACCGACCACATCTCGCGAAAGCGATATCTGGTCTGCTACTGGATGACCAATAAATCTTGTATCCACACCATAACATCGAAAAAAAGACTCTTCGAAAGGAAATAGTACCAGCAGTCGGTCGAGCTGAGCTGATATGGTTTTTGCTCGCGATTTACGCCACGCCCATATTTGTGGCGCGACGTAATGAACTGTCTTGATATTCTTGGCATACAAACGCGATTCAATACCCCTCACAAAGTCAGGAACATCGATGCCAACAAATACGTCAGGACGATCGTTGAGGTAAAAACGCAGAACCCGCTCTCGAAGCCGCCGCAATTGGGGGTACCTTCGCAAAACCTCAACGACACCCATTACGGACAGATCATCAATGCTGGCAACCAGTTCGCACCCACTGGCGCGCATCTTCGGACCAGCCATCCCTGTAATCCTAATATCTGGACATTGCCGACGAAGCGCGTCGATCAATGCAGCTCCGAGCTGATCTCCAGAAGATTCTCCAGCGACGATTCCAACATGCACCATCGTTTTACGTCGTGTCTATATCAGCAAGTAATACGCAACTCTTGCGACCCAAGGAATTACCGAACGATCCCGCGTTCCGACTCCTCAATGAACTCAACCATTAGACGAACCTCGGCATTCTCGACTGCCTGGCATCTTAACTCAGCTATCGCTTCTTGCAATGTAAGGCCTCGGCGGTACAGCGCTTTATAGGCACGTTTTAGAGCCACGATCGTATCGCGGTCTGCCCCACCGCGCGTCAACCCTTCCCGATTTATCGCTCGTGCCCGAGCGGTATTGCCCTCAACCATAACAAATGGTGGAACGTCTTTGACGATGATCGCGGCGATTGCCGTAAATGCCCGTTGGCCCACCCGACAGAATTGATGCACACCCGTAAAACCACCCAAAGTGGCAAAGTCATGTATTTCTACATGGCCCGCTAAGGTTGAGTTATTCGCGAATACCGTGTGGGAGCCTATTTTACAATCATGCGCTATATGGCAGTAAGCCATGATCCAGTTATCGTCACCCAACGATGTCACCCCACCTCCATGTGCCGTACCTCGATTGATGCTGCAATACTCACGGATAACATTCCCATCACCAATCACTAAGGTAGAATTTGACGCTTGCTGAAACTTTTTGTCCTGGGGATCTTCGCCGATAGAACAAAAATGGAAGATCTTGTTGTTTGCACCGATCTGAGTTGGTCCTTTAAGAACAACATGCGAACCTATCCATGACCCAACACCAATCTCAACATTTGCGCCGACTCTCGTCCATGGACCAATTGTGACATCCGATGCAATAACCGCGTCTGGATGAACGATAGCTTTCGGATCGATCAAGGATCGTCCTCCATCTCAGTTGTCATGAATTCTGCGCTCGATACTAACTCCCCGTCCACATGAGCGGTTGCAACAAAACGATAGATACCACTCCGTTGACGCGTTAACGTTGCGTCGATAATAAGTTGGTCCCCAGGTCCTACTGGCCGTTTAAAACGCGCTTTATCCACCGCGACTAGATAGTATTCTGCGTCATTTTTACTGCGCGTTTTATACGAATAGAACGCAAGCACCCCAGTCGCTTGCGCCATCGCCTCTAATATCAAAACCCCCGGCATAATTGGCCTTTTCGGGAAGTGCCCTTGAAAGAACGGTTCATTAATTGTCACGTTCTTGAGCGCCTTAATGGACTTGAAAGCTTCCCACTCTATAACTCGATCGATTAATAAGAACGGATACCGATGAGGTAACGTGTTGAGAATTTCTTTTATCGTTATCTCGCTCACTTAGCGCCCTCCAAGAAAACTCCTCACATCAAAACCTGCAATGCAACAAATGATTCACATGCAAATGTGTGTACGACGACATACTACACTGTCAAGGCACGACGCTTGTAACAACTACGAGCGTACTCACCCAAACCGTAACATCGTCGACACACGGAAGCTCTGTCGAGTGGAACGAGACCAGTTCACAACCCGCAATCACCACACCGTCGTGTCACCGATCGCGCCCAGAACGGCATGTCTGAAATAAAACTAAATTCCTCAGAATAACTTCACCTAACGACACAACACGGTCCACGGCAGTGATCTTTTCCGCTGCCAACAGACTTCCGTGGGAGCACCACGCCTTTTTATCTGACCGCGGTGTCATCTACGCCTTTCGCGTTCGGCAGAAGTCGAGCACCCTAGTCGTGCCCACACCAAGGACTATCCCTACTGTCCCGGCTGATTCCCGGGGCGTCGTTTACTTCTTAAGGTGCGTAATAATGGATTCGGTAATGTCTATTGGCGGGCTGGCGTAGATCACACCTTCCCCCAGAACCAAATCGAATTTCTTAGCTTTTGCAACCACGCGGATCGCCTCGACGATATCTCTTTGAATTTTGCCGAATTCCTCATTCCGCCGATAATTGACGTCCTCACGGAACTCGTCAGAGTCGCGCTTGAGCTCTCGTCGACTGTTGACGATATCCCGCTCTAACCGCGCTCGCTCTGTTTCACTCATGATTGCGCCGTCTTTCACCATTCTATCTTCAAGACCCTTGAGGGTCTTCTGCGCCGCCACAAGCTCACGATCGCGAGTCGCGAATTCTTTTTCTAACTTTTTCCGCGCAACATCAGCCATCGGGGCGGCCTCTAACACCTTAACGGCATTAACCACACCAATCTTGTAGTCTGCTGCTACCGCATGCCCCCAAAACACAATTGACGCGGCAACCGCTACTCCAAAAACACTATAACTAATTTTTTTCAATGCTTAATACTCCGTACAATGCCTGTTTCGTCGCAGGATGCCTGACATCTAAGTTTTTCGCACCCCGACCGAACTAATTACCTTGCTCAAAATGATGAGCCAAATGTAAATTGAAATTTTTGAACCTCGTCACCGAGTTTATCGTTAAATGGTTCCGCAATACTAACCGATAATAATCCAAACGGGGATAACCATACCCCTGAAAGCCCTACCGATGTCCGTAAGTCACTGAAAGCAAATTTCTGATCCGCCGCGAACACATTCCCAGCATCAAAAAACCCAGTTAGGCGAACGGACTTAAATTCATCGAGGAACGGGACGGGAATGATGATCTCAGCGTTCCCTACCACCATCGTATCACCGCCAAGCGCACGTCCAAAAATGTCCTCTGGGCCTAACGAGAACTCTTCGAATCCTCGCACCGTCCGCGGTCCCCCGGCATAAAAATTCTCAAAAAACGGTAGCTCAGATGTATCTCCATACGCTTCACCGTACCCTACCTGACCTTTGAGTAATAGTACGTATTCTTTAATCAATGGAATGAATACACGCGAATCATAGTCTACTTTCCAAAATTTTAGGTCACCGCCAGGAATCGCGGCCTCAACACGAACTCGTTGCAGTGTCCCACGTGTTGGAAATAGTCTAGAATTTCTCGTGTCGTGAGCATAGGTCACACTTGGCCGGAGCAAATTGTATTCATTTCCCTCTCGGAGGATAAAGTTGGCTATCCGAGGGTCTATTAAAAATAACGGCGCGTCTATCGATGTCGACTCATAATCTAAAGATAGTCCGATAGTATTATATTCTGATATTGGAACGCCAAAACTCACGCCGCCGGAGAGAATTTCAGATTCGAATTGGGTTGTAGTGCGGTTTCGGTTGCCAGCCTCCGTCCTCGAATAAGAAATATTAAAACCCCGGCTAACACCATCGAGAGTCCAATAGGGATTGACATAGCCGAGTCTGAATATCTGATTAATTTCGCTGTTATTGAACGCGAAACTAACGCTCTTACCGCTACCAAGAAAGTTATTCTGGGTTATGTTCGTATT
>Ga0310344_10003269_pt1 | contig 12118 bp, 5 predicted proteins | sample HC15DNA20200_MG_FD_203801 | JGI IMG/M metagenome (GOLD analysis project Ga0310344, IMG submission 203801) | Marine microbial communities from station ALOHA, North Pacific Subtropical Gyre - HC15-DNA-20-200_MG | ecosystem: Environmental > Aquatic > Marine > Oceanic | place: Pacific Ocean: North... | reverse complement strand
TTTTCCGTTTTTGTCGAGGCCCGCACCGGGTCGCACCTTCTGAAATAAAGGACGCTGTATGAGCGTCAAAAACAGAAAAATGCATCTCGCGCAGTTCCTGGTGCACGGGCCGACCTACCACAGCGTGGCGATGTGGCGTCATCCCCGAACGGCTGCGCAGGGAATGGCCTGGGCCGAGCCTGAGCTCTATCAGCACATCGCGCGGGTGTGCGAGCGCGGCCTCTTCGATATGGTGTTCTTTGCAGATCTCAACTTCATTTCGGACACCTACGGCGCTGATATCTCACCGGCTATTCGCTACGCAGCCCAGGTGCCTTGCCACGATCCGACCCCGTTGCTGTCGTGGATGGGAGCGGTAACCGACACGGTTGGGCTCGGCGCAACGTTTTCGGTCAATCATCACCAGCCGTTTTACGCCGCGCGTTTGTGGGCGACGCTCGATCATCTCACGAGAGGCCGTGCGGCCTGGAATGTCGTGACGAGCTTCAACCGCAATGAGTTTGCGAACTTCGGCGACACCGTTTTGCCGCCAGAGCGCCGGTACGACCGGGCGCATGAGTTCATGCAGGTGTGCATTGAACTATGGGAAAGCTGGGAAGCGGATGCGCTGGTACTCGACAAAGAGGAAGGTATTTTTGCCGATCCCGGGAAAGTACGACGAATTGAGCACGACGGCCCGTTTTTCAAGTCGCGTGGGCCATTGAATGTCGTCCGATCCCCCCAGGTGGGGCCCGCCATTATCCAAGCCGGCGTGTCGGCCCAAGGGCAGTCTTTCGCGGCGAAATACGCTGATGGGATCTTCGCAATCAATCCGAGCATGGCGGCGGCGAAAGACTATTTCGACGCGATAAAGTCGCAAGTTGTGGACGCCGGGCGGCGGCCAGAGCAGTGTCGGATTTTGTTTGGCGTGCAGCCGATCTTGGGCAAAACCCGCAGCGAAGCCGATGCCCGCCAAGCCGAGCACAATGCGCTGGTGCCTCTGGAAGCAGGACTGACCATCTTGTCGGGCCACTCTGGTCTCGATCTCTCGAAAATCGGCCTCGAGGAAACGGTAGAGACCAATGAGACCTTAGGCGCAAGCCGCTCGGCACGTGTCTTCCGCGGTCTCGAAAACGAGCCGTTGCCTTTACGGGAAGCCGCACAGCGCCACGGGCAAAGCGTGGGACTGCCGCAGGTGGTCGGCACTCCGGTAGATATCGCCGATCAGCTCGAGGAGATGTTCACGCGGATCGGTGGGGACGGATTTATGCTTTCCCCGATTTACCTTCCCGGCGCGATTGAGGAATTCGTCGACATGGTCGTGCCCGAGTTGCAACGTCGCGGACTGTTTCGTACCGCCTACGAGGGTAAGACCCAACGCGACCACCTACGGCAAGACTAGTCGGGGTAAGGCAGGCGGTATCGATGGCCCAGGGGAAAGGCGAGGACCTCAACCCGAGGCGGCAGGCGAGAGCGCCTGCGATCTGCCGCGCGGGATGCTTCCCGGACCATCAGCCCGCCGCTGCCAGCACCATGTCCGAGCATTTCTCCCCGATCATGATCGAGGGGGCATTCGTGTTCCCCGAGGTGAGCGTCGGCATGACCGAAGCGTCCGCGATCCGCAGGTGCTCTATCCCGTGGACCCGGAGCTCGTCATCAACCACCGCGAGCGCGTCTCGGCCCATCTTGCACGTGCCCACCGGGTGGTACGTGGTCTCGGCGTTGTTGCGCACCCACTCCAGGAGTTCGTCATCGGTTTGATGTTGGACACCTGGGGCAATCTCTTCTCCTGTAATCTCCGCCATCGGAGACGTAGACATCAGCTCGCGCGCCTTTCGCATGGCTGCCAGCAGGCCTTCACGGTCGAGGGGCGAGGAAAGGAAGTTGAACCGAATTGCGGGGGGATCGGCAGGGTTCGGCGACTTGATGTGAATACTGCCGATACTATCGGAGCGCAGGACGTTGATGTTCATCGTGATCCCTGAACGCTTGGCTATCTTGCGTTCGCGGCCGACCATCTCGTAGAGAAACGGAAGCACTGAGATTGTGGCGTCAGGTGTCTCGAGACCTTCCCGGGTGCGAAAGTACATCCGGATCGGGACTGAGGTGTTTGCGAGGAAACCGGAGCGGAAAACGGCATACTTGAATGCTTCGCGCGCGAGGCGCCAACCGCGGCCGTTGTCGTTGTAGGTAATGTTCTTCTCGGCGATCGCAAATTTGACCCGGGGGGAATAGTGGTCGCGCAAATTCTCGCCGACCCCCGGCAACGCATGCACGAGCGGGATCCCGTGTCGCTCGAGGATCTCAGGGTTGCCGATGCCGGAGAGCTCGAGGAGCTGGGGCGAGTTGATTGACCCGCCGCTGACAATGACCTCACGCTTCGCCCGCGCCTCGTGCGTTTGCCCGTTACACGTGTAGCGAATGCCCACGCAGGTCTTCCCTTCGAAGAGCAGGGTTTGCGCGGTTGCACCGCCGACTACCCGCAAGTTGGGACGGTCCCGGGCGGGGTCGAGATAGCAGAAGGCTGTGCTTTGGCGCCGCCCCTTGCTGATTGTTACCTGACTCATGCTGATGCCTTCCTGGCTGGCACCGTTGTAGTCGGTGTTTGCTTGAATGCCGATGTGGGCCGCGGCCTCGAACATCCGTTGAGCGAGCGGCCCCTTCTTTTCAGTCATGCTCACCTTGAGCGGTCCATCGTCGCCCCGGAACTCGTCGCTGCCGCCCTCGTACGATTCCATCCTGCGAAACACGGGCAGGACGTCGGCATAACTCCACCCTCGATTTCCGAGCTGTGCCCAATGGTCGTAGTCAGCGGCCTGGCCCCGGACAAATACCATGCCGTTAATGGAGCTAGAGCCGCCTAGCATTTTTCCTCGCGGCACTTCGATAGCTCGTTGTCCGCTGCCTTCGTCGGGCTCGGAGCGATAGCACCAATTGACTGCGGGATTGTCCACGAGCTTAGCGATACCTACCGGAACGCGGGACCAGAAGTAATCGGACCCTTGCGTTCCGGCCTCCAGGCATAGCACGTTGAAACGCCCGTCGGCGCTCAGCCGGCTTGCCAGGGCCGCACCGGCCGATCCTGCCCCCACAACGATGTAGTCGTATGCATCCATGCGTTTAGCTCCTTCTCCCCCGCGGGCACCTGTGGCAAAGATACGCGCTCGAAACCTGCTTCAGCAAAACCCGCTCGCGCTGGTGCCATGTCCTTATCGCACCGCGGGGCGGTTGCAGGCGTGCCCTAGCCCCGCGAGTCGGGGCAGGGTGCGGCATCGACCGCTTAGCTCACGTAAGGCTCATCCCCGATGACGCCCGCATCCGTAAGCGCTTGGTGCGCATCTTCTGAGATCCCGAGGAGGTCAACGAAGACGTCCCTGTTGTGCTCGCCCAACAACGGTGCGGGGCGAGTTATCTCGGCACGCTTGGCGTTGTAGCGCCACGCCGTCAGCGGGTGTGGCTTGACTCCGACGACCTCCCGGGCGACATCTTTCCAGAAACCTCGATCGAGCAAAGCGGGTTCGGATGCGAGTGCGCTTGCCCGGCGAACCGCGCCCGCAGCGACCCCGCAGGCTTGCAGCTCGGTCATCGCCGCATCGGGGGTTTGGGTTCGTGTCCACGCTTCAACCGCCGCCTCCAGCTCATCCTCACGAGCTCGCCGGCTTGAGGCGCTCGACAATGTTTGGTCTTCGGCGAGATCGGCGCGCCCGATCGCGTGTGCGAGCTGTCTCCAAGCTACATCCGAGGTGGCGGCAATGACGACCCAGCTGTCGTCGTCCTCGCACCGAAAGCAGCCATGCGGCACATAGACAGGATGTCGGTTGCCGGTCCGGTCCGGCGGGCGCCCGGTCAGCCCTTGGGTAATCGTGCCATGTACGCCGAGCTGCATGATGCATTCGACCTGACTCAGTTCGAGCCGCTGGCCCTGCCCGGTTGATTTGCGGTGGACGAGGGCGGTTAGCAAGGCCGCGGCTGCATTGAGCCCGCCGCACGCATCGCCGTAAGCCACGTGCGTTTGCACGGGGGGACCATCGGGACTGCCCGTGAGATGCGGCAAGCCGGCACCGTGCTCGACGGTCGAGCCGTATCCACGGTAACCCGCCCAAGGCCCCTCTGCGCCAAAGGCGGGGAGGGACAGCATAACGATTTCAGGGTTTACTTGTTTCAGCGTCTCATACGAGAGTCCCAGCTTGTTCATGACCCCAGTCGCCTGGTTTTCGATCACCGCGTCGGCGCGGGCCACGAGATCCAGAGCCAACGCTTGGCCTTCTTCGGTCGTCAGATCGATCGCAACCCCCAGCTTGTTCCGGTTGATCTGGTTAAAAGAAGGACTTTTTTCGTGTTCCTTGGTGGCCAGCGACTCAGCGGAATGCTCCCAGCCACGCCACCAGTCGGGGTACTTGCAGGCTTCGATCTTGACGACCTCCGCACCCATGTCGGCTAAGTGTCGGGTCGCAAGCGGCCCTGACCAGCCCATGGTGAGGTCGACGACGCGAACATCACGAAGGGGCAACCCGGCCGCTTTGGCGTCTGATAACGCCTGCGGCGGCGGGCGTCTCATGTCCATATCAGCCAGTACTTCTTCGGTGTGCTGTCCGAGTCGGGGCGCTTTGCCGCCCCGTTTTAACGGCGTCGCCGCCAGCTTCCATGGAATGGTTGCCGCGGTGAATTGCCCGAGATCGGGGTGCTCGTAGTGCGCGAGCACCTGGCGATGCACGAAATGATCGAGCCCTAGCATATCGGCCATAGTGGGCACCAGAGCGAGCGGCACCCGGCGGGCTTGTCCTTCGTGAAACCACTCTAATGCTGTGCGCTTACGGAACAGCGGCACTAGGACGGGATCGAGCTCGTCGGCCCGTTCGTTGCGATCTTTTGAGGTCCGGAATCTCGGGTCATCGACGAGCTCAGGTGCTCCGATGAGATCGCAGCACGCCCGCCATTGCGCAGGGGTCAGGACGGTTACCCCGATCCACCCGTCGGCAGCGGGATAGATGGTTTGCGGATAAGTCGGCGTGAACTTGTTGAGGCCCTTCCGGGGGGTTGCGGCGCCGTCATACGCCGCACGCACGCCCGATGTCTCGGTATAGGTGAGCTGCGCCTCCAGCACCGAGAGGTCAATGTGCGCGCCTTCGTCTCCCGCGAGGCGGCCTACTAACCCGGTAGTGATTGCGATGTAGGCCGTGAGCCCGCCGGTGATTTGCGCGTTATAACCTCCTGGAATGATTGGAGGACCTTCCTTGGGGCCTATAGGATAGAGAAATCCGCTCAAGGCTTGGGCGACGGCGTCTGTGCCTTTCCAGGTTGACCGCGATCCGTCGGCGCCGAACCAGCTCAAGCTTGCCATGACGAGACGGGGATTCGTTTTGGCTAATGCCGAATAGCCCAATCCGAGCCCGTCCATGACGCCCGGTCCAAGTCCTTCGATAACGATGTCGGCTTGTTCCACGAGCCGAGTTGCTGCCGCCGCATCCTCCCCTTGCTCAAGCGCGAGCGTGACACTTCGCTTCCCCGCATTCATGAAGGCATGCATGCCGCTCGCTTCGGCTCCCGCCGATGATTCCGGGATCGGCGGTAAGGTTCGCACCGTATCCCCGGTTTGCGGGGGTTCGATCTTGATGACGTCAGCCCCGCACGCGGCGAGCAGTGCGCCACAGTAACTGGTGGCGATCCCGTCGCCGAATTCAATGACCCGAATGCCTTGCAATGCTGCGCGGCTGTCCTTTTCCGCCATGGCCTTTCCTTTGGATAGCGTCTTGCGGCCACCTATCTTACCCTGCGTTCGACAATGGTCTTAAGGACGAGACATGACCCTTTCATCCATCCTCATCGCGAACCGAGGCGAGATCGCCATTCGCATTGCTCGGGCTGCGGCGGAACTCGGTTTAGGTACGGTGGCGGTGCATTCCGCCGACGACGCGGCGAGCTTACACGCGCGCGTGGCCGATCGCGCAGTACCGCTGCCTGGTAATGGCGTGCCGGCTTATCTTGATATCGCGTCGATTGTACAGGCCGCGGTGTCGTCTGGCTGCAACGCGGTGCATCCCGGATACGGCTTTCTCGCCGAGCGCGCCGATTTCGCTGAACAAGTCGAAGCGGCCGGCTTGACCTTTATCGGGCCGAAGCCCGAGCACTTGCGCTTGTTCGGAGACAAGGCCGATGCTCGCGCCGCTGCGGTGGCGGCCGACGTGCCAGTCGTTGACGGACTGAGCGGATCGGTCTCGCTCGAGGAGGCCCATGCGTTTCTCGATAAGCTGCCGCCGGGGCGCAAGATGATCATCAAAGCCGTTGCCGGGGGCGGCGGGCGTGGTACCCGGGCCGTGCATTCTCCCGATGAGCTGGCGGGGGCATTCGAGCGATGTCAGTCCGAAGCGTTGGCTGCATTCGGGCGTAACGACGTCTTCGTCGAAGCACTAATCGACCCGGCCCGACACGTAGAGGTGCAAGTAGTCGCCGATGGGCGCGGGAACGTAACCCACCTGGGTGAACGTGAGTGCAGCGTACAACGACGCTACCAAAAGGTGATCGAGATCGCACCGGCTCCCTTTTTGCCCGATACGGTGCGGGCGGAGATCACCGACGCCGCGGTGCGCCTGGCGCGCTCTGTGGGTTATTCGAACCTCGGGACGTTCGAGTTCCTGGTGGAAGAGAACGGCAATTATGCATTCATCGAGACGAACGCCCGATTGCAAGTCGAGCACACGGTTACCGAAGCGGTCACGGGCGTTGACCTGGTTCAAGCTCAGATCGCACTGGCCGGCGGTGCGTCGTTGGATGATGTAGGGCTTGGTGAGGACGTGGCGCTAGCGCCGCGTGGCTTTGCGCTACAAACCCGAGTCAACATGGAATCGCTGGATACGGATGGCACAGTACGACCGAGCCAGGGCACGTTGACAGTTTACGAGGCGCCCAGCGGGCCTGGCGTACGTGTAGACGGGTTTGGCTACGCAGGTTATTCAACCAGTACCTTATACGATTCGCTTCTGGCCAAGGTGATCTGCCACACGACGGGCGGGGGCTTCGCCCAGGCGATCGCGAAATCCCTCCGTGCGCTGGGGGAGTTTCGCATTGAAGGGGTGGCGACCAACCTCTCGTTCTTGCAGAACGTGCTCGAGCATGAGGACTTCGCGGAAGGCCGGGTGCACACCCGGTGGGTCGATGAGCAAGCAAGTTCGCTCGCGGTGCAGCGACCGTCGGAAGCCCCCTTGGTCTCCGGCCCGGTTGCCACCGCGCCCGATGCCGACGGCTTTGCCGGTGCTCGGGTCGACAGCACCGATCCGCTTGCCCTATTTGCGCATGATGCTCAAGTCAAGGCCACCCAGGATAGCGATAGCAGTCAGAACGCCAATGGTGTAGGAGGCGCGGTGGGTGGGCCCGATGGGGCGCTCGGGCTGACCGCGCCCATTCAGGGCACGATTGTATCGGTGGACGTAGCGCTCGGGGATACGGTGCGGGCCGGCCAGCAGGTGGCAGTGGTAGAAGCGATGAAGATGGAACATGTCATCGCCGCTGAGCAGGGGGGGATCGTGCGGTCGGTTACGATGTCGGCGGGCGATGTCGTGCGGGAAGGGTTTCCAATCGTCTTTGTCGAGCCGGCAGATGGGGCCGGCGAGGGCGGTGCGGACACGACGGCACAGTCCATCGATCTCGACCATGTCCGGGACGATCTGCAAGAGGTGGTCGATCGCCATGCGTTGACACTGGACGAGAACCGCCCAAAAGCGGTGGCCCGTCGGCGTGCTCGGGGTTTTCGCATGCCGCGTGAGAACATCGCCCAGCTCGTGGACCCGGGCTCTTTCCAGGAATACTGGCCCCTCCTCGTGGCGTTGCAGCATCAGCGTCACGACATCGACGCGTTGCGGGAAAATACCCCCGCTGACGGCGTGGTGGCTGGCACTGGCTCGATCAACGGCGATCACTTCGACGACGAGCATTCTCGGGCGGTCATCGTCTCCTATGACTACACGGTTTTGGCGGGGACCCAAGGGCGCCGGAATCACTACAAGCAAGATCGGATGTTCGATCTCGCGAAACGATTCAGGCTTCCCTTAATCCTCTTCTCCGAGGGCGGCGGTGGGCGCCCGGGCGACGACAATACGGGGCCTCGCGTCGCCTTCGATACGCATACCTTTACTACCTTCTCGCAGTTGAGCGGGCTGGTACCCATGGTCGGTGTGAACAACGGCCGTTGTTTTGCGGGCAACACGGCCCTCTTGGCGTGCTGTGACGTGATCATCGCGACGGAGGCGTCGACGATCGCGATGGGCGGGCCGGCGATGATCGAGGGCGGCGGCCTCGGGGTCTACACCCCCGAGGAGGTCGGGCCGATGGCGTTTCAAGTGCCAAACGGCGTGGTGGATATTCTCGTCAAAGACGAGGAAGAAGCCGTCGAGGTCGCGAAAAAATACCTCTCCTACTTCCAAGGGCCCATTGAATCATGGACCGCGCCCGAGCAGCGGAAGCTTCGCCACATCGTGCCGGAGAATCGGGTCCGCCTCTACGACATGCGCGACATCGTCTACACATTGGCCGACGAGGGTTCAGTGCTCGAGATCCGAGAGAAGTTCGGCATTGGCGTGATCACCGCGTTCATTCGCGTGGAAGGCAAGCCGATGGGGGTCATCGCTAACAACCCGCATCATCTGGCAGGGGCAATCGACTCCGATGGTGCCGACAAAGGCGCCCGGTTCCTTCAGCTTTGCGATGCGTTCGATATTCCTGTTCTGAGCTTGATGGATTGTCCCGGCATCATGGTCGGGCCCGACCACGAGCGCACCGCGCTCGTACGTCACTCGGTGCGCATGTTCAACACCGGGGCGAACCTGACCACGCCGCTGTTCGGCGTCGTCGTGCGCAAAGCGTATGGGCTCGGCGTGCAAGCGATGTGCGGGGCGAGTGCCCTCGTTGGTTTCTTCACCGTGGCATGGCCTACCGCGGAGTTTGCGGGCATGAACATCGAAGGGTCGGTCAAGTTGGGGTTCCGCAACGAGCTTGCATCGTTGGACACCCCGGAGGCCCGTAAGGCGGAGTTCGACCTCCGAGTCGAGGCGGCGTACGAGACCGCACGAGCGGTGAATGCCGGTGCCGGCGGTGGCATCGACGATGTCATCGATCCGGCGGAAACGCGCACTTGGATTGCAAACAGCTTACGTCGCCTGCCGCCGCCCCCGAAGCGGGAGGGTAAAAAGTACGCTTACATCGATACGTGGTAGCCATGGATTCTTCCATCACCCCGCATAATGCTGGCGTGAAGGGCCGGCAGCTTTCAGAGGATCCCCGCCAGCAAATCATCGATGCGCGGGTGGATGCGCTGACCGGCGCGGTTAGTGCGCGCGAGCGCCTGGTGCGGCTCTTCGACGAAGGTTCTTTCTCCGAGTATGGTTTGCTCGCCGGGCGCACATCGGATGTCGAAGACGACGCGCCCGCGGACGCGCTGGTCGGCGGAGTCGGGGAGACCGCAGGGTTGCCGGTAGTTGCCGCGGCGTATGCGAGCGAAGTGCACGGGGGCACGCAAAGCGAGCGGAATCAACGAAAGCTAGCGAAACTCGTCTACCTGGCAATGGAGAACCGGTGGCCACTGGTACTGTTTGTAGAGGGGGAGGGAGCGCGCCGAGACGATCCGTTACCCCCACCGCCCATCGTGAATCGGACCCGAGCGCGGTGGGATGTGGTCGACGGTTTAGCTGAGCTTTCCGGCTGGGTCCCAACCGTGGCGGTGGTATCGGGTCGGTGCCTCGATGCGCATGCCGCTCAGGCTTTCTTGTGCGATACGGTAGTCGCGGTGGCAGGGGCTCGCCTCGGAGGGAGCCGCGGCGATGCGGTGGCAACTCGTCCAGCCGAGGCCTTTGCCGAGCGGGGCGAGGTAGATGCCATCACCGGGGACGAAAGTGAGGCATTGTCATGGGTTCGCCGTTACCTCGGCTATTGGCGGTTGGATAACGATCAAGGGACCGCGCCGGATGGCCTAGCGCCGGAGCACGCCACGATCGGCAACATCGTGCCGAAGAACCGTCGGCAACCCTATGATATGCGCAAGCTCATTACGGCGTTCGCAGACCGCGAAACCGTCCATGAGCTCGGTCGGGCTTGGGCCCCGTCGATGATCACCGCGTTCGCACGACTCGAGGGGCGGGCGATCGGAATTTTTGCTAACCAGCCATTCTCTCCCCGGGCCGGCGCGATCGACAGTGCGGCGGCGGATAAGGCGGCGAGGTTCGTAGAGCTGTGTGATGCTTACGATTTACCACTGGTCAGCTTCGTCGACAATCCAGGATACATGGTTGGACCCGAAGCGGAGGCCGAAGGTATCGCGCGCCATCACGCCCGCCCCCTCTCGGCGATCCATCACCGCTCGGTTCCGCTCTATACGGTTCAGATCCGAAAGGCTTATGGCTTGGGTCCCTACGCGATGTCCGGCTACGGCTCATCGCGTCGGATGCCCGAGCTGCGATTGTCGTGGCCCTCGGTAGAATCCGGGGGGATGTCACTTGAAGGCGCGGCCTACCTCGTCAAGCGGCGGGAAATCCGGGCCGCTGCAGATGCCCGTGAAGCCCGGGAGATCAGGGATCGCTACGCCGAAGAGATGCGGGACGTTGCCTCTGGAGTCCGGGCGGGCAGAACCTACTCGTTCGACGATGTCGTGTTGCCTGAGGAGACGCGGGCCCGGATCAGTGAGATGCTGGCACGAACGCCTCGCAAGCGTGGGGACGCAAAGAAGCATCCGATCGATCCCCGGTAACCGCTCGTATCAGATCAGGTAAAAACATGGATCGACGGCGAATAGAAACGCTCGAACAAGCGAAAGCGAGTCAGCGTGACGCTGCCCGGCCCGATGCTGTGGCGCAAGTGCATGCGGGTGCAAAACTCACCGCCCGTGAACGCATCGAGGCACTGCTCGATCCGGACAGCGCCGTTGAGTATGGCGCCATCGCCGCCGTGGATAGGGAAGGTGGTTGGGTTGCCGAGGCCGGTGGCGTGGATTTCGTCGGCACCGTAAATGGGCACACGGTAATTGCGTCGTCGACCGACTACACCGACCGTGGCGGGGGGTATGGCGCAGCGAGGCTTGAGCGATTGATGGCGTTGGCGCATGAGTATCGGTGGCCGATGGTGCTTTTTGTCGACGGAGGTGGAAGCCGGGCGCGGCACCCTCGCACGGGCCTCGGACATACCGAAATTACGGGCCCGATGGGCCGGTTTCAGTTATTTGATGGCATGGCGGAGCTTTCCGGCTGGGCGCCGAGCGTGGCGATCGTGTCAGGGCCTTCGTTCGCAGGGCATGCGAGCCTTGCGGGCTTTTCCGACTGCGTAATCTCGATCCCGGGATCGTCCATCGGTATGGGCGGTCCGCCGATGGTGGAAGCCGCTTTCGGAATATCGCTGAGCGCCAGCGAGCTTGCGGGTGCGGAGATGCATGATCGCAGCGGCGGTATCGATCTGCTCGTTGGCGATGAAGAAGCCGCAATAGCAGCAGCCCAACGCTATATCAGTTATCTCTTCGACGAGGAAAACGGTGGCTCGCCAGCCACTGGTCCCTCTCTCGCCTCACTGGTGCCCGATACCGGCCCTTACGACATGCGTCCGGTGATTGCCGGGTTGGTCGACAGCGGAAGTTTCTTCGAGCTTCGTGCGAGCTTTGCCGGCAGCGTGCTGACCGGTTTTGCCCGGCTCGAAGGTCGGGCCATCGGGATGATGGCCTCGCAGCCTGTGGTTCGGGGAGGGCGAATAGACGAGGGTGCGGCGACCAAGGTCGCTCGTTTCGTCGAGATCTGCGACAGCTATGACTTGCCGATGCTCGCGCTCATCGACAGCGAAGGTTGCGACACCACATGGCGCACAAGTCATACGGTGTCGTCGGAGGAGGAGGCAGTGACACCGGGGGTATGCCGATGGCATTCACGAGCCATCATCGCGCACCAGCACCGTGACACGCCGCTGGTGTCGGTTCAGATCCGTCATGCCCGCGATCTTTCGATGCAGATTTTGGCGGGTCCGCCAAACGCGCGTCAGGTGCCATTGCTTCATCTCGCTTGGCCGTGCGCAGAGATAGGAAACGTCGATGGGTACACGAGCACAAGAAACGTGAACACGTTCGATGACGTGATCGATCCTGATCAGACGCGCCGTCGGATCTGCAGAATGCTCG
>Ga0310344_10003268_pt1 | contig 12118 bp, 8 predicted proteins | sample HC15DNA20200_MG_FD_203801 | JGI IMG/M metagenome (GOLD analysis project Ga0310344, IMG submission 203801) | Marine microbial communities from station ALOHA, North Pacific Subtropical Gyre - HC15-DNA-20-200_MG | ecosystem: Environmental > Aquatic > Marine > Oceanic | place: Pacific Ocean: North... | reverse complement strand
TCACCAGTTCGATAGTTTCTCTCCAAAATTCTAGCCTGGACATAACAATCGCTAGAATCCTAGGTTTATCTAAAACAGGTGTTTTTCTCTCCATAGTATTAGAAAGAATATTGGTAGGAGTGATCGGTATGCTCGCCGGCACAATGCTCGGTATATCTCTCAGCAACTGGATCTTAGGATTCCTGGATATCACGGCAGATGGAACAGAATCCATACCTACTATGGTGATAACCATCAATCAATCAATCACGCAATTCGTATACCTAGACATTATTGCAACTTCATTTATATCAATTGCTCTGGCATTTACATACGTGCTGAAGTTAGATACTCCCGTAATTTTAAGGAATGGAAACAGGTAGCTTAAAGGTTTTATGTCAATTCTAAAGCTCGCATACGTAATAGCACTACAGAGAATAATATACACCTGGAAAATGGAGATCGTTCTCTTCACAGGTACTATATTAGCAGTTGCACTAATGTCTAGTGGAGTAGTTTTCGCAGATCTATTGGAAGAAGCTTCTCTAAGACACACCTTAGTTGGCACTGAACGAAAAGATATCAATTTCTCAGTGAGAACCTACGGTGGTTTGGAAGATCCTTTAAACACAAACAGACAAGAAACTCAATTCCAAAAAAATCTGGATACTATTAAAGATAAGGTTTCAAATCCAATCCATCCATATTTAAATGAGGAAGTCAGGGTTTACGAAACATTACCGTTCTTCTTCAACGAGCTAAACCCCGTTGTTGGTAAGACGAGCAAAATATCCCATTTTCTCAACTTGCAAATAGATAACACTAATGAAGATTTGATTCTTTCTCTACCTAGACCATCTGACAACATAGTGAATCTATCTCCATTGAAATTAAAACCCACAGATGGATCAGATAGAACCAGACCTAGGGGAAGAATCAGCAGTTTGACAGAAATACTATATGAAAGAGCGACCGTGATTGAAGGCTCATGGCCATATGAGAATGAAGCTTTAAGCACGAATATAACCCAACCAATACAAATAATCATAGACGAAACCGGAAGAAATCTAACTGGATTAAGCGTAGGCAGTCGTCTAGATCTATTCCCTGCAATCGAGAATAATAAGCAAGTATCCATGCAGGCAGAAATAGTAGGGGTGTTCAGGAAAACCAACATAAGCAATAACTTTTGGGAAGGTATGGAAAAGCACTTTAGCTACGAGGATAACAAAATAGCAATAGTGCCATTTTTTACTACAGATGAAGCAATACTACAAAATGTAGGCAGTTATTACCCGGGATCCTATACGGAGATAAAATGGTTCTTCTTTATAGATATATTCAAGATCAGGTCTCAAGATACTCAGTATTTGACGGAAACACTTTCAGAAATATCAAAAACACTACCCTCCACGATAGCCAACACAAGCACATACATAAAACTCGACACAGTTCTAAAACGTTATAACGAGGAAGTTCTACTAGCAAGAATACCATTATACCTGATGGTGTCTCTAACTACTGGCATACTGTTGTACTACCTAATACTCATATCTGGTCTTGTAATCAGGTCAAGGCGCACCGAAACATCACTCCTTAAAAGCAGAGGTATAACCACGCCACAAATGGGAATACTTGCATTTGTTGAAGGTATGTTGATCTCTGTGCCAGCTATAATAATAGGTCCATTCGTAGCGTTGGAAACTTCCAGAAGGTTGGGCAACGCCTTCGTTAAAATCAGTGAGGACAGCGGAACAGTTCCTGCATATTTGTCTAGTCAGGCAATATTGCTCGGGATATTTGGGGCCTTGCTGTCAGTGTCGGTTTTAACAATATACACTTTGATTTCAACCAGAACAGGTACGATTGAAAATAGACAAAGCGGCTCGAGACCATCCACACAACCATTCATACAAAAAACTTATCTGGATATCTTGGCAATAACAGTTATTGGAGTCATATGGTGGCAGATACAAGAACGAGGTTCATTTCTCGTACGATCACTAGGGACTGGAGAATTACAAATCGATCTATCTCTGTTATTAGGCCCATTACTGGCATTACTAGCGATAGGTCTAATCGTAATGAGAATATTCCCATTTTCAGTATTGGTGTTTGCCAAAGTTATAGAACCAGTAGGACCTGTTTGGCTAGTGCAAGGAACCAGAAGAGTAGCAAGAGATCCAATAATACCCGGTTCATTAGTAGTGCTATTAATGCTTACTACCTCACTTGGAGTAATTGGTAGTACATTCAGGTCCACAATGGAACAAAGTCAAATAGATAGGGCTCTGTATGCAGCAGGTTCAGATGTGCGATTTGAACATGGAATGAATCGAGCACCAGTGTCGTTGCTAGGGTTGTCAAATTTGACCAGAAGACTAGACACAGTAGATACAATTTCTGAAACATTAAGATCGTCCGGTACTATCTCTACAAGTGGTCTGGATCAAAGAGATATTACAATATTAGGTATTGATACAAACAATTTTGAAAAAGTCTCATGGTACAGGAGAGATTTAATAGGTGACCTTAGCATAAACGAGGTTTCAACAATACTTAACCCAGCCGACACAGAAGAGACGCCAATTATTACTGAGCATGGCATTCTTCTACCATCAAGTGCTACAACTCTGAGTATTTGGGTTAATCCCGGCAACTTAGACCCACAGTCAAAAATATTGGGAAGAGTAAGAGATTCCAGTGGTTACTATTTTGACATACTTTTTGGTTATCTGGACTTTGAGGGTTTCGAACTTGATTCAAAAGGCTGGGTCCGGCTCGACGCAGATATATTCCCAAAAATGAATTGGACTCGGCGATCTATCCTAAATCCAATCACAGTAAGAATTGATGATCGAGGATTTCCATCTTATGTTGGAGCAGTGCCCCCTTTTACACTTCAATCAATCAGAGTAGACATTGGGTCTTCGACTTATAGAGAATCAGGAGCAATATTTTTGGGGGAACTAATAGCATCTGGCCCTTTGAACCCAGAAGGCGAAAGAATAGAAGATCATAATACTTTCCTTCAACAATGGCACATAATTGACGATCTAACGGTACCTGGTTTGTTTGCATTCGAATACAGTTCTTCCGTGACGTTGCCTACTGACAGGGATATCGATCCAAACACTAGACTGATAGGCAGACAGGCAGATTCCCCCGGTTCAGCGGTCTTAAGTTGGATTCCTGGAGGTCTGTCTACCCCAAGCATAGCTTTCGGTGCAAAAGAAGTGCCAATGCCTGCGATAGTGAGTAAATCTCTCCTGGAAATAGCCAATGCTAAATTAGGAGATGATCTGACTTTGGGGACTATAGATGCCTTGGTACCTGTCAGGGCAATAGCTTCAACAGATTATTTCCCAACCCTTGACCCTATGGAATCTCCTTTTGTGGTAACCGATCTAACCAACCTTAATCATTACACCAATTTAAGGGCAGAAAAGCTCACTGGAGGTAGTAATGAAATGTGGATTAGCATGCTTGAAAATGAACCAGGAGAACTTCTCGCTGAAGAACTATCAAGTAATGGTGTTGTCTTGAGTGAAATATTCGTTGCCGACAATATGGTATCTGACCGGATAAACAATCCTCTTGTAAACGCCGGTTGGGGAGGATTGTTGTTGTTAATGTTTTTTGCGTTAGTCCTTGCTAGTGCTTCTGGAGTTATGCTGTACTGCTATGCCGATTCCATAGAGCGCAAAGCAGAGTACGCGATCTTGAGAACTTTGGGATTTACAAAATCTCAATTGAACGGTGTTGTCTGGTTTAATCTGCTACTTGTTATGATTTTTGGCATAGTAGTTGGCACAATAGCTGGATATCAGATAGGATCCAGCATTTTACCTGTACTAGAAATTACCGAAGAAGGAGTTAGGGTGACCCCACCGATGATATTAACAATGAATTGGGGACTTCTGTTATTAACCTATATAATCCTCGGGATTATTGCTTCTATCACAATTCTATGGCTTTCTTGGATAACTAATAAAATGGATCTACAAAGTGTCCTTAGAATAGGTGATAATTAAAAAGAATTATGGGGAGCTTAATATGGAAACTGAAAATTCAAATATATCCCAATTAGAAGAAGGCGAAGGTCCTTATATAGAATGCAAGGACCTCTTCAAGATATTCAAAAGATCGGAGCTCGAGGTAGTCGCCTTACGGGGGCTGGACATGGAAGTCCAAAAGGGTGAAATGATAGCCATCATGGGAGCTAGTGGTAGTGGAAAAAGCACATTAATGAATATACTTTCAGGATTGGATAGACCTTCAGCTGGTCAAGTTAGAGTCGGCAAGAGAGATCTGTTGAATATATCAGATGACGAATTAGTTCTATATCGTAGACTTGAAGTTGGTTTCGTGTGGCAGGCAACGGCTCGTAACCTTGTGCCCTACCTGAATGTGATAGAAAACATCGAAATGCCGCAGGCAATATCAGGAGAGTCTGGGAAAGTCAGAAAACAGAATGCTATGGATCTGCTAAGCATACTAGGAATGGAAGATAAGGCCAAACGCCAGATACAAGAACTGTCTGGTGGAGAACAACAAAGATTGGCTATAGCTGTGGGAATGGCAAATCAACCGCCTTTACTACTTGCAGATGAACCAACTGGGGAATTAGATAGCCAAACTGCGGCACGTGTTTTTACACTACTTGGTGAAATGAACAAAATTTACCAAGTAACTGTCATAGTGGTAACTCATGATACAGGGGTGTCACAGTATATGGACAGAGTACTTTATATAAGAGATGGACGGATAAGTTCAGTAAATCGTATTTCACGTAGCGGTGACGAAACAAATGAAGAAGAGTTCTTGGTGGTAGACAAGGTCGGTAGGCTCCAAATCCCTCAAAACTACTTAGATAACCTGAATTTCGAAGGTTTAGCAAAGATCGATTTAGATGACAATCAGATGAATATAAAACCAGCATAAATTTTGGGAAACATAACAACTCTATGTACTAGACTCCAGAAAGATAAATCATGATTAACAATACTTCATCAATACAGAATGAACCAATAATAGTGGTAAGAGACGCAATAAGAACATTTGGAAGTGGTGATTCAGCTGTAACAGCCGTCAACAAAATAAGTTGCGATGTAAATAAAGGAGAATTCCTGTCGATAACCGGTAGATCGGGCTCTGGCAAAACCACCTTATTGAACTTGATGGCAGGCTTAGACAAACCAACTAGCGGATCAGTGAAAATGAATGGTTTGGAGGTAGGAGAACTGTCTGAATCTGACCTTGTAGAACTAAGAAGAAACTCTTTAGGTTTTGTGTTTCAATCCTTCGGGTTAATACCCCTTCTATCTGCCCAAGAAAATGTAGAACTAAGACTACATATATCTGGTATATCTTGGAGGGAGAGAAGACGGAAATCACTTGAAGCATTGGCACTGGTAGGACTAGAATCCAGAGCACAACATAGACCCCATGAGATGTCTGGAGGCGAACAACAAAGAGTAGCTATAGCAAGAGCCCTGGTGAATAATCCTGCTGTACTATTTGCAGATGAACCCACAGGAGAACTTGACAGCTCCACTGCCATAAATATAGGGGAGACATTAAGAACAATATCCAATGACAGTAAGGTTACTGTAGTTGTAGTCACACACGATCTCACCTTGGCAAGAATAACTGATAGAAGAATTCACTTAGAAGACGGAAACATCACAGATAACTACTGATCATCTTCTTTTATCATAGGCAAGATGACAACCAGCAAACCGACACAAACACTCAAGAATATTAAACCTGTATTCATAGATCCAGAAAAATCCCTCAAAATACCTAAGAGAAATGGACCCCCAAATCCACCTATCTCAGCTGCCGCGAAAAATAAACCCACGGCAGCTCCGATATTTGCAGATCCAACTCCTTTTGTCTCCATAAGAATCAAGGTTAATATAGGCATCATAGGAGCCCTGACAATACCAGAAACTATCAAAACAACAAAAAGAGGCATATCAGTGAATATAGTTAACCCGAATGTCGTTAAGGAGGCAACAAGGAAAATAATACCTAACGCAATAACACGATATCCCTGCCTAGCAATACTTGGTATTATAACGCTACCTAAAACACCAGCCATAGTCGCAATAGCTGTCCAAAAACCAGCCTGAGAAATCGTCATAGATTTCTCTTGCAGTAGGGTCGGCAACCAGTTGTTAAGCCCGTGATTTAGCAAAAAAGTAGCTATCGCCAACACCAACATCACTTGAACATTCCTAATATTTATCAGATTCTTTAATATATGGATTGTAGATGTAGTTTCATGTTTACTGTCATTTTCAGCCTCTTTAGCGAATAAAAACCACATAATTATGGTTGCCATAACAACTATTCCATAAATCAAAGATATGCCCCTCCATGAGCCTGTCAAAGGGACTACCAAACTCGCCGCAGTTGCTAAAGCCAGAGATGCACCTACAACAGGACCAGTAGAATACAACCCTGCAGCAAATCCTCTTTCGTTACCTATAAACCACAGCGAAATAACTTTTGGAGCGCCAATAGATATAATAGGTCCTCCAAAACCAAATATAGCTACGGATAAAAACAGACCTGAAAAGTCAGAGACTAATCCTCTTAAAATTAGAGACAGCCAAATTAGAAAAACACCGATTAATAAAGATTTTCGCGTCCCCATTTTATCTATAACCACCCCAAGTGGGTATGCTGTAACTATATAAATCAATTGCCAAGCACCAAGCACAAAACCCATTTGACTATAAGTCATATCTAAATCGTCAATTATTGGAACAGCCAATGGAGCAATAGAGGCCATTGTAATACCAAAGGAAAAATACAATAACCAAACTAATCCTAGCATTACCCAACGGAAAGAGGATTCTTGTGGATTATGTGACATTTAGATAATTCAAAATATATTTGTCAATTAAGAGGGTTTACTCTAGACCATCTACCTTTGAGGAAATAAGGGAAGTAGACAGCAGTTCTAACAATCATTGCAACAGTTATGGCCACAGGTATTCCATATTGACCTAACGGAGACCATTGAGAAAGAACAAATGCAAGTGGAAGTTCCACAGCTACCATAGCTATAAATGTTACTACCATAGGAGCCATGGTATCTCCGGCCACATTAAATGATTGAGTAAATACCATACCACTACCCATTACCAACCCAGATAAAGCTTGTATTCTCACCCACCATATTGCAACTTCTACTAAATCCTTGTCACCATTAAAAATCGTTATGAAAAAAACTGGGAAAATCATCAATATTATTCCCAAAGAACCACGTATAAGCGTTATATATGCTACTGACCACCATATCGCCTGACGAGCCCTATCCGGTCTTCCTGCACCCAGATTTTGCCCTACCAAAGTACCAGAGGCTCTGCCCAATCCCATGCTACCCATAGCTGTAAAAAGTTCCAAATTTCTGGTGATACCGTAAGCGGCTAACGCTAAATCACCGAATGGTGTGACAAGTCTAGCTAACAATAAGTGAACTATCGACCTCTCCATACCTGTACCAGACGCTGGAAGTCCTATCCTAATCAACCTAATCAGCAACGGACCATCAAAATAGTAGCCCTTCAATGTTAAATGCAGCCTAGAAGTACCTGCAAATAAAGCCCAAAAGTTCCACATAACTCCTAGGAATTGAGCGATTACATTTCCCCAGGCTGCCCCGGGCAGCCCGAGTTCCGGCAGTCCAAACCATCCAAATATCAATATGGGTGATAAAATAATATGAACTATTCGGGATATTGTGGTAGCTTTCATGGGTGTAAGAGTGTCTCCTGATGCCTGAAGGGCACCACCAGACATCATCCTGAAAGCCTGCCCGGCAAATCCCACAAATTGTATCTGCATATAAAGAGAAGTTACTTCAATTACACCCTGGCTCACTCCCATTATATTTAGTAGAGAATCAGTATATAAAACCCCAACAGCTACCATTAGCAAGGAAAATACCGCCGTTATGGTTAATGCCTGTAAAGCAACGTGATTCGCAAGTGTTATATTGCCTCCACCCACAGCCCTTGCAATCATAGCCTGCATACCCATATCAAGACCCTGTCTGCCAGTCATGATTAAGCCAGTATACAGTTGAGCTATTGCCAATCCTCCAATAGCATGAATTCCAAAAAATCTCCCGGCCCAAAACAAGTCGGCAACTCTGTCCAAAACATTCAGGAGACCTTCAATCATCTGCGGCCAGGCCAGAAACCATAGATTTCTTGGTATACTACCTTTGGTTAAGTCCCTAGTAACATATTCTGAAGTTTTTCTAGATCCATGCCTGCCATGTTCAGCAATAGGATCCATGTCGTCATTTTGGTTATAGATATCAGTTTTATCTGATTCATCGATGGATTGATTAACTTCAGAATCAGGGTCTATGGCTTTTTTGGTTAAATCTTGATCCAATATCCTTACCTTATATTAGTCATACATTAATCAACTAAAATTATACACCCTCACTGCTGACATGTGTGTATAATAATAGAAATACAAAAGGATGGAGGACATATGGCTAATACATACAACGAACTCACTCCTGAGGAAAGCTTCATCATAGACCATAAAGGTACCGAGAGACCTTTTTCTGGGGAATATGATGACTTCTACGAGAATGGTGTTTACGTTTGCAGAAAATGTGACTCAGAACTCTATAACTCTAAAGATAAATTCGATGCCATGTGCGGATGGCCCGCTTTTGATGATGAAATACCTGGAGCTATAACCAAGAAACCCGACCCAGATGGCATGAGGACTGAAATAGAATGTTCAATATGCGGCGGACACCTCGGACATGTTTTTGTTGGGGAATGGATTACAGACAAGAATGTCAGACATTGCGTTAACTCTCTGTCTATGAAATTCATACCAAAATAGACAACATTATATATAAAAGGAGCTCATAAATGGATGTCTTAGTTATAGGTGGAACAAGGTTTAATGGCTTACATTTGGTATATGAACTGGTCAGATATGGCCACAATGTAACTGTCCTAAACAGAGGTCTAACGGAAGCATCTCTACCGAAAAATGTTAAGAGAATCTACGCAGACAGGAAAGATCCCAACCAACTTAAAGCAGCATTAAAAAACTTGGACTTCGACACAGTTTTTGATATAAGTGCATATGTACGCGACGATGTTGAATATATAACAGACGTTCTAAAAGGCCAAACTGGCCATTACATATTTGCCAGTTCCACGGTTGTATACGACAAAAGCGACATACTTCCTATTACAGAGGACTTCCCCGTAAATACAACAGAACAGCAATCCGATTACGGGCGCAACAAATTAATTTGTGAAGCTTTTCTCACAAATCTGTATCGGGAACAAAATTTCCCTATGACCGTAGCACGATTCTCTATGGTTTTTGGGCCAGATAACAACCTAATTAATCGTGAACAACGTATGTTTATCAGATTATTGAATAACAGAAAAATACTTATACCTGGTAGAGGAAGCACACTCAGTCAAATTGGCCACGTAGACGATGAAGCAAGAGCGCTAAGAATGATGGCTAGAAATAGTAATACATACGGGGAAATATACAATGTAACTGGAAAGGATTATTTCAGTGACGAAGGGTACGTGGACACATTCGCTACGGTTTTGGGAGTATCTCCAGATAAAATATTCATTCCATCAGAGATAATGGATGGAATGGCGACAGACGTAAGACAAACTCTAATACAAAGACTGGCTCCATATATACACCCTTGGGATCACAGTACAATCTTCAGTATAGATAAACTCTGTAAACATTTACAATATGAACCAGAATACAACTTAGAATCAGCTATAGCTCAAACATTCGAGTGGTTTCAATCAAATAACATGCACAACACTAGACAATACGACTTCTCAGACGAAGACGAGTTAATAAACACGCTGTCATAAAGTTACAATTGCTTAGGCATAAGAACATCTGATAGTGTAATGCCCATAAATGGTATTTGTTATATCACCTCAGAGAAGTATGAGTCTGTTGCCATTATTCAGTTGCAACAGATGGATCATAAATTTCAGAAGTTGTTATACCTATGAACTTACCGTCATCAGTTTCCGTTTTACCACCAATAACTAGGATTCTGCCATCATCTAATTTGGTGCCACTAGGAGCACCGTTGGTGTCAGTTCCTCTGTCTGACGTGAATTTGGCTACTTCAGTCCAAAGCTTTGTTGTCGGATTGTATGTCTCTATACCCGCTGTCCCAACAACCAACACTCCGTCATCTTGAAGAAACGTTGACTGGTATATGTGTGGTGCAGTCATAGACGGAATTTCACTCGAAGAAAATACGTTAGACGATGGATCAAAGGTTTGTATCGTTGCCATAACGTGCACTTGTCCCTGCCATCCAGGTTGTTTCCATTCGCCACCCGCAATCATCACTTTTCCACTCTGCAATATAATGGCACTAGTGCCTCTAGACCTCTCAACCGCAGGAGCTCCAAGGGATGACCAGACTCCAGTATCAGGGTCATACATTTCTGCTAGTGTCTGTCCAAATATAACTACCTTGCCATCTAACAATACAGAACTGTGTCCTGAATGTATTTCTAACATATCCCCTGTCATTGTCCATTGTCCGCTAACAGGATCGTATATTTCCGAAGACGCGAATTGAACGTCACCACTCTTCGTAACATCGGTACCTCCAGATACTAATACCCTACCGTCATCTAACAAATCCGCCGAGGCAAATGCTCTTGGCGCGTTTAGAGATCCTGTAAGAGACCAAGTCCCCGAAGCTGGATCATATAATTCTGCCGATCCGTCCTCTGTATCACCGAACACCAAGACTTTTCCACTATTTAGTAAAACAGAACTAAGACCATCTCCCCGTTTTGTAGACATCTTACCTGCTGATGCAAACGTTGAAGAAACTGGATCGAATATTTCAGCTGAATCCAGTGTTTTTGAAGGTTTCGCCTGTCCCCCCACTATCAATACTTTACCATCTGTAAGCTTAGTGGCTGTGTGTCCCCATCTACCTTCAGATATATTTGGGCCGACTATGGTATCACTACCACCCCCACAACTTGTAACAAATACCATAGCTGTAGTAATCAAAGTGCAAACAAAAAACTTAGAAATCTTGGAGAGAAACATTAAAGGCTCCTTTTAAAATGAGTACTGGAAAATTGCCCTATTGTTAATCGTAATGGGATTGATATATGGAGTCAATACCTATGAAACAGAAGTAAAATGGGAAGTTAAAAGGGCTGGAAGACGAACGTATTACCCGTCTCCAAAGCCCTTCAACATATGAACTTAATTTTGACAGTTATCTTAGATCGTGCCTGATTTACCCAAATTGCTCAATTCATCGTCGCCGATTCCCAGTTCACCTGACAATATTTCTTTGTTGTGTTCACCAAGAAACGGTGCCCTCCGAGATATTTGCCATGGAGATCCTTTGAATATACCACCTGGGCCTGGATGCTTCAGTTTTATACCAAGCTCCGGGTAATCTACCTCTGCCCAATAGTCTCTATCATCCAGATGAGGATCTTGCATAACCTCGTCCAAATTCCTTATTGCACCCATATTGAATCCTCGTTTTTGTCCCCCATGGAAGACATCATCTCGGCTCATATTGGCTATAAAATATAAAAACAATTCATTGTCTGTTATAGAATCAGGATTACGGTACTTTTCTTCGATGAGATCTTCCGAAAGACCTTCTTCCTTCATCCATTCCCCTAGTATGTGCAATCTCTCTGGAGTAAGAGCGGTTAGTATCTGGGCTGCTACATTTAGATATTTACCGTCTGCACAGACGTGTTGTGATTGCTGATTTGGTGCTGGTGAAGCATGCCTACCAGTTTGTCTCATTGGAATCTTTTTCTGATAAATCCAAGTGTTAACATGCATTTCTCTTGTCAGAGAACAACTCTCGTGTATTGAGACATCTATATATTGACCAATTCCGGTAACTGATTTATACATTAACGCTGCGCTTATAGCTATGTTAGCGTAATGACTACCCATATGCCATGCCTGGCCACCTCCACCAGCAATAGGAGGGGCGTCAGGTAAATCAGTGTCAGTATATCCACAAGCGGCCATCTGACCACCTGCAGCTAGGTGTAACAAATCTCCAGTGAGGTAATCCTTCCAGGGA
>Ga0310344_10003265_pt1 | contig 12124 bp, 11 predicted proteins | sample HC15DNA20200_MG_FD_203801 | JGI IMG/M metagenome (GOLD analysis project Ga0310344, IMG submission 203801) | Marine microbial communities from station ALOHA, North Pacific Subtropical Gyre - HC15-DNA-20-200_MG | ecosystem: Environmental > Aquatic > Marine > Oceanic | place: Pacific Ocean: North... | reverse complement strand
GCTTTTGCAAAACACAACTCCTCTATTCGACCCGAATTTGTAAACCTGATAGCAGAAGTCCCAAACAACGTCCAAAGCATCAATGTAATCGATACGGGTGCAATGTTAGAACTTATCTCTGGTGAAGCGCCTAATCAATTAAAACTACTGTCAGGATTGGGCGGTGCCGACAACTTGGATTTTGATGCTGTAACGATAGCCACGAAAACAATCGGGGATTATCTGGATTTTCTAAGCAACCACATGGGAACCAACATTACATTTAGTCAGGTCAAAGAAAATATCATTCTTGCTTTTGGCAAGAACGAGATTAGCTGGTAGTCTCTTGGACTAACTTAATAGTCCTACGACTCCTGACTACTTAGGTTTACTTATCGCGAGCTAAAGTTATAAGTTCCTGCCACAACCGGTTAACCTTGGTAACCAGATCTTCGTAACTACCGCAATTTTTAACTACGTAATCAGCTCTTTTAACCTTTTCCTTCAGAGGCATTTGGGTCGCATCACGGACTTCCACCTCAGCTCTTTCTAATCTCCCGCTAGCTTGTACACGGGTAGCTCGCAATCCAAGGGGGGCATCAACAACAATCACCGCGTCGAATTCAACCTCTACTCCAGTTTCAAAAAGTAGTGGAATGTCGTGGATTATCAGTTCCGGTGGTTCTGGACCCTCAAGCAGCTCATTAATCATCAACGTCCGTACCCTCCGAACCCAAGGGTGAATGATGGAATTAAGGAGTTTCCGTGCTGGTTCGTTTTGAAATATTTTCTCTGCCGTACGCCTACGATTTAGTTTACCTAAAGCCACTAGGCCAGGACCGAGTTGCTGCTCTATCTGGATCAAAACAGACGAATCTTGGGTAGCTAATCGTGCTAGCTTATCAGCCTGGATCACCGCAGCACCGTGCGCCTCTAAGAGATCTGCAACAGTGGTTTTACCTGACCCGATATTACCAGTAAGGCCAATTTGAAGGCTCACTGTTTCACTTTAGGCTAAAATAGCCTCAAGGGATAGCAATCCCCCCTTCTCAGCAGGCATAATTAGCGTGTCAGTAAAATATTCCTAAGCTTAAGCAAGCTTCCTCGCAACAGAATGGCCAGATAAAAAAATGATGGCGAGTCACATAAAGTCTTTCGCATCCTGGTCACCCCCTACAACATGATTTAGGTCAATATGACGGTTTCTCAGAGATTTCAAAAAACCTAGTGGAAAAACAAAAAGATATTCAGTTAATAAAACTCTATGCTTGCAAGGTCTGGGTTAAGCAGTGAAGGTTTTAATTTTTTCTACAGCACGAATGAGTGTTTTCGGTTCACGTACAAGGGCAAATCTCACGAATCCTTCTCCCTGCTCTCCGAATCCTCTACCCGGAGCAAGGCACACCCCGGTCTCTTCAGCAAGCTGTACTGTAAATGAGAACGAGTCGTCATATCCATCAGGAATTCGTGACCAAACATACATTGTTGCTCTTGGAAGGGGCAAATCCCACCCTAGATGATTCAAGTGTGTTACCAAAGCGTCACGCCTATCTTGGAAAATCGATGCATCGTGCCTCAATTTCTTTCGAGGCTGTTTGAGAGCCACAACAGCTGCTCTCTGAATTCCCAAGTACTGATTAAAATCGATTGAACCCTTAACCCGCGCTAGAGCCGATATGACGTCAACGTTGCCTATTGCCCAACCGATGCGAAAACCGCCCATGTGGAAACTCTTACTGCACGAGAATAGTTCGACACCGACCTCTAATCCTCCTGGCAGAGCTAAAATCGAGGGTGCCTCATAGTCGCCGTACACCATATCGATGTACGGAAAATCATGGATCAACAAAATCTCGTTATCACAGCAAAAGGCTATAGCTTCACGCAAGAATCCCTCTTCCGCCACAGCAGCGGTAGGATTATTTGGGTAATTAAGCACCATGGCTCGGGACCGAATCGCTATATCAGAGGGTATGGCAGATAGGTCAGGCAAAAATCCATTATGGGCCTCGAGAGGAAGCAGAGAGACTCGTAGACCCGCCACCGCGGCGGCTCCGAAATACGATGGGTAACCTGGATCAGGAAGCAAAATGGTATCACCAGGATCTGTAGTAGCGAGTAACAAGTTCGCAAGGCCTTCCTGGGACCCAATAAGGGTCAAAACGTTGTATTCTGGATCAACCTGGAATCCGTAACGACCCGCATACCAAGCGCTAACAGCTTCCCTCAACTCACTAGTGCCGGCATGGAGACAGTAACCATTGGCTGAAGGATCAGTCGTAGCTACCCTAAGAGCTTCCAAAGCACCTAAGGGCGGAATCAGATCTGACGAACCAATCGACAGGTCGATTACTTCATTCCTGCGACGTTGCGCCTCTTTTTTAGCACGCTCCATCGTCTCGAACATATTAACTGGCATTGCTTCAACTCGACGGGAAGCCCAACGGTTACGAGTCATGTTGTTGAGTCTACCTCACTCCTCAAACGACGAGTTACACTACCCTCAGACTATTTTATAATGCTGACTAGATTCAAACACTTACGGTATATTTAAGCCCAAAAATTCTGCTCCGAACAGAACAAAAATTGTTAACGATAAGGTGTTTGCTAGGCCATTTTTAAAGCCATTATCGTAACTTATTCTTTCACGATTCCATTAAGACTGGAGTTTATTTAGGCATGCCGATTACAGAAATATCTAATAAAAACCCTCTGCACAATTCCAAAGAGACATAGAGCTTCAGACGACTAAAATGCTATGCCGACTTTAGCCTGTTTCCGCCCGACCCAACAATGCCAATACTGGCCCATCGTCGGTACGACGGCCCTCACACCCAGCTATATCTTTGCAAGCTGAAAGGTACCGGAAGCGCCTACCACCTGAGCCAGGAACTTCAGAACGTAAGAATTGCAGAAAATCCCTCCCACCAGTTCGATGACAAAGATCACAGCACAGCTTATTATTGGGATTTCCAGAGGAAAGAACGGGCGCCAAGCTATGGGCCTCATGACCATTAGCATCAAAAATAACAAGCCTGCCATCCTGGCCACCAACGATTCGGTAGCTATTGGTTGCGTCTAAGGATTTGGGCACCAACTCTGCGGGAGTAGCTGGAAAGAACTCCAACACTATTTCCCGCGCTGTGTAAGTCTGGTTGTCATCTCTACTCACTTGAGGACGGATTATATCAGGATAAGACAAGCATGATACTTGTTGATTTTTCTTTAACTCCGAATCTTATCGAGCAAGGTAGCCATCTCTAGCGCACTCATAGCTGCCTCAGCACCCTTGTTCCCAGCTTTTGTTCCAGCCCGTTCAACCGCCTGTTCAATCGTATCGGTAGTAATTACCCCAAAAATCACCGGGACGCCAGTATCAATACTAGCTCGGGAAACCCCACTAGACACAATCCCACAAACGTGTTCGTAGTGATCAGTAGCGCCACGAATAACCGCGCCTAACGTGATTATCGCCTGATAACGATCGCTCTGCGCTAAAGAACGGGCCGCAAGAGGAATCTCTACCGCGCCAGGTACCCAGGCTATGTCTATATCGTCGGTGGCTACGCCGTGAAGACGCAAGGTATCTTGTGCCCCCTTTAGAAGCCGCCGAGTTATAAAATCATTGAAGCGGCTCACTATTAGGGCCAAACGTAACCCCTTACCCTGATAGTTTCCTTCGAAAGTTGTCATAGAACCGTTATATCAGGCCAGAACCCACTATGCACCCCTAGTGATTGCAAACTGCTGGCCGCCTCAAACCGATAAATATAAGGTAACTGCTAAATAACTAAAACAAAAACACACGTCCCTCTCACAGTTACTGGTAATGATAGGCTTGCTCGTACAGAGCTTATGGCCGTTGACCTTAGGGTCAACGATCCACCGCGCCGCCGGAGGATACTTTGAACACTGCAATTCGATATCTAACGCTCACCTTAATAGCAATATTTTGGATTCCGTTTGTCTGTGCCCAAGAGACCACTACCAATTTAGAGACATTGGTGAGCGACGGTAATCTTTACTTACAACAGGGCGACTGTCAGGTGGCACAGTATTTCTTTCAAGAAGCCTTAAAGTTAGATCAGAGCCTGCCTGAAGGGTTAATCGGTCGGGGCCGATCACTTGCTTGTCAGGGTAATTACCAATTGGCTGCTGAAGATTTTAGGCAGGCCATAGAGGGAAATCCAGATATCGTTTCTGCCTATGTCCAGTTGTCACTGGTATATGTTAACCAATTTGTAGCTGACTCAATAAGATTCCCAAATCGTCTCAGAGACGCCCTAACCGTAATCGAGAAAGCTGAGGGTTTTGCACCGAAGAGCGCTCAAGTTCTCAACACTAAAGGCGTGGTGCTATATCAGCTAGGTAACCTCGCCATTGCCCACAGCACCTTGTTGGAGGCAGCTGAAAGAGCTACTAACCCAAACTCCGGACTAAAAAAGTCGGAGCAATCTCGAGTGCTCGTTAACTTGGCACGCACATATCGTGATAAGAATAATCTTGACTTAGCCGTATCCACTCTAAGGCGGGCTATTGTTTTCGACCCCACTAACGCTACAGCTCGTAACACACTAGGTAACGTCTATTATCGAATCCAACCACGTAATTGTCGTGAGGCGCAATACGAACTTGCTCAGGCAGTTGCCCTTGCACCCAACTCCCTTTCAGCAATCTCCCAACTAGGGATTGTCACTTTTGAATGTGGAAGTATCAATACCTCTGTACACCACCTAGAAGCAGCTGTAGCTATGGACAGTTCAGTCTTAACACCACCACTCTATACGTATCTCGCCCGGGCTTATTTGGCGCAAGGAAACTTTGCGGAAGCTATTAAACGCGCCCAACAGGGTGCCTTACTTCCGCCCGCCAGTGCTGAAGCTTATTATTACCTCGGAATAATTTACAGTTCTCGTGGCGAAAGTGATGACAGCGCTGCAGCTAAAAGGGCTTTCGAAAAAGCCCTAGAGATCGATCCCGAGTATAGGGAAGCCCAAGACGCTTTGGGGACCCTTTAAAAATACGTTAAGCAGCCAGGGATCCAAATCGACAATAAGGACGCTGATTTGTTAGAACAGCATATTTAATTGCCTAATCAGGAAAAATTTGGTCTTTCTAGCAAAATTTTATCTCTTGGGAAGCAACTAGCTTAAGGCGAATATATCCCGGGCTTCCCACAAACGGCTTCCGTCTGCTATTATCCTGGTGCTTGGAGAAGTATGGCAGCGGGATGTCCATGCTTTTAAACCAACACCGGGGCTAGGATTGAAGAACTTAATCGGCAAGTCTTTACGACAACCGTTAATGCTTTCGTTCAACTCCTGTCCGATACCCCACTCGATTCCCAACGTCCCGCCTTGGAGGAAGTTTTATGTCATACCTTGGAATGAAACAACTGTTGGAGGCCGGCGTCCACTTCGGTCACGAAACAAAGCGCTGGAATCCGAAGATGAAACGTTATATTTTCGCTGAGCGTAACGGTATTTTCATTATCGATCTACAAAAAACACTGGTTGAGAGCGAAAAAGCCCTTGACTACCTCCGGGATACTGCTGGTAGGGGCGGAACCATACTTTTTGTTGGCACAAAGAAGCAAGCCCAGGAGATCCTCCTTGCTGAAGCCCGGCGCTGCGGAATGCCATATGTTAATGAACGCTGGTTGGGAGGATTACTAACTAATTTCAAAACTATCGGAACTCGCGTTGACCGCTTAAAAGATCTTGAGGCTATGTTCGAAGACGAGTCAGCACTCAAATATAGTAAAAAGGAACAAATCGAACTAGGCAAAGAGTTACGCCGCTTACGCAGATATCTTGGTGGCATACGGGATATGGATCGCCTACCTGACGTGCTGTTTGTGGTTGACCCGACTAAGGAAAAGATAGCGGTAAGAGAAGCAAACAAACTGGGGATTCCTGTCGTTGCACTTGCTGACACCGACTCAGACCCAGATGTGCTGGACCACATTATTCCTGGTAACGATGATGCAATTAGATCGATCCAGCTAGTAACTGCAAGACTGGCTGACCTCATTGTCGAAATACGTGGCGGAGTTGACGTTCCTGTGGAACTCCCATCGGACCAACTGAACACTGAAAACCGCCCAACTTTACCCACCCCTCTTTCTTCTCCCGAATTAACTATCCAAGCAGCCGCCCAACTGGCACAAGAAGAGAGCACGACAGATACAACTACACCTGATGTTTCGAGCGAAGAGCAATCTGAGCTAGGAATAGCGTCAGAAGGAACTCCTGACGCTGAAAAGGATGACGAAGTTGACTCGACCTTAAGCGTAGAACAAACCGATGACACTGTCGAGGAAGAATCTGCTAAAGAGGCCTGAATCGCGACCTCATTATTAAGAAAGGAAGAACAATGGCTGTATCTATGCAAGATATCAAACAGCTTCGGGCTATTACCGGAGCAGGAATCTTAGACGTAAAAAATGCCCTTGAGGAGACTGATGGGGATGTAGATCGGGCAGCCCAATTGCTCCGGGAGCGGGGAATAGCTGGGGCGTCAAAGAAAGCTGGCCGGACTGCCTCTGAGGGATTTGTCGGTAGCTACGTGCATCACAATGGCAAGATTGCTACCTTGGTTGAACTTAATAGCGAAACAGATTTCGTTTCTCGAAACGAGGTTTTTCAAGAACTTGCCAAAAACCTTGCCATTCACGTTGCGATGGCAAACCCAAGTTATTTACAACGTGAAGATATACCACAAGACACCGAAAATTCTGAGCGTGAAACGCTCCGCAACCAGGCACTAGAAGAGGGAAAGCCGGAAAGTGTAATCGATAAAATAGTTGAAGGTAGGCTCGGGAAATTTTACGAAGAAATTGTTTTCCTGGAGCAGCCCTACGTTAAAGATGACAAGAAAACTGTCGAACAGTTGGTCAAAGAAGCAGTTGCTACCCTAGGGGAGAACATTCAGATCGGTAGTTTCTGCCGAATTTCAATAGGAGAATGACCTTAAAACGAGTTTTACTCAAGATTTCAGGTGAGTTTCTTGCCGGAGAAAAAGGCTTCGGCCTTGATCTTGAAGCCACACAAGTCATCTCTAAGGAAATTGCAACTGCACATGGATCGGGTGTCCAGTTAGCGGTTGTCGTGGGCGGAGGCAACTTCTGGCGAGGGGCTCAACACGGTGGCAGCATGGATCCAGCAACCGCTGATTACGTTGGTATGCTTGCTACAGTCATGAACGCCGTAGCTCTTCAGGACACACTAGAACAGAACTTTATTCAAACCCGGGTTCAATCAGCAATTAGCATGCAAGAGCTCGCTGAACCTTATATCCGCCGTCGTGCCCTGAGGCACCTTGAAAAGGATCGAATTGTTATCTTTGCAGGTGGAACTGGCAACCCGTTCTTCACAACTGACACAGCAGCAACACTTCGTGCACTGGAAATCGATGCTGACATGGTATTGATGGCTAAGAACAAAGTTGATGGGGTCTACAGTGAAGACCCACATCAAAATCCTGATGCCATTCTTTACAAACAACTAACCTACCTAGAAGTTCTGAATCAAGATCTTCGAGTAATGGACGCGACAGCTATTAGTTTATGTATGGGTCGTGATCTGCCTATTACCGTCTTTGATATTTTTGTCGAGGGTAATCTCGAACGACTCCTTGCAGGTGACCAAATTGGAACTCGGATTAGTAATCAGAGTTAGCAAACAAATGCCTTTCAAAGACCAAAGGACGTTTGAAGGGGTACACTAAGAAACCAACGTACTAACCCACCGTTAGTTAATCAACCAACGGGGAGGATAGAAATGGAAAGCGTTCTAACCGAAACTAACGAACGAATGCAAAAGTCTCTTGACGCATTTGATTCTAACATCGCCACGATCCGTACCGGCCGAGCAAATCCCGATGTACTCAGTCGAATAGGGGTTAGCTATTATGGAACTAACACCCCCCTCAACCAACTGGCCACCGTGTCCAGCCCCGACCCCCGAACTTTGCTGATCACACCATTTGACAAGAGTGTCATTCAGGACATCGAAAAAGCTGTACAGGAGAGTGATCTGGGATTCAACCCAAGTAATCAAGGTGAGGCAATCTACATTACCGTCCCTGCCCTTAACGATGATCGCAGACGTGAATTAGTTAGAACGGCAAAAAATATGGCTGAAGAGGCGAAGGTTGCCATCCGTAACATACGACGGGACTCAAACGTTGAACTAAAGGAACTACATGCAGAGAATCTCCTCACTGAAGATGACGTACGTCTAGGCGAAACTGAAATCCAGAAACTAACCAACCAGTTCACGAGTGACATTGACGAACACCTGAACCGAAAAGAAAACGACATCATGGAGGTCTGATCCTCCACCACCTCATCTGTTTATAGGGGAGAAACAGCCGTATAGATGCGAGTTCCCGCAGCTACTCCACCTGACCGAATATCACCCAATGCCTTTGGGCGAGACCGAATACTATTCGGATTAGCTGCGTTCTTAATTGCCCTCCTAGCGATTTGGGTTGGATTCCCTCTACTTGCACCTATTTACCTATTGCTTTCCTGTGTAGGGCTATACGAGTACAGCCGTTTACTCAAACTCCGTGGTATCTCAATACAACTTCGTAGCCTTTGGTTAGTTACTGCCCTAACAGTTCCAGCGTCACTCCCAGCACAAATTTTAGGCGGTCATTCACCAATCGAAGGCCTAAGTTGGCGCATTTTGCTCCTAATCTTATTCGTCGTTTACGTCATTATTCTCAAGCTCATCAATCCAAAAAAATATTCCCTTAGTAATGTCGTCGCGACTGTTCTTGGTTATGTATACATTCCCTGGTTATTTTCCTTCGTCATCACCCTCCGCTACTATCCGGACAATATTTTGGGCTTATGGTCACTAGCGATTCCAATACTGGCCGTAATTGGCGCTGATACAGGAGGCCTCTTTTTCGGTGCCCTCTTTGGGCGGCGAAAGTTAATCCCAAGAATCAGCCCGAAAAAGACCATAGAAGGCGCCCTCGGAGGACTTGTACTAGCTACTATCGGAGTAGTTTGTATTCTTGCCCTATTACATAAGGTGAGTGGCCCGGATATCGGGTGGGGTGATGGCATAGCACTAGGACTCTTAGCTGCAACTGGTGCCCAAATAGGTGATCTTATAGAATCCCTGTTTAAGCGGTGGGTAGGAGTAAAAGATGCCGGTGTTCTACTTCCTGGCCATGGTGGAGTTCTTGATCGGATCGATAGCGTCATAGTAGCAATGCCTACCGCTTACTTATTCTTGGCTCTATTCATCGTCGTTAAGTAAACACTGCACTAAACCTGCCACACCTTCGCGAACAGGATTTCCCGGTATATTTCAGCGACGAAGCGCTGAGTGATCCAAAAACGAGCTGTTATTTCCGGCAATTTCTGTAAATGGTTACCAAAGTTTTAGGCCGCAACATACGTTGCAAGAGCAACGATTTATGTAGGAACCACACTATCTTGGTAGTCCTTCGGGTAAACTCTATCCAGTACCCCGGGTCCTTGAGGAGATATCTTGTCCATCCCCATTACTGTACGTAATACTCAACGCAACCGGGAGTTTAGAGTCGACGGTGAGTACACCTATGACCGATCAAGTCCTGTGCGATGGGTTATCTCGCACCTATTACGTTATAAGTCTTTTTTGTTGGGCTTCCTCGTCAGTGTGGTTTTGCTCAATATCTTTAACAGCGCCATCCCACGTCTTGCGGGGGTAGCCTTTGACCAAGTGATCGGAAACGACCTAAACGTACGCAGATTACTCTCAATCTCTCTATTCATTCTAGGCATAGTCCTGTTACGTGGGATAGTTGACCTAGCGGGCGCCTTTGCAACACAATTCCTTGCCCAGCGGCTGGAAAGAGACGCTCGCGAAGAACTCTACACTAGCCTGCTTGGAAAAAGCCAAACTTTCCATAACAGGCAACGTGTTGGTGACATAATGGCACGCGCTGCAAACGATGTACGCCAACTGAATCCCATGATCAATCCAGGCATAGGTCTAATCGCCGAGTCGATGATTGGGATCGTCACACCATTAATCTTTATTGGATTTCTCAACCTCGAACTACTTATCGCACCAATTATCTTCTTTGTCACATTTATCTTTGCATTGCGTTCCTACATTAGACAGCTAGGTCCTGTTTCAGGAGCTATGAGATATCAATTCGGGATGATGAACGCTGGGCTTAACGAAACTATTGTGGGCATTGAAGTTGTAAAAGCTACCGCCCAAGAAGCTCTCGAGAGACAGAAGTTTAACCGGAATGCAAGTCTCTATAAAGATCACTTTGTCAAGCAGGGACAGGTACAAGCGCGTTATCTTCCCATCCTATTATTCTGGATTGCATTCTCGCTGGGTTTCGCCCACGGCCTGTGGCTACTTTATCAGGGAAGCTTATCTGTCGGAGAACTTGTTGCTTACATGGGCCTCATGGGCGTATTGCGCTTTCCGATCTTCATCTCAATTTTCACTTTTTCCTTAGTCCAGCTTGGTGTTGCTGGAGCAAAGCGCATCCTAACGCTAATCGATGAGGAAACTGAACTAGACGAGAACTCTGGTGGCCATACAGGTCCTATTCGTGGTGAGGTGGAGTTCAATAATGTAAATTTCGGGTTTGGCGACAAAGGTGGTGGCGAAATATTAAGCAATTTGTCGTTCCGAATCGAGCCCGGTGAGACTGTAGCTATTGTCGGTCAAACTGGATCAGGAAAGAGCACATTAACGCGACTTGTTAACCGTATTTATGATGTCAGCGACGGTAGCCTCCAGATTGATAAACGCGACGTCCGCGATTGGAACCTGGAATCTTTACGCTCACAAATATCGGTAATCGAGCAGGATATATTCCTATTCTCCAGGTCTATCGCCGAAAACATTGGTTTCGGACTCGGCCAAGAGGTTACTATCGAGCAAATCAAGCAAGCTGCTCGATCAGCGCAGGCACACGAGTTCATCTCGAACTTTCAGGATGGTTATGACACGATTATTGGGGAGCGTGGAGCTACTCTCTCAGGTGGCCAACGTCAACGCCTCGCTATCGCCCGTGCATTACTTACCAACCCACGCATTCTTGTCTTAGACGACTCTACTAGCGCAATAGACAGTGCAACGGAGGACGAGATACAAATAGCAATCAATCGTGTCTTACAAGGTCGCACGACCTTCATTATCACTCATCGACTATCCCAAATCCGTAAAGCCGATACTATCTTGGTAATGCATCAAGGAAAAATCGTGGCACAAGGTAATCATGGGCAACTCCTTAGTACTTCCGACATCTATCAACGCATTTTTGCGAGTCGGGAATAGGGGGAGCAAGTAATGGGTTTCATCATGAAGGGCGTCGATGCGGAAAAGTACGACCGTACCTACAGCGATGGGCAACTGGTAAGACGGATACTGAGCTACTTTAGGCCTTTTTGGGGGATCATGATTTTCGTGGCCCTTATGGTTGTACTGGACGCTGGAATGAGTGCTTCTCTTCCTGTTCTGATTGGTCGCGGAATTGATAGTCTCGTCGACTCATCGCTGGGAGGGAGGCCGGATCTTAGTAAAGTAATTTTGATAGTGGGAGCCTTCCTGCTTGCGGGCGTACTGGCCTGGACTTTTAACTTTTTCCGCCAGTGGTTCACCGCCCGTACTGTTGGCTCTGTCGTCTTGAACCTCCGCGAGGATGCTTTCGACGCAGTAATGACCCGAGACCTTTCTTTCTACGATGAGTTTCCGACAGGCAGTATCGTCAGTCGTGTGACTTCAGACACTCAAGAATTCGCTAATGTGGTGACGCTCACGCTTAACCTCATTAGCCAACTATTGTTGGTTCTTATTGTGGCAATAATTTTGTTTACCATCAACTTTCGCCTTGCCCTCCTTGCATTAGCCATAACGCCATTGATAGTTGCAGCTGCTTTGGCTTTCCGACACATTGCGAGGCACACCTCTCAGCAGGCAAGACGGGTCTTAGCTGAGGTGAACACCAAGGTGCAAGAGTCAGTAGCTGGTATTTCCGTTGCTAAAACCTTCCGCCAAGAGAACACCATCTTTGAAGAGTTCCGTGAGGTTAACAAACGCTCTTACGACCTTAACTTGCGACAGGGCCTCGTATTCAGTTCGATCTTCCCTATTCTTGGAGCAATAGCTGGGGT
>Ga0310344_10003264_pt1 | contig 12128 bp, 13 predicted proteins | sample HC15DNA20200_MG_FD_203801 | JGI IMG/M metagenome (GOLD analysis project Ga0310344, IMG submission 203801) | Marine microbial communities from station ALOHA, North Pacific Subtropical Gyre - HC15-DNA-20-200_MG | ecosystem: Environmental > Aquatic > Marine > Oceanic | place: Pacific Ocean: North... | reverse complement strand
CGAAAGGCGAAAAACACGCCGCCGGGACAGTCGCTCCGAACTCGCGAATCGAGCACCCTCCATAATGCCGAAATATACCAGATAAAGGTCAGATTCGGCATAAAAAACCGCACCAATTGGGTGCGGTTTCCTGGCTAAAATAGGACCCTTGACAGGACTCGTGGAGCTACCTTTCTAGGTTTCGCTTAAGTAGTTCTACATCTTCCGCGATGGCGGCGTCGCTCTGGCGTAATTCTTCGATTTTGCGCACCGCATGCATGACCGTGGTGTGATCTCGCCCGCCGAATTTTCGGCCGATCTCGGGCAGCGACCGGGAGGTTAATTGCTTACTAAGGAACATTGCCACTTGGCGCGGACGGGCAACTGCCCGGGCGCGCCGCTCGGATGACATTTCCGATAGCCTGATATTGTAATGTTCGGCCACCCGGCGCTGGATTTCTTCGATGGTGATGCGCCGCTCGCTGGCACGTAAAACGTCGCGCAAGACCTCTTGAGCCATTTCCAGATCGATTTCGCGGCCCACCAAGGTGGCGTGGGCAGTCACCCGGTTAAGTGCCATTTCGAGTTCACGGATATTGCTGGTGATGCGCCGGGCGAGAAATTCCAAAACTTCGTGCGGTACGTCAACAATGCCGATGGTTTCAACCTTAGCCAGCAGGATGCCGAGTCGGAGTTCGTAGGTGGTGGCATGAATATCTGCGACGAGCCCCCATCCCAGGCGCGAGCGTAGGCGCTCCTCCATAGCGTCGAGGTCCGAAGGCGACCGGTCGCCGGAAATCACTACCTGTCGGTTATGATCGATCAACACATTGAAAGTATGGAAGAATTCTTCCTGGGTACTATCCTTGCCGCAGATGAACTGGACATCGTCGATCATGAGTACGTCGGCTGAGCGGAATTGCTCCTTAAAGGCCATAGTGTCCTTGTAGCGAACCGCCCTTACAAAATGATACATGAATTTCTCAGCCGAGAGATAAAGAACACGGCGGCTCGGATCGCGCTCGCGGATATGGCGGGCGATGGCGTGCATGAGATGAGTCTTACCGAGTCCGACGCCACCATAAAGATAAAGCGGGTTGAACGGCACCTTATCTGCTTCAGCGACGCGCCGTGCCGCGGCATGGGCAAACTCATTCGGTTTGCCAACGACAAAATCCGTGAAGCTGAAACGCGGATTCAGCGGCGAGGAGAGACCGTCATTCTCTTCTTCAGCCGCGCGTAGGCGCATATTCGTGCCACGTGGCGATCCATCTTCTGCAGACGGGACTGGTGCCACGTCCTGAGCTTTTGCATCTTCGTCCGTTTGTGTTTTAGGCAGTACGCCAGGGACTGCGCCTACCTCGACCGTCACAGCACTTACATCCGGGTTCATTTCGCACCATAGTTCAGCGATCCGCGTGGCATAACGCGCGCTTACCCAATCGCGCAAAAAGCGCGAAGGCGCGATTACCAACGCCTCACCATTTTCGATACGCCGCAGCCTAAGAGGTTTTAGCCAACTACGAAATGCGGCGTCGCCCAATTCTTCCTGAAGGTGCGAGCGGATGGTGGACCACTGTTCCTGGTGGAGCGGGTGAGCCGATGTGCTGGAGTTCGACATCGCTTAGCCTTGAACCCACGGTAGTAAACGGTTTTTCCAGCCAGAAACATTGCCACGATGTTTGTCTTGATCGTGCGGTCCTTCAAAGCCTTCAACGATATTGTAACAACGCCCTAATCCCTTCGCGGTGCAATATTCGGCGGCTTCCGCTGAGCGTGCGCCGCTTCGGCAGAGAAAGAGTACCGAGGCTGAGTGGGCCATGTCGGCAGCGGCTAAATCGCGCGCAAAGTCCGGATTCCTGGCCATATTTGGATAGCTCTGCCAACATACAAGCAGTGGCTTTTTGCCAATCGATTCGAGATTAGGCAGGCCGACGAAATTCCATTCTGCGTCGGTGCGCACATCGACCAGAACCGCATCACTCTCCTGTGAGAGAATCTCCCAAGCTTCAATCGGGGTTACATCACCCGCATAAGTTGAGTCCGGCGCAAGTCGTTCCTTTGCTCTCAAATCTATATTGTTTCGGTCGACCTCCACGTCATCTCCCTGCGCGAAAAAATTATTGGCAACAATGTTTGTGGCTGTGGAAATTCAGCCAAGCCTCACCCTTTTGCGACGCTTGTTTTCTTGCGCGTCGCGAAAAAAACATTTTCCAATTTTTGGCGACCCCCGGATTGTTCCGCCGAGTGATCCTAGAGTAATGGCGTGATGAAGGCCTTGCAACAGGTCCGAAATAGGAACGTTGAAAATATTTTTTGCATTTGCCGCCAGCCGATATAAGTCTCAGACTGAGCGGTGAAAGCTAAGCGGTTGGACTCTCAGGACAAGCCGCGACTCTTCTGGCAGCAGAGTAGGAATTCCGCTGTCGCAGGAAATTTGTCACACAAAGAAATTTTTTTTCCGCGTCGAAAAATATAGTCGAATTTAGGGGCGGGGACTCGTTAATCGAGTGCCTTAACGCGTTTGTTGAGACGCGAGATGCGCCGGGAAGCCGTGTTCTGGTGGAGCACACCCTTGGTGACGCCACGCATAACTTCCGGCTGGAATGCGCGCAAGGCTTCTTCTGCAGTGCTCTTGTCGCCGCGCTCGATAGCACGCTCCACATTCCTCACATAGGTGCGTATGCGGCTCATGCGTTTGCGGTTCGCCTCGGTATGCTTTTTAAGCTGCCTGATCCGCTTTTTCGCCTGCACGGTGTGCGCCATGGCGTTCCTATAATTCTCTATTTGGGGAAGCGCGGTTATATAGGCACACCAGCCCTCCGTCAACCGCGTCGGAAGCCTTGAATGTAGGACTATTTGTTTTCGAAAGAGGGTTCGCGCTTGTCGATGAAAGCGGTCATGCCCTCTTTCTGATCCTCGGTCGCAAATGTTGCATAAAAGTTCGCGCGCTCGTAACGCACGCCTTCCGCCAGAACCGTTTCGAACGCCGTGTTAATGGTGGATTTTGCCATTGCTACAACGGGTTGTGAGAGATGTGCGATGCGCTCTGCGACCTTCATGGTCTCTTCAATTAGTGCGTCAACCCGCACCACGCGGCTGACCAGATTGGCCCTTTCCGCCTCCTCGGCGCCGATCATTCGACCAGAAAGGATCATCTCCATGGCCTTGGATTTACCCACGGCACGGGTCAGACGCTGAGTTCCGCCAGCGCCGGGAATGACGCCAAGGGTAATTTCCGGCTGGCCGAATTTTGCATTCTCGGCAGCGATAATGAAATCGCACATCATGGCAAGCTCACAGCCACCGCCAAGGGCATATCCCGCAACCGCTGCGATCACTGGTTTGCGGCATCGGGTTACGCGCTCCCATGGGCCAATAAAGTCACCGGAATAAGCATCGATGAAACTTTTACTCTGCATTTCCTTGATATCCGCCCCGGCGGCAAAGGCTTTTTCATTACCTGTGAGAACAATAACCGCGATGGAGTGATCGGCTTCGAGATCGTCCAGCGCCGTATTTAGCTCGGCGATCAATTCGGAGTTGAGCGCGTTCAGCGCCTTGGGCCGATTTAGGGTAATTTTTGCTACTCGTTCGCTACGGTCGAGGATTATGTTTTCGTAGGACATAGGCACTCCTCCATCTTCTGCACCCGGCATTGAGGGCGCTTCCAATCTTCATTGCTGCGATGAACCGGGTGAGAGAACAAACCGAACAACCAGGGATTGTTCTTCCGGTATAAATTCTATTCGTAACATCTCGCCTTCACGCAAAAATACAAGCCCTTCGACGATCTGCCATCCAAATTCGGGCATAACGGCAAGATAAAATTTGGTGGCGTCTTCCGGGCTGACTGTGCCATAGGCATAGGCCTCGATCAGGCGGCCGCCGGGCTTGTCGAAATAGAGCGTTGCGGTGAGATCCTCGCTCAGTTCCGACATCAGGGGAACTTCTTCCATGGCGGTGAGAAATCCGCCGGATTCGCCTTCTGCCGTTGCCGTGGACGTCGCAAGTACGAATAAGACACCAACGATCAGCGCTGACGTTTGGCACAATAGAAGGTCGAGCGCCCACTTTGTACAATGCGCTTGACGGTGAATTCGCAGTCGCAATTCGGACAAGGCTCCCCCTCGCGTCCATAAACTGAAAATTGATGCTGAAAATAACCTAATTCGCCGCTCGCTTGAACATAATCGCGTAGCGATGAGCCGCCGGCTTGAAGGGCTCGGTCGAGCACTTGGCGGATCGTTGCCGCTAACCTTTCGGCCCGCTCACCCTGCACCGTGTGGGACGAGCGCTTTGGGCTGAGACCAGCGTCGAACAATGCCTCGCAGACATATATATTTCCGAGTCCAGCGACGATCTGCTGATTCAATAGCGCCGCCTTGATCGGCGTGCGCTTGCCCTTAAGGCGAGTCGCCAGGTACGGACCATTGAATTCATTGCCGAGCGGGTCGGGGCCCATGCTCGCCAGTAGGCGATGTTTGTTGACCTCAACATCGCGGCACAGGGTCATCAGGCCGAAGCGGCGCGGGTCGTTATAGGTCACCACCGTGCCGTCTTCCATGCGGAACACAACATGATCATGTCGCCTATTTGGTTGCTGATTCGCGCCCTCTAGCGTAATCCGCCCCGACATTCCGAGGTGTATGATCAGCACGGCACTGTCATCGAGATAGGCGAGGATGTATTTGCCGCGCCGCTCGAGGCGCTCGAAGCGGCAGCCGGTCAAGCGCGCGGCGAAATTCTCGGGTATCGGGATCCGCAGGTTTTGCCGGTGCGCCTTGGCCTCGATAATACGTTTGCCGACAATGTGATCTTCTAGGCCTCGGCGTACCGTTTCCACTTCGGGTAATTCTGGCATGGTACATAACGTAGCGCCTCCGGGGACGCTAGGCTATCCTCTCTCCATGGTGGAGACTAACAAAGTAAGTGGCGACGGCGACCAGGTCGATTTCGGCTATCGCCGCGTCGAGGCGGGGGAAAAACCGAAGCTCGTGCGTGGCCTGTTTGACAGCGTCGCCAAACGCTATGACCTCATGAACGATCTCATGAGTGCTGGTACGCATCGCCTGTGGAAGCGCGAGATGATTGACTGGCTTGAGCCCAAGCCGGGTATGTGTCTGCTCGATATTGCCGGCGGCACCGGAGATATTGCCTTTCGCGTTAATGCGCGTTTCAAGGGCGCTGGCCGTGTAATCGTTTGCGATTTAAGCGAGAACATGGTGGCGCAAGGACGAATGCGCGGCTGGGATCAGGGCTTTGTCAGCGGTGTCGACTGGCTGGTTGGAGATGCTCAGTCGCTGCCGCTTGGCTCGAGCAGCGCCGATGCCTACACCAATGCCTTCGGAATTCGTAATTTTACCCAGATAGAGACGGCCTTGGCTGAGGCGGCGCGAGTGCTGAAACCGGGCGGGCGCTTTCTCTGCCTGGAATTCAGCCCCGAACAAATGCCCGGCCTCGCCCGGCTCTACGAAATCTATTCGTTCTCTGTGATCCCGGCGCTTGGCAGTATCGTCGTCGGAGACAGGGACTCGTATCGCTATCTGGTGGAAAGCATCCGCCGCTTCCCGCCACCGTCGCAGTTCGCCAATATGATCCGAGAGGCGGGATTTGGCGGGGTCACTTGGCGTTCCCTGAGCGGCGGTATTGCGGCGCTTCATTCTGGCTGGCGAATTTGAGAACGGCCAATTCGAACGATGTGGCGGACGCTTAAAAATATCGGACGCCTAGTGCGAGTCACCTGGACACTCGGGCGTTATGACGCACTCTTTCTACTTACCGACGCTAAGTTTGCGCCATCCATCACCTGGATCGCTGGTCTCGCACCCAAGCGGCGCGGATTAGGCTGGCGCGGTGCGCGCCTTGCTGCAGCGCTTCAGGTTCTGGGCCCAAGCTTCATCAAATTCGGCCAGGCGCTTTCCACTCGGCCCGATCTGATCGGCGAGGAGGTGGCGCAGGACTTGTCTGGATTACAGGACAGTCTGCCGCCTTTCAGCGGCCAAGCGGCAAAGCGTATCGTTGAACGTGAATTCAACAGACCCCTAAACGAACTATTTTCAGAATTCGATATCGAGCCCGTGGCCGCCGCCTCGATTGCCCAGGTCCATTTCGCACGCACTGTCGCGGGCGATCCGGTAGCGGTGAAGATCCTTCGTCCTGGCATCGAGCAGGCCTTTGCCCGCGATTTGGAATTGTTCTATTGGCTCGCCACGCTTTCCGAGCGCGCCCTGCCGGCTTGGCGGCGACTGAAGCCGGTCCAGGTGATCCGAACTTTCGCGGAGAGTGTCGCGATGGAGATGGATCTAAGAGTCGAGGCGGCGGCGGCCTCGGAAATACGCGAGAATTTCACTGGCGATGAGATGTATCGGGTGCCGGCGGTGGATTGGCAGCGCACCAGTCAGCGTGTCATGACTCTGGAGCGCATCGAGGGCGTCTCCATCGATGAGCGCGACAAGCTGATCGCGGCGGGCCACGATCCACGCGAAATTCTCAAGATCGCCGCTGGCGCCTTTTTCCGCCAAGTGTTCGAAGACGGCTTTTTTCACGCCGATCTTCATGCGGGTAATTTGCTCGTTGATGACCAGGGCCGGGTCAATGCGGTTGATTTCGGTATTATGGGCCGGCTCGACCGCGACACAAGGCGCTATCTCGCGGAAATGTTGCTAGGCTTCCTCCTCCGCGATTACGAACGTGTGGCGAAAGTGCATTTCGAAGCCGGCTATGTGTCGCGCGATAAATCAAAGGCTGCCTTTACCCAGGCCATTCGTTCGATCGGCGAGCCGATCCTCGGCAAGCCGCTGCACGAAATTTCCCTTGGCACCCTTTTGGGCCATCTGTTCAAGGTGACCAAGACTTTTGAGATGGAAACCCAGCCGCAGCTTCTTCTTCTTCAGAAATCCCTCTTGATGGCTGAGGGGCTGTGCCGGCGCCTCAGTCCGGAGGAAAACATGTGGGCTCTGGCCCACCCGCAGATCGAACGTTGGGCCCTTCAGAATTTAGGTCCGGAGGTGCGCTTAAATGATGCCATGGCAGACACTGTTGCGGTTTTAAGTCGTTTGCCGCGCATGATAGGGCGCGCCGAATTGGTATTGGAAAAAATTGAAAACGGCGAATTTCCCAATATGGGTTATACGCAACGCGCCGGAAAAGCTGGCCGCTTTTCCGGCATTCATGCGGCATTCGGCTTGATCGCGGCACTCTTGGTGGCGCTGTTGATCCTCGAACTCCTCTGACGCAGTGCTGCAGCAGCTATTTCGATATACTGCTTTCGGCAATCAGGCTTTCCTGCCGCTTGAGGGCGGTCACGGCCTGTTCGTGGTCGACCGGAACAAAGCTGGCATACTGTAGCGGCTGTAGCTGGCCGATAACGGACATGTCAGTCGAGATCACAGTACCGATCCGCGCATAGCCGCCGATGCTGGGTGCATCGACGCAGTGAACGATTGGCTCAACTCCGGATGGTACCTGTATCGTTCCGACCGGTGCGCCCGGGTCAATTACTAGATTGGATGGGTCCTCGCCTGCCTCCTTGATGAGATATTTCGGACGTCCAGGATAGAAATTCAGTTGCGGGCCGATAAAGCGCATTCCGGTGCGATCGGATTTCGGATTTAGCCGCCACTCGACGTTATAAAAGGTCGCTTCGCTCTTCTCGGTGAAATGATGGGCTTCTGGGCCGCGCACCACTCGTAGCTTGCGTAAGCCGTCATAGGCGGGAATCAGCTCCGGGCGCAGATGACGGCCGGCAAGGGATTGGATATCCGCGTTCGCGGGGCCGATGTGCAATTGGTCGCCGGCCTTGAGCGCTCGGCCCTTGAAGCCGCCGAACCGGCCGCTGGCATGGGTCGCGCGGCTGCCGAGATAGGGCGGCACATCAATGCCCCCATGCACTGCGACATAGCCTCGCGCGCCGGATTTGGCCATGCCGAAGTTGAGGGTTTGGCCGGCGCGCATCAAGAAAGCGCTCCACAGTGGCGCGGGCTTGCTGTCGCAGCTTATAGCCATATCGGCGCCAGTTAGCGCTACGAGCAGCTTCGCACTGGCACGGAGTTCAAGGCCGCCCATGGTGATTTCGAGCCCTGCCGTACCGGGGTCTCCCCGTAGGATCAACGGTCCACCGCCTGGATTGCCGACTAGCAAATTAGCGATGCGTAGCGCAAACCCGTCTTGCGCACCGGAGGGCGGAATGCCGAGCGACTGGCCGCCCCGGCGACCCATATCCTGGACCGTCGTGTGCAGCCCTCCTTTGAGAATCTCCAGCATTATGAGAGGCTCCAGCTGGCGTCTGGGTCTCTCAGTTCCGCTGGTTGGCCCAGAGACTCGAGCCATGCAGCATAGCCACTACAATCGAAACTCTCTTCTTCCAGTTGATAGTCATAGCGCCCAGCTTCGACCTCGGCGCGAATCTCGTTATATTCCTCACGTGAAATGGAGCGGTAGCGGTGCCGGTCACCGGCTTTTGTAAGCACTGGACCGTCGGCGAAAACAGTATTGTTCTGCTGCGGATCAAAAATGTCGATAGGCGTGCGTCCAAACAATTGACCGCCGCCCGGAACGCGAATGGGGTAGATTGTCGAGGTGGTGCCGCCGAAATTAAGTAGGCGCGAATGGGTCCAGCTTCGCGGCGTACGGTAGAGTGGTGCCCCGAAACGCAAGCGTGGATCCATGGCGTAGGACATGAAGGCGCCTGGCACGAAGCCGACACCGGTGACCCAATAGTCGCAAGCGGTATGTGTCTCGATCACCTCCGGCACCGTCATATCGTTGAATTCGGCAATATATTCAATGTTGTTGCGGACGTCGAAAGCTTCGGAGCATTCGCGCGACCACGGGTCGTTGTAATAGGCCGGGATGACTAGCTTGCGGCTTGGCAACTCTTCGATAGCGCCTGCCTCGTCGACCATTTCAGCCAGTGCGGCGGTCATTTTATCAAGGGTCGTCGCCAAGGGGTCATAGACGATGCCGAGGGTGCGAACCTGCGGATTAGTTTCGATGAGGCCTGGCGGCGGATTCTCTCGGATGGCGAGATCAAGCACCAATATGCGGAAATTAAGAACGATGCTTGTTTCGTCGCCAAACTCGATATTGATCGCCGTATCGCCCATGGTGCGGAAAATTGGCTGGTCGTAAATCATGGTCCGTTTTGCGGTAGGAGTAGAGTTTTGTTTATCATATTTCCTTGTGGTCGACGATCCAGACTTGCCCTTTGATTTTTTGCGTTTTAAGTTATCCACATATTATTTTTGGTAATTAAGAGGAACCACGTTTGTGTTGGCTAATATTCGGATTCTGCTGATCATTGCAGGCGGAATTGCAGCATATAAAAGCCTGGAATTGATCCGCGGTCTTAAGGCTGGGGGCGCTCATGTGCGACCCATTTTGACCAAGGGCGGCGCCCAGTTCGTAACGCCTTTATCCGTGGCGTCCTTGGCGCGGGAAAAGGTCTATGACGATCTGTTCTCGCTTACCGACGAAAGCGAAATTGGCCATATCCGCCTCGCTCGTGAAACCGATTTAGTGGTCGTCGCCCCGGCGACTGCGGATATCCTCGCTAAAATGAGCTACGGTATTGCCGATGATTTGGCGACCACCGTATTGCTCGCCACAGACCGTCCTATTCTAGTCGCCCCGGCGATGAACAGCCGGATGTGGGAGAACGCCGCGACCCAGCGCAACATCTCTAACCTCAAGGCCGACCGAGTGATGACCGTTGGCCCCGCCCTTGGTGAGCTCGCCGAGGGCGAGTTCGGTATTGGCCGCATGGCCGAGCCGGCGGAGATCCTCCTTGCCGTCGAGAAAGCGCTGGGCGGCCCACTTTCGGGCGTACGCGCCTTGGTGACCAGTGGCCCGACTCATGAGCCGATTGATCCGGTGCGATATATCGCCAACCGTTCTTCCGGCAAGCAGGGCCATGCCCTCGCCGGCGCCTGCGCGCGTCTCGGAGCGGATGTAACGCTTGTCTCTGGGCCTAGTGCCGAGGCCGATCCGCCGGGCGTGGCGACGGTCCACGTCGAGACCGCGCGGGATATGCTCGGGGCCTGTATCGGCGCTTTACCGGTCGATGTCGCCATCTGCGCAGCGGCGGTGTCGGATTGGCGTCCTGAGTCGACGCATGGGCACAAGCTAAAAAGGAACCAAGCGGCCCCATCGCCGACCGATCTAGCGCTGGTGGAGAACCCCGATATCCTGGCGACCCTAGCCGCGCGCAAGAACGACCGACCCGAGTTGGTGATCGGCTTTGCCGCCGAGACCGACGATGTGATCGCCAATGCTCGCGCCAAGCTTACCTTGAAAGGCTGCGACTGGATTTTGGCGAATGATGTATCGCCGGAGACCGGCACTTTTGGCGGTGATCACAACAAGATTAATCTGCTTACCCGTGGTGTGGATAGCGGTGCCAGAATCGAAGAATGGCCCCATGCTAGCAAGCTCGACATCGCCGCACGCCTTGCCGAGCGCATCGCTCGGGCCCTGGGAGCGTCAGCGTGAGCGGCGTAATCAATTTGCAGGTGCGCCGACTGCCGCACGGCACTGATCTGGCGCTTCCGGCTTATGCCACCGCCGGCAGTGTCGGGCTAGATCTCACGGCGGCGATCCAGGGTGATACGAAGCTTGCCCCCGGCGAGCGGTGCCTAGTGCCCTGTGGCTTCTGTATGGAGATGCCTGATGGCTATGAAGCGCAAGTGCGGCCGCGCTCAGGACTCGCACTGAAACACGGCCTCACTCTGCTCAACAGCCCAGGCACCATCGATTCCGACTATCGTGGCGAGATCTGCGTGATGCTGATCAATCACGGCGAGGTTCCGTTTACGGTCACGCGCGGCATGCGCATTGCCCAGTTGGTTGTGGCGCCGGTGGTGCGCGCCCGTCTCGTTGAGGTAGAATCCTTAACTGCTTCTGAACGGGGTGCCAGTGGCTTCGGCTCGACCGGTTTCGGTGCTGAGCAAGGCCCGTAAAACGATTATGCTTGATCCCTCGAAAAAGCTCGTCTATGCCGTCGAATCGGTAGCGGACATTGCCTATAATGGTGGTTCTGAACCGGTGCGAAGCCGTGAGATTGCTGATCGCCAAGGCCTGCCTCATCGCTATCTCGAACAGGTCATGCAGCGCCTCGTTCATGCCGGAGTGCTGCGCGGTGTCCGTGGTCCGCGCGGCGGCTATCTACTTGCCCGTGAAAGGCGGCGCATTACTCTCGGCCAGATCGCTCGGGTGGTTTGTGAGCTGGAAAATATGGACGAAACGGAACCCAATGGCGGAAGTTCGGATTTGTCTAATCAGGTTCTGAGGCCCTTATGGAATGAGATGCGCGAGGAACTGATGTCTCGACTCGACAAAATCACAATTGAGGACCTCTACCGTCAGGCGACTGGGCTCGACATCAAGCGCATTTCGGATAAGAAACTGGATTACACCATTTAACGGCGGGACAAATTGTGACGGATGAAGGACAAGGCGCGTATTCGCGCGGGCGAATATATAATAATATTATCGAGACCGTTGGCGGGACACCGCTGGTTAGGCTCAACCGGGTGCCGGTAGAAGAAGGCTGCAAGGCCGAACTCATCGCTAAGCTCGAATTCTTCAACCCGCTTGCCTCGGTAAAGGACCGCATCGGCTTTGCCATGATCGAAGCTGCCGAAGAGGTAGGAAAGGTGGTGCCGGGAAAAACACTTTTAGTCGAGCCGACATCGGGCAACACCGGAATCGCGCTGGCTTTCGTCGCCGCCGCCAAGGGCTATCGGCTGATCCTGACAATGCCCGAAAGTATGTCCCAGGAACGGCGCAAGATTCTAAAGATACTTGGCGCTGAGCTGGAGTTGACGCCGCCTGAATTGGGTATGAAAGGCGCCTTGGCGCGGGCAGAGGAAATCGTTTCCCAGAATGATAACGCGGTCATGCTTCAGCAGTTTCAGAATGTTGCTAATCCGGCTATTCACCGTCGTACCACTGCAGAGGAAATTTGGAACGATTGTGGCGGCAAGCTCGACGTTCTGATTGCTGGAGTCGGCACCGGCGGTACGATTACCGGTTGTGCTCAGGTATTGAAATCGCGTCTGCCCGACCTTCACATCGTAGGCGTTGAACCCGAGGACAGTGCCATCCTGTCGGGCGGCACGCCGGGGCCGCATAAGATTCAGGGAATTGGC
>Ga0310344_10003263_pt1 | contig 12129 bp, 13 predicted proteins | sample HC15DNA20200_MG_FD_203801 | JGI IMG/M metagenome (GOLD analysis project Ga0310344, IMG submission 203801) | Marine microbial communities from station ALOHA, North Pacific Subtropical Gyre - HC15-DNA-20-200_MG | ecosystem: Environmental > Aquatic > Marine > Oceanic | place: Pacific Ocean: North... | reverse complement strand
TGGCAGTCGCCGGGCCGAAGGATAGCCGATATCTGCGCCGACTGTTAATCGTTCAGGTTATAGAGTTCGACGCAATTGTCCGCTACTACCATGCGACGCTCATGCTCTGGAACGTCTTCGAAGTGCTTGGCGATGTACTCCTGTGACTTCGGCCAAGTACTGTTAATGTGCGGGTAGTCGCTCGACCACATGATCCTATTGACTCCAATGGTGTGCCGTTCTCGGACCCCCACATAATCCTCGATGAAAGTCCCGTAGATGTGGCGACGCCAGAACTCGCTCGGGGGCTCTTTCAGAGGACTATTGGTGTGATAGCGATGCCGCTCCCAGCTATGGTCCATCCAGTCGACAATGAAGGCCATCCACCCGATCCCGCTCTCGACCGATACAAGCTTCAGCTTGGGATGGTTTTGGAGTACTCCGCTAAAGATCAGGCTCGTCATAGGCTCCGCCATCATCGCTTTGTTGACGGTGACACTAACGAGAAGCGTGGATTCTAGGCCTCGAGTCCTGGGCTTGCCGCCAAGATGGAAATTGATCGGCATCTCAAGATCTTCTAGCGCTGACCAGAGGGGCTCGTAGACGGGATCGATATAGGCCTTGTCCGACGGGTCGGATGCGTCCACGGCCGGAATCGATGGCAGGAGAACGCCACGGAGCCCCAGCTTCTTTGCACGCGTTGCCTCAGAGATCGCAAGGTCGATGTCCCAGAACGGTATCTCCGCAATGCCTACGAGTCGACCCGGGTTAGGTTGGCAATATTCCGAGAGCCAATCGTTGTACACCTGCATCATGGCAAACCGCAGCTCACGATCAGAGGTCTTCATGTCAACGCCGCCACCATCGCCGCTGCCGTATAGGACCTCAGCATCGACACCATCAAGGTCCATATCCTTGATCCGAGCGATTGGATCCCAACCCCCCTGATGCCCCCGCTGAGCTTTGTCGCTTTCAATCTTAAGTTTCTGGTAGTCGACGCCAGCCGCGCCAGCCAGAGACATAAACTTCTGCTCACGCCCCTCAAACCGCAGGACCTCTTTGCCGTCCTTCTGCTCGACCCTAGGGGCTTTCTCCTTAAGTCCCGCTGGCACTCGATCAGCGTAGATCGTAGGAGGTGGATTCACATGAGAATCAGCTGATACACACTTGTAGTTGACCTTTGTCTGCGTGGTCATCGGATCCTTCTTTCTGCTACGCCTGGTCTGCTATATCTTCGAAAGCAGCGCCTCGGATTATAGTGCTTGTCTCTCACCTTGGCGACCAGTGTTCGCGCGAACAGAGACGAGTCTGTCTCGGGGATCCGGAAGAGCACGCTATACTCTGCCCCACCGCAAGGATGGCACAGGAGGTGCGAGATGGCCCAGGTTCGCCCCAAGGAGATGCGGGGACAGATCACGCCGGAGGGCATGGCTCGAATGCGTGCCCGTATCGGGATACTGGCGCCGCGCCCGAAGCCTTTCAACACCGTAGCCTCCGAAGACAGCATCCGTCACTACTGTTACGGCTATGGCGAAGACAATCCCCTCTACACCGATCCCTCTTACGGCTCCAAGACTCGTTGGGGATCGATAATCGCACCTCCCGCCTACATGACCACCTGCGGAATCGTGAACGCGAAGCCAATCCCTCCAGAGGTGCGCGACAAGGGGCGTGGGGCTCTGAGCGGCGTCCCAAACTACCTGTCTGGAAACTCCTGGGAATTCTATCGCCCTCTTCACCCCGGGGAGGTGATCACAAGACGCTTCTACATATCCAAGGTTGAGGAGAAAGAAACGAGCTTCGGGGGTAAGTCCGCGGTGGTACACCACAAGAACGAATACATAAACCAGCGGGGGGAACTAGTGGGCGCCTTAACGAACTACTTCTTCCACGTGGAGCGCGAGGCCTCTGAGAAGAAGGGTAAGAACCTCAACGTTGAGCACCCACAATACGATAGTGATTATTTAGCTAAGATCGATGAAGCCTATTCTAGCGAGTACGTTCGCGGCGCAGAGCCTAGGTACTGGGAAGACGTATCCGTCAGCGAGCAACTGCCATCCATCGTCAGAGGCCCTCTCTGCGTAACCGACATCATCTGTTGGCACATCGGGAACGGCTTCGGGCAGTTCAACGTGGGGCCGCTACGAGCTGCCTACAGAAATCGAATGAAAGCTCCCAACTTCTACACACAGAACGAATACGGGGCTTGGGATGCAGCACAGCGGGTTCATTGGGACCCCTTACGAGCGAAGCGTGTCGGAAACCCCAGACCTTATGACTATGGTCGCATGCGCACCCAATGGATGATGCAACTCGTTGGCAACTGGATGGGTGACGACGGATGGCTTTTTCGCCACTCCGACCAAATACGGAAGTTTAACTATATCGGGGACACATCCTGGGTCCATGGGAAAGTGGTCGGCAAACGACTGGAGGGCATCCACCATATGGTCGACCTCGAGCTCTGGATCGAAAATCAGCGAGGCGAACTCTCCGCCCCAGGCCAGGCCACTACCATACTCCCGTCACGAGACGCCGGGCCGCTCATAGTGCCGGGGGAGACCGGCGACTACAAACCTGCCGCGCAGGAGACCGATTATTCGGTTATGGCGACATGACCTTGGCTAATTTACGGCTATCCACGGCGCTCCATTAAAAAATCCGGCGGCCCGCCATCGGGTCAGGCGGGGTAAGCCCCAAACGGACGAGGTCAGCATCGAGATTCGCCCGGTATGCCTCCCTGAGGTCTTCATTGGAGCGCCGTTTTAAGCCCCATTTCCGGTAGCGCTCGCTGCGTTCGCTTTTGGCACGACCGAACATATCCAACGTCATGGGATACCAAAACTGCTCGATCTTAGTCTGGACCTTCGATCGGACAGCCGCATCTTTAAGCAGCGGCCGCAGATGGATCACGCCCATGCGCGCATGTCGATGTTCTTCAGCAGATTGGATCCCAGCAATGCGGGCAAATGGAGCGTAGCTCGAGTCAATCCATTCGCTGATCTGAAAAGCGCCAAAGCGGTCGAAGAAGATATTTGTGATCGCAAAGTCGAGCCATGGGTCCACCTTTTTAGACTTAGGGAACTCCAACCGCCCATGCTCCTCTATCTTCCGTGGCAAATCTTTGTCGATTTGAGCGTAAACCTGATGGAATTGGTGTCCGTGCTTAATCTCTTCGTGGCAAAATTTTGCCATCCGCACCATAGAACCGGAATCGGGGGCATGCTTCGTGGCCATCGCCATTACGTCAGCGATATGCCCTTCAAACCGGCCGCCGACACCAATGAGCTCTTCGCTGTTGTGGTAGCACAACTCGAGCAGGGTCTCGCGGTACTCCCGCGGCATCTCTGAACCCGCACTATACGTCCTCGGTGGAACTTCCCTCACGCTTCCCTCCGCCCTATTAGTAGTGGAACCACAGTTTAGCGCGGGGTAGGAACTGCCGCGAGTTCCCCGTCTCGCTAGGATTAATGCGGACAATTCGTTCGGGAGTCCCTCACTGCCATGATAGGGACCCCTAACCCAAAGAAATCATCGCCGCGGTAATCTGGTGGGCGATCGTGGACTCGAACCACGGACCCCAGTCTTATCAGGACTGTGCTCTGACCGCCTGAGCTAATCGCCCACGTGATGACTCGGAACCATCAAAGTATGGGGCTCCAAACCTGTTGGTGTCAACAAAATTAAAGGCCACCGACCAGTCTTCGGGAGCCTTTGCGTTGGTAGCGATATGAGGGGTTGACCACCATTTTGACCACCGCTTGCATTAGTTCCGCCCGCTAATCGTCCGCGAACCCTGCAATAATCTCCGCAGCAATCGCTGCCAACTCCTCGTGGTCCTCAATCTCGGTATGCATCAGGTAGTACATGAAATCGCTGGTTCCAATACCGCTCTGGTAGTACGTCATAGGGGAGGGCACCTCCCCTCCAGGAGGGCCGAAGAAACCTACATTTAGAAGGTCAGCAACGGGGTCCGCACGCTCTACGAGTTAGCAGTGGATAGGCTTACTGATCGGGACCTCTTCGCCGAAAAGGTCTCCCGAAGATCAATACCAACGCGCCCAGGAACAAACTGAGCGCAATATCTCGGGGAAGATCGCCACTCCAAACGATAACCAGCGCGACAAGCGCCGCGAAGATCGCGACCAACATCAAAACTCGCATTAGATGAGCTTACAGACAAGTACCCCTAAAACTAGCCCGATAACCGCCCCCGTCAACAACCCTTCCATTAATCGTGATATCCGACACGCCAGATAACTAAAGCGAGAAGCAACCCCATGACCACAAACGCCAGCAATAGTTCCATGGTCGGCATTATAGCGAGGCTGAAGCACGCCAGACGCCGTACGAGTTAGCGGCTCTTGGCGCCGCTCAAGCAATTAGTCGCGCAGCACCCTAACGACGACAAGGATCACAGCGACAACGATCATCAGGACTGGCCAAAGTTTTCCTAGTCGAGTCATCGCCTGTCCTTCCGATCGAACTTCAAAGCAATTCGGTTAGAGAGCTTGCAGCATAGTTATTTCCGGTGGGGCAATTACACCGGCTTGCTTAAGCCGTTCGGCTTGTTCTGGTGACTTAAAGAAAGTGGTGAAGGCATCTTCAGAAGGGGCAGTACCGATCACGTAAACGCGGTTTGTTCCATCTAGAGGGCGGTAAGCCTTAGCGTTAATTCCCGCTTCGGCTCGGGCGCCCTCAGCCGCGGTGAACACACGGTTCCACTCCTCGGGATCTTTTACTGTAAACGCGACAATCACGGTAATTCCCATTTATCCATCCCTTTATGAGTTGAAGGCTCTTAACGCCGCCTACTAGGTAACCCAAACGACAACTAGCCCAACAACCACCCCGAAGATCGACGACCACATCAGCCTTCTCAAGTCCATAACCTGTTCCCCCTCAGCCTACGAAGCGTTTAAAGATCAAGGAGACCGGGCGAGCTGCGACGACTCCGATAATGATCCGGGAAAGGTCTCGCAGCGTCAGGGGGTTCTCCCCGAATAGCCCAATAATCTGGTGATTGCCGACGAACCCTCTGGGACCGCGACGACTGGGCCGAAGGTCTCTGGCGATCGGTTATCAGCGGGTATGGCCACCTGAAAGAACGCAAGTGCCGACCCAACGAAGTCCTCCGGAGGGTCGAATGGCTGGCCGGTCGCCGTAGCCAAATCCCAGCAGTGCACAAGCAAATCCCCTGATAGCAGCTGAAGGGCAGCCGCCGCGGGCATCGTCCCAAATGGCAGTGTGAGTTCCCGCTCAAGGTCATCCGTGGCAGCGAGTGCAGAACCAAAGGAGTCCAGGGCTGCATGGAATGACGCGCGGTGATCACTGCCAACCAAGTCGTCCGGCGCTTCTCCTGATAACACCTCGCCTCTCAAGCCGGCGGCGAACATATGCGCTCCACCGATGAAGTGGTTCATAAGGTCTCGCACTTTCCATTCCGCGCAAGGCGTCTGGACATTAAGCTGGTCCGCATCTGTGCCGTCTACTAGGGCTGTGAGTAATTTGGCGGCCGTGACGGCCTGGGTCTGAACATCCATAGCTTTTTCACCTGTCCTATCTTCAAATGGGAGCGCGGCATCTTAACACGCCAGGCGCACCCGCACGCGAGCAGTCTAACCACCATTTTGACCAGCACCAGCGGGAAACGGGGTCGTTCACGATAACTTAGTCGCCAGTTCACCAATCTTTTCGCCATTGATGTAATACCCCGTTTACTCCGAGGTCTATACTGTTACGACTCTAATGCAGAAATCAGGCAACACTTTTAACGGCAATGGGAACGGGAGCGTCTCGGTGCTCCTGAGCCATCACCAGGCTCTCATTCGAGATGCCCTGGCGAGCCTGGTCGAGGGATCTAGCATGCGTCTGACGGGAACCGCCGAGTCTCCGGGGGAGCTAAACCAGCTGGCCCGGGAGCGTAAACCGGACGTCATCTTGTTCGACTGGGACTCGGTCGAGGACCCGATGCAGACCGCCAAAGACTTGGCACTGGCTTCACCCGAGTCCGCCACCGCCGCCCTCGTAACGACAAACGCCTTCGAAGGCTTTGCCCTAGCGGTGCAAGCGGGGGTCAAGGGGTTCATCTCCGTGAACCTCGACGGGGACGAGTTCGAGCAAGCGATGCGGCTCATCGCACGTCGAGACCTCGTCGTTTCTCGGCAGATCGCCGACCAAATCGAGGAGGCCGGCGTGGGGGTTTACGGTAGCAACTCGCTGGAGCAACTCTCGGACCGCGAGATGGACGTCCTCGGCCTGATCGCTCAGGGCGCCACAAACAAAGAAATCGCCGAATCTCTCATCCTCGCTGAAAGCACCGTCAAAGTTCACCTGCGCACCATCCTAGACAAGCTGAACCTGCGAAACCGGCAGCATGCCGCCGCCTATGCGGCGCGCGGGGGCATGGACGTGGAAGGCGAGGCCGAGGCCATCTAGCAGGACGGCCTTGCTCGCTCCGTCCGGTACTCCTTTCGGCCATCTGCCTTACTCCTTTCGGCTATCCACCTGAACTGACCTCTCTGTTACATACCCGCTTGTCCGCTCGCGAACTTGCGACCGAACCCCGTGCCCGCTGTCCGAGAGGCGTAGGCAAAGATAGGCCCATCAGCCGTCCAGCGGCCGTCATGCGTGGGAGGTTGGAGCGGCCGGCCTCCGCTATGCTGTGCTGGAGGCATCGTTCGCCGTTCCCCTCGAGCGTTCAACCTCACCATTGCATGACCACATCTCCAGATGAAACGTCGACAGCCAGCTGGGCACGGCCCCTAGACGGATTATCGTCCGCGGCTTCTGACCTGACGTTCCGTACACCCACCATCCAAGACGGCAAGGTCATGTGGCGCCTCGCGCAAGAGTCCGATGGCCTCGAGATCAATTCCGCTTACAGTTATCTGCTGGTTTGCCGCCACTTCGCCGACACGTGCGTCATAGCGGAGGTGGAGGGGCAACCCGTCGGATTCATCTCCGCCCACAGGCCACCGAACGACCCAAAGGTTGTGTTTGTGTGGCAGATCGGGGTGTCGGCGAAACACCATGGCAAGGGGATCGGGGGATGGATGCTCGACACTTTGGTCCGGCTCCCAGGCTGTCGGGACGTCCGGTTTCTAGAAGCCACGGTCACTCCATCCAATACGGCATCGAAGGCAGTCTTCCGCGGATTGGCTAGGCACTTGGAAGTGGAGTGCGCGGAATCCGATTGTTTCGACGTCGACATGTTTCCCCTTAATGCTCATGAGTCGGACGGACTCTCGGGGGCGCATGAACCGGAGCGGTTGTTCCGCATAGGGCCGTTTTCGTTGGCCCGAACACATTAGGAGGCATTTTGGACACGTTCGAACGACTTGAGTCTGAGGTACGTAGTTATTGCCGGGGCTGGCCAGCCACCTTTGCCAAAGCCCAGGGTCACCTCCTCTACGACGAGCATGGAGCCGAGTACATCGACTTCTTTGCTGGAGCCGGAGCGTTGAACTACGGCCACAACAATCGGCGCTTTAAGCGCAAGCTCATCGAGTACTTGGAGAGCGACTCCATCGTGCACAGCTTGGACGCCGCGACCGTCGCGAAGCGGGAGTTTCTCGAAAGGTTCGAGGAAGTGATCCTGATGCCGCGGGGAATGCAATACAAGATCCAGTTCCCTGGGCCGACGGGCACGAACTCGGTAGAGGCGGCCCTCAAGCTGGCTCGCAAGTACACGGGCCGCCAAAAAATCGTCGGATTCACGAATGCTTTCCACGGCATGACGCTAGGCTCGCTGGCCGTTACCGGTAATGCGATGAAGCGGGACGGAGCGGGGATTGCACTGGGTATGGGAGTATCCATGCCCTACGCCGGATATCTTGGCGACGGCGATACGCTGAGCTACTTAGAAAAACAGCTGAACGACGGCGGCAGCGGGCTGGACACCCCCGCGGCGGTTATCGTCGAGACGGTCCAAGCCGAGGGCGGCATGCGTGCAGCCAGCCGCGAGTGGCTGGAACGCCTCGGCATAATCTGTCGCGCCCACGAGATCCTGTTTATCATCGACGACATCCAAGTAGGTTGCGGGAGAACAGGCCCCTTCTTTAGCTTCGAAGGAATGTCGGTCGACCCCGATATGATCTGTCTCTCCAAGTCCCTCAGCGGCTATGGGCTTCCCATGGCCATCACATTGCTCAAACCGGAGATCGACGTTTGGGATCCCGGCGAGCACAACGGTACGTTCCGGGGGAACAATCCCGCGTTCGTAACCGCCATCGAAGCGCTTTCCTACTGGGAAAGCGATAGCCTTAGGCGGGAGGTCGATAGGAAGGCTAAGATCGTCGAGGCCTCCCTTGAAGACCTCATTACAAAGTACCCTGATGCGAAGCTCAGCCACCGAGGGCGTGGCCTGCTTCAGGGGCTCATGAGCCCGCTTCCCGGCTTTGCGGAAAAGGTATGCCGCGAGGCGTTCCGCCTAGGACTGATTCTCGAAACCTCCGGGCCCGAAGGAGAGGTCGTGAAATTGCTGCCGCCGCTAACGATTGATGACGAGGGTCTCGCCGAGGGCCTGCGAATCCTCCATCAAAGCTTCAGCGCGGCCATGCTGACTAGACAATCGTCTGGTGAGCTCGTGGCAAGCAAAGCCTAACGCAGGACTCGGGGGGATACGCGCATGATCGTTCGCAGACTCGAAGATATCATCGGCACAGATCAAGACGTGGGGGCCCCGACGTTCCACAGCCGCAGGTTCCTGCTGGCCAAAGATGGTCTGGGGTTCTCCCTTCACGACACCGTGCTCTTTGCGGGCACTAAGACCTACATCTGGTACAAGCATCACCTTGAGGCCGTCTACTGCATCGAAGGCGAAGGGGATCTGAAGGAGATCGAGTCTGGAAAGGTTCATCAAATCCGTCCCGGAACCGCCTACGCTCTGGATGGGCACGAAAAACATTGGCTGACGGCCCGCACGGATCTCAGGGTGGTGTGCGTTTTCAGTCCGCCCCTCACGGGTAAAGAGGTCCACGACGACGAAGGAGTCTACCCCTTGTTGACGGAGGACGGCCAAGTTGGTACGGGGGTCGACACGGGGACGTAATGGTTGCCCAAGAATTAGACGTCTATCCCTCAAGGACGGGACCTGAACCTACGTTGATCAAACGGCGCGATCCGGTGGTCCATCCAGGCCTGGATGGACCGCTGACCCAAGACCAACTGCAGAGTTTCGCATCCGAAGGCTTCCTCGCCTTGAATGACCTCCTGAGCGCTTCCGAGCTGGATGTGTTGCGCGGCGAGGTCCAGCGCATGACCAGCGCGCCTGACCTGGCCAAGGCTCTTCAGACGGTCATTGAGCCGGAGAGTCGAGAGATCCGCTCCGTCTTCGAGGTTCATCGGAGCAGCCGCGTGTTCCGTGACCTAGCGGCCGACTCACGGATCGTGGACCGTGTCCGCCAGATACTGGGGAGCGACGTCTATATCCACCAGAGCCGCATGAACCGCAAGAGCGGCTTCGAGGGGGCCGCCTTCTATTGGCACTCCGACTTCGAGACTTGGCATGTGGAAGATGGGATGCCTAGGATGAGGGCAGTGAGCTGCTCGATCGCTCTAACCGACAACTACACGTGGAACGGGCCGCTCATGGTCATGCCAAAGTCCCATCTTTGGTTTGCCTCATGCGTTGGCGAGACGCCGGAGGAACACTACAAGGATTCGCTCCGGAAGCAAGAGTACGGAGTGCCCAGCAACGAGACTCTTCATCGCCTCGCCGAAGAGGGAAGCGTAGTCGATTTTCCCGTCACCGCAGGGTCGATCGTCCTGTTCGATTGTAATATCCAACACGGCTCCAACAGCAACATCTCCCCGCTCCCACGTAGCAACGTGTTCTTCGTGTACAACAGCCTCGAAAATACGCTTGTTGAGCCCTTTTGCGGCCTGCCCCCACGGCCAGAGTTCATCGCGTGCCGACAGTTCACGCCCGTTCAGGAGCTGCCCACCCCCGCAGCGCGCTAGTATCTCGCCCCGCGCCCTTTCGCGGACCCAAGCCTCATGGGCGAGAGCATTGTTATTCTTCCTTCGGGGCTTCTCCCGTCGCCTCATCGGCCGGGTCCACTGAACGGATGGACCTATATAGGAAGGCCCCAAAAGCAGCCCCAAGAAGGGGCCCCAGCCAATAGATCCAGTGGTCCATGAAAGTGCCCGAGGCTAGTGCCGGCCCGAATGAGCGAGCGGGATTCATCGAGGCTCCACTAATGGGTCCAGCGAAGATCGCTGCAAGGCCAACGGTAGCCCCGATTGCGATGGCCGCGTTGTTCTTGATGATTCTGGCATTGGTAGTGACGGCCATTATCACGAACATGAGGATGAAGGTGAGTAAGAACTCCAGAGCTAACGATTGTCCAACAGAGTTTCGTGGGAGAGTTGCCCCTAGGTTTGCGATGTCGCTGAACATCCATAGAACAATGCCACTGGCCAGGCTAGATCCCCCAAGCTGCGCAATCCAATACGGGACAACATCGCGTGCAGGGAAACGCCTCGTAAGGGCAAACGCAAGAGTGACGGCGGGATTTATGTGAGCCCCTGAGATATGACCCGTAGCCACAATGACAACCATAACCACGAGGCCAAAAACGATTCCGATACCAAGCGTACCAATAGAATTCTCGGCCTCCGCGTTGATTACTATCGCACCAGTGCCGACGAAAACGAGCATGAAGGTGCCGATAAACTCGGTGAAATAGCGGGGGAAGCCTCTTCCGCCCCTGACCGGTGACGCCCGGTCTCGTAAGACCATAGCCCGTCCTCCTCAGCCTACTCTGCGACGGTCGGAATTATAGCCCTCGATGCGGAAGAGAGAGACAGCATGACCACCACTAAGCTCCCCTCACGACGACCCGTTTATCGGCCAGGCGACTTATCTGATCCGCCGAATAGCCAAGGGATTCAAGCACCTCATCCGTGTGCTCGCCGTAACGTGGGGGACGGCGGTGCAGCTTAGCGGGCGTCTGCGACAACTTCACCGGCATGCCGGTCGTTTTGAATGTGCCGCCACTCGGGTTCTCCAATTCGATGAGCATTTGATTGTAGATAACCTGAGGGTCACGAAACACCTCTTCGTAGTCATACACAGGCGCGGCCCACACATCTGCAGCTTCAAACAAGCCCAACGCTTGCTCGGCCGTGTATTGGGCCATCGTCTCCTCCACGAATTTCCAGAGTTCTTCCTGACGCTCGCGCTGTTTCTGCCAGGTGTCGAAACGGGGATCCTGGGTCAGGTCCTCTAGCCCCAATGCATAGCAGACCTCTTGGAGCCCCGCGGAAATAGCGATCCACTTTTTGTCACTGGTCTGGTACGCGCCGTACGGAACCCCGGCGCCGAAACTATTTCCTCGCCCATGCCGACCACGGCGTGTTATCCCGCCCCCGTTGAGCGGATAGAAAGCGTCGTGCATCTGAAAGTCGATCATGGTGTCGAGTAGGGAGGCGTGCACCTCTTGGCCAATTCCGAAACGCTCCCTCGCGATGAAAGCGCAGAGCACGCCGTAGGCCGCCAGCTTCGCCGTACCGATGTCCGCAATCAGCGTGCCGATGGGAATGGGAGGGTTGTCACCAAAGCTGTTCATCCACATGGCGCCGCTCATCGCCTGAGCCAGCAGGTCCTGCCCTTTCTTTTCCGCATAAGGACCGGTGGATCCGAAGCCGGAGACGGACACACAAATGATCGTTGGGTTCAGCTCGCATAGGTCTTCGTACATGAGTTTGAGCCGTTTCCTAACGGCCGGACGAAAGTTGCTGACTACCACGTCCGATTCCCTGACGAGCTTGTCGATTATCGTTCTCCCCTCGGGAGTTTTGAGGTTGACGGCGATGCTCCGCTTGTTGCGGTTGTTCTGCAGAATAAGCAGTGCTTCATCGTTGAGCCAAGGGTACGTCACACGACGGTCGAGCATCCCTCCTTCGACATCCTCGACTTTGATGATGTCAGCGCCTAAGTCGCCCAGCATCTGGGCACCTATCGGTCCTGCACCGATGCGCGAAAAATCGAGGACTTTCACTCCTTCTAACACGTCGGGCATCATCGCACCTCCTTGGCAGTGTGTTACGGCGGCTACCTTTTGCCGGCCATCGTTCGGCGGGACGTCGATAGTGCCCGGACGTTCCCAGATGTTCCTATCGAAACCAACCGACATCTCCGACGCC
>Ga0310344_10003262_pt1 | contig 12131 bp, 12 predicted proteins | sample HC15DNA20200_MG_FD_203801 | JGI IMG/M metagenome (GOLD analysis project Ga0310344, IMG submission 203801) | Marine microbial communities from station ALOHA, North Pacific Subtropical Gyre - HC15-DNA-20-200_MG | ecosystem: Environmental > Aquatic > Marine > Oceanic | place: Pacific Ocean: North... | reverse complement strand
AAATACCTCCTTGCGAGATTCACAAAGAAAAACTAATCCTTATTATAAAAATGAATATCACAATAAAGATGATCATACTTGGATATTAACAGAATGATATAGGTTATTAACTAAATGTTAATTGATTAGAAATTTTTGTAAAGATATAGTAAAAGTAGACCCAGTACCTTCGGAACTTTCAACGGAAATTTTACCTCCATGCAATTCCATTATATGGTTACAAATGGATAATCCTAAACCTGTACCATCTTGGGATCTAGAAGAATCTGTTTTGAAAAAACGTTCAAAAATATGCGGGAGATCATCTAAAGAAATACCTGAACCATTATCAGTTATATTAATATCCATTGAGGTTTCTTTTTCTGTGCATGAAAACTTAATTTCCCCACCTTCATCTGTCCATTTAATCGCATTATTAATTAGGTTAGCAAAAACTTGATCAATTTTATCTGTATCCACACTTACTAATAATTCTCTATTTGGAAAATTTTCATCAATTACTAATGAAATTTTATTATCTTCACATATTTGATTAAATCTTTTATAAGAATTTTCTATTAATACAATAGGACTAATATTTATTTTTTTTAAGATTATATCTCCAGATTCTAAACGTGTTAATTCCATTAGTTCAGAAACCAAATTTTCCATTCTTATAGCATCCTCAAAAATTAAATCTAAAAATTTTTCAGAAACTTTTGGATCATTAAATGCTCCCATTTTTAGAGTTTCAGAAGATGATTTAATTGCAGCAATTGGTGTACGTAATTCATGTGAAGCATTTGAAATAAATTCCCTTCTAGTAATGTTTAATCTTCTTAAAGATGTTAGGTCAGTCAAGAGAACAATTATTTCTTGATCGGAATTAATATCATTATTGTTTTCATAAGTAAATATCATAGATGTTGAAACCAAAATATAACTATTAGTTTCCAGAAATTCTAATTCAGCTGTATACGATTTAGAATTTTTTATAGTATTTGAAATAATTTCATTTAATTCAGGATTATTATTCAAATTGGAAAGTCTAGTAGAATAGATATCGTTTGAAGTTTGGTCTATATTTAGTAAGTTAATTGCTATAGGATTTATGTAATCTATAAATCCATCTGTCTTAACTACTATTACTCCCTCCTTCATACCATTTAATATTGAATTCAATTTAATATTTTGGCTGTACTCATAATCTCTTTGGGAAGATAATTTCCCTGACAAACGGTTTACTAATCTAGTAATCCTATAGATTTCTCTGGGGCCTCTATCTACTATCCTATAGTCTGGATCTAAATCAGTTCTATTAATATCTTCATAAATACTATTGAAATCTTTAACTGCTTTATTAGCAATAAATATAGTTAGAATAAAAGAAAAAAATACAATTAATAAAGCAAAAATAAGATTAAGAAATATAAAGGATAACGAAATCCCCCCAAGGATAATTATTGAAGTTAGTAATATTCGTATCCTTAGCGGTAATCTTGTAAAGAGTAACAAAACTATTCCTCAAAAGAAAATTTGTATCCCACACCTCTTACAGTCTGTAGAACTTTAGGATTACTTGCTTCTTCTTCGATTTTTCTACGTAACCATCTAATATGGACATCTACAGTACGTGTATCCCCAACATATTCATATCCCCATACTTGATGAAGTAGTTGATCTCTTGTAAAAACTCTATTGGGATTTGAAATCATATGTAACAGCAAATCATACTCTCTTGGGCGTAAAGTGACATTATTATTATTTACATATACGCTTCTAGAGGGTTTATCAATATTAATCGTTCCCATAGTGATAATTTCTTGATTATTAGTCCGTGAAAAGGCGCTTACCATTTCAACACGTCTTAAATTAGCACTTACTCTGGCTATCAATTCTCTAGTACTAAATGGCTTAGTAACATAATCATCTGCTCCTACCTCCAATCCAACCACTCTATCAATTTCTGTTTCTTTCGCTGTGAGCATAATTACAGGAGTAAGAATACCTTCTTTCCGTATATTCCTACAAATTTCAATGCCATTAATTAAAGGTAACATCAAATCTAAAATAATAATATCCGCTTCCCAATTTAGACAAAAGTCCAAACCATCTTTTCCATTATTGATTAATTTAACTTCATATCCCTCAGATAAAAAATTGTATCGTAAAACTTCACCTAAACTCTTATCGTCTTCAATTACTAAAAGACGTTTCTTCTCAACATTATCATGTGATGTAATCAAAATAAAAATCAACTCCTAATAAAAAGTATAATTTAATTTACAAAAGTTTTACAAAAGATAGTATTCTAATTTTTAATTAGATGTTATCAATTGTTTAAAATTACAACTAATTACTCCATCTATTTGAAACATATTGTTCCACAATATTTATAAATTGATTAGCTATATCATCATTTAAAAATTTTTCTCTTTTCCCATCTATATATACAGGAGCCCGAGGATTTTCTCCTGAACCGGGCAAAGATATTCCTATATCAGCTGCTCTAGATTCCCCAGGACCATTCACAACACATCCCATCACTGCAACATTTAATTCTTCTGAACCAGGAAATTTTTTTTCCCATTCTGGTCTCTTTATATTAAGAAAATTTTCAATCTCAGAAGCTAATTCCCTGAAAAATGATGATGTAGTCCTACCACATCCAGGGCATGCTGTAACTGATGGTCTAAATTTTCGTAATCCGATAGATTGTAAAATATCTTGACATAGTTTAACCTCAAGGCTTCTATCCCCATTGATATCTGGAGTTAAACTTGCTCGAATGGTATCACCTATACCTTCATATAATAATATTGATAAGGCTGATGTTGTAGAAACAATTCCTTTTCTACCCATTCCTGCTTCTGTTAATCCTAAATGTAATGGTGAGTCACATTGATTAGATAATTTCCTATATACATTCACCATTTGATTTAATCTAGAAATTTTACATGAAATTATTATTTTATTCTCTGAAAGACCAATTTCTTTAGCAGCATCTAAACTAGATATAGCACTTTCTACCAAAGCTATATTCTCAACTTCTTCAGAAGATTTTGGTTTAGACAATCTGGAATTCTCATCCATTCTTTTTGATAAAATATCTGGATCTAAACTTCCTGCATTTACTCCAATTCTTACCGCTTTATTATGTTCTTTGGCTATATTAATAAAACTATCAAAATTTTCATCATGTTTTGATCCACGCCCAACATTACCTGGATTAATCCTCAATTTATCTAAAGATTTAATTAATAAAGGGTTATCCTTTAATAATCTATGCCCAATAAAATGGAAATCCCCTACTAAAGGAATATCGTATCCTGCATCAATTATTCTCGATTTTATTTCAGATACTGATTTTGCTGCCTGATCATTATTTACAGTTATTCTTACTATCTCGCTCCCAGCTTTGGCTAGTAAGATAATCTGTGAAACTGTGGCAGAAATATTAACCGTATCGGTATCAGTCATAGACTGTACAACAATAGGTGACTTGCCACCTATTTTTACATTACCAACTAATACCTCTTTAGTCTTCTTTCTTATAATTTTATTAGAATAGGTCATTTATTAAATTATAAACATCTAAAGAATTCAAAATAATAATTCCCCGGAAAATATTCTTATAATATCTTGTATAGAAATTAAAATTATTAAACCTATTAACATTGTAAAGCCTATGAAATGTACAAGTGCTTCCTTACTAGCAGAAATACGTTTCCCTCCACGAAAAATTTCTAATAATACAAAAAATATCCTCCCTCCATCCAAAGCTGGTATCGGCAATAAATTTATAACCCCTAAAGATAAACTAATAGTGGCAGAAATATAAAGTAAAGAAACAATCTTAGTATTAATCGAAGCTTCTGATTTGGCAATACTCCCAGTAACCTGACTTATACCAATAGGTCCTAATGTAGTAGGACCTTGAAATTGAGGATTATTACTTCCAATAAAAGATGATCTTATAGAATTTTTCGTAAGAACAATAATATTAAATATATCTTCCCATCCATTTATAATGGAGTTCTTAAATCCTAGAGATTTTACAGTTTCATACTCTTCTGTTAATAATATTTGAATACCCATAGCTCCTTCTTGGATATAATTATCTATCCCAAGTATAGGATTATATTTTTGTGCATCTTTTAGATTAATAGAACTAATATTTTCATTATTATCAGTAATAATAATCTCGTCTCCTATTTTAAAATCTTTATTTATTTCTCCTAAGTAAGATAGGGGTATTTCTACGTTAGGATCCGATACTTCAGTAACTACAACTAGTTTGTTGTTTATACCTATCCTAGAATCTATCTTTCTAGCTTCAACTAAAGAGATTTCTGTATTCATGTTAGATGGAGACATAACAATCTTTCTTTGTGGTGGTTTCCATCTTGGAACTAAAGTAATTTCTTCTTTCACAGGTTTATACTCATACTGCATTTGATCAGGACGCGGAAAAGGATTCGGTATAGAAGAAGAAACTTCCAAAGTAAGTTCTTTACCTAAATTTGAATTCACTAAAAGCTGTAAATCTTGTATAGTGTTTATATCTTTATCGTGAATCTTGTTAATTAAATCTCCTTTTTTTAAACCGGCTTCATAAGCAGGACTGTTAGGAAAAACACTATTTATCATAATCTTCCCTGTAGTAATTTGTTGAGGAATCATTCCGATAATCGGAAAAATTAAAAAAGGAATAATTAAATTAATTAAAGCTCCTGAAGATATTACAATTAACCTTTTCCAATGAGATTTACTTCCTAAAGAATTTTTTATTTGTGATGATTCCTCCCCTACCATCTTCACAAAACCTCCAATCGGTAAGAGGTTAATGGACCATTGCATTTCAGAAATAATTATTTTTTCATTTGTAATTTTTTTTAGTTTCCCAACTATTAAATTTTGATTATTTAGTACAACACTAAAATCTTCCTTATCAGTTTTTTTTATAGAAATAGTTATAGGTTCACCAGATGTCTCATCAATTTTCAAAGTGATGATTTTACCTATATAGCCATTATTATAAATCTCTTTTTTAACATCTTCAGAAATCAATACATCGGTATTCCCAGTCCATAAACTAAAAAGCTTAGGAGGAAAACCAATACCAAATTCATGTACTTTTACTTTAAAAATTAATGCGGTTATAAGGTGACCTAACTCATGTAATATTACGAGTGGTACCAATATTAGTAAAAATGTTAAAAGGCTGAGAAAAAATAAATCGTTAATCATTTTGAGTTAACCCAATTATAAATTTTCTAAAACTGAATTTTTCCCATAATTCAAACTTCTTATTATTTCATCCAAATTTGGGTTATCAATTGGAACATGATTTTCCAATGAATTTTTTATTAATTCATAAATTTCAGTAAATTTAATTTTCCCTTCAATAAAAGCTTTAATTGCAGACTCATCAGCTCCAGTAAGTACGCTATTATATGACCCACCTTTTTTAGCATATTCCATAGCTAAATCAAAACAAGGATAGTCTCCTAAATTATATGAATTAAATGTTAATTCTTTATATTTAACTGGATCAAACCAATCTAAAAATTCATTTTCCAATCGTTTAGGATAAGATAAAGCATAACTAATAGGATGTCTCATATCTGGATTTCCTAATTGCGCTTTAATTGATCCATCTATAAATTCAACCATCGAATGTATTACACTCTGTGGATGTATCAGTACCTCTATAGATTCAAAATCACTATCAAATAACCATTTAGTCTCAATAACTTCAAATGCTTTATTCATTAAAGTTGCTGAATCTATTGTAATTTTATCTCCCATTTTCCAAGTAGGATGTTTTAAAGCTTCTTTTGGTTTTACCAAATTTAATTCTTCCCATTTTCTCCCTCTGAATGCGCCTCCAGAAGCTGTAATAAAAATCCTATTATGTTTAGTATCTTCCCCTTCTAAACATTGCCATATAGCAGAAGGCTCACTGTCTATAGGTAAAATTTTTCCGTTATATTTATTACTTAATTCAACAATAATATGACCAGCCATTACGATAGGTTCCTTATTAGCTAAAGCAATATTAGTACCATTTTCCAACGACTTTACTGTTGGAAGTAAACCATCACTTCCAACAATTCCATTAACAACTAGATCTACTTCTTCAACAGTTACTATTTCATCTAGTTTTAAATTTTCACCTTTAAATTCAATGATTTCACTTGGAGAAGAAATATATTTAGGACAAAATTCATCAATTTGTTCGATGAACAATTTATTGTTTGAAAAATTTGAAATACCCAATACATTAAATTTATCTTTATTTTGTCTAACAATGTCCAAAACCTGAGTTCCTATAGAACCGGTTGAACCTAATATAATTAAATTTTTTCTGGTCATAATAAATTCATAATTAAATAATAAAGTAGAATATTTGGTACTATGCTATCTAATCTATCAAGAACTCCACCGTGTCCAAGAAAAATACCACCTGAATCTTTTATTTTAGCTCTTCTTTTTAAATTTGATTCTAATAAATCACCTATAACAGCCATTATTGGAATAGTAATGATAATTAAAAATAATTGCAAATTAGATAAAGAAAAATGAAAGTACTCATGAAATATAAATCCAAATATGAATCCAAATATTAAACCACCAATAGTACCTTCAACAGTTTTATTTTGACTAATTAATGGTGCTAGTTTAATATTCCCAAACAAATTACCAATAATAAAAGCTCCCGTATCAGTAATCCAAATTATTAATAGTAAAAAAAGTAAGTGCCATCGTCCAAATTCAGATGAGGTAATATAGGGAATAAAACTCAAGCAGTAGCCAAAAAAAATACAATAAAACCAAAAATAATAATCTAGATTTTTGGTTTTATAAAAATATTTTTTATAAATTAATATAAATAATATTATGAAAAGTAATATGAAATTTACATAAGTGAAATTTGAATCAAAAAAAAATTGAAAAAAAATAGATAATAACGTGGGTACAAATATTAAAAAAGCAATAATAAATATGAATTTATTACTTTGCATATCTGAGATTTTATAAAACTCCCAAACCGTGATTCCAAAAAATGGTAATAAAAATAAATAAAAGATAATATTATCCAGAAATAAAGCTAAAAGAGTAAGAGGCAAAAAAACTATTGTAATTAAAAGTCTACTTTTAATATTCTGAAAATTCATACTATACTATTCTTTTACCATACCTTCTTTGACGATTACCATATTCATCTAAAGCCTTATCAATATCTTTCTCTCCAAAATCAGGCCAAAGGACTTCTGTAGAAAAAAATTCAGAATAAGCAGATTGCCAAATCAAGAAATTACTTAATCTAAATTCACCTCCTGTTCGTATTAATAAATCAGGATTTGGAACTTTTGTAAGATAAAGATATTTCTCAAAAGTTTTTTGATCTATTTCAGAAGAATTTAATTTATCTTGTATTATTCCTTTTACAGCATGAATAATTTCCTGTCTTCCACCATAGTTAAATGCCACTGAAAGTACTAATCCAGTATTATTTTTAGTATAAGAAACAGCATTTTCTATATCATTTCGTAATTCTTTAGATAATTTGTTCATCTCTCCAGCATGTAATAACTTAATATTATCTTTAGAAATTTCCTCTAATTCTTCTTTTATGACTGCACCTGCTAAATCCATTATTGCTGAAACTTCAGGCTCAGGTCTTTCCCAATTTTCTGTAGAAAAAGCATATACTGTCACAAATTTCACACCTCTACTAGATAAGTAAGAAATAACAGGTCTAATTTTTTTATACCCAGCTATATGTCCTTCAGAAACATCTAGTTTTTTGTTACGAGCCCATCGACCATTTCCATCCATGATTATTGCAATATGTAAAGGGATCTCTCCCAATGAAATTTTACCTCCAGATCATGCCAATCTAGACTTGCATGATCTCAATTTCCTTATTATTAGATTCTTGATCGATATTATCTATAAATTCAGAAGTTATTTTTTCTAATGAAGTTTGCGCACGCCTACAGTCATCTTGAGAAGATTCTCCTTTTTTTTCCATATCCCGTATATCATCCTGAGCTGATCTTCTAATATTTCTTATAGAAATCTTTGAATCTTCAGATTTAGATTTTACTAATCTAACTATTTCTTTCCTTGTTTCTTCGGTAAGTGGAGGTATATTTAATCTAATAATATCTCCATCAATATTTGGAGCAATATTCAAATCAGAATTTTGGATAGATTTGGCAATAGCTTCAATAGAATTTTTATCCCAAGGTTGTATAATTATCATTCTCGAATCACCTAAATTAATTTGTGCAAGTTGATTCAAAGCCATTTCAGTTCCAAAATAATCAACTTTAATAGTTTCCACTAATCCTGTCGAAGCCCTTCCGGTTCTTACTGATGACAAATAATTTTTAAAAGAGTTTAAAGAAGCAGTCATTTTATTTTTAGTTCCGTTTATAATTTCTTCCAACATTTATAAAATCCTTACTAATAATTTCTTAAAACAGATCAATCAGAACTAATTACAGTCCCTATTTTTTCCCCTCGACAAATTCGATGTATATTACCTTCTTGGAAAATATTAAACACTATTATAGGCAAATTATTATCCATACAAAGTGATAGTGCAGTACTGTCTAGAACATTAAGTTTTTTTGATAATGCGTCATAGTGTGTTATTGAATTATACTTAATCGCATCATCATTTAGCATCGGGTCAGAATTATAAACTCCATCCACATTATTTTTTGCCATCACAAGCACTTCAGCTCCTATTTCCAATGCCTTTAAGGCTGCAGCAGTATCGGTTGACATATAAGGATTCCCAGTACCACCAGCAAAAATTACTACTCTTCCTTTTTCCATATGCCTTATTGCTCTTCTACGTATATATGGTTCAGCTACACTAGGTACATTTATAGAGGATTGAGTTCTTACTTTAACGTCAATTGATTCTAGCGAATCTTGTAGTGATAGAGCGTTCATAATAGTTGCTAACATCCCAGCCGAATCAGCAGTTGACCTGTCCATACCAATATTTTCATAATCTACTCCACGCCAAATATTCCCACCTCCAATTACTATTCCAATCTCTAAACCCATATTCTGAAGAGAAGCAATTTGTTTTGAAATGAAATTTAATATATCAATATCCAATCCATATTCTTTATCACCCTTCAAAGACTCTCCGGATAATTTCAGTAAAATTCTAGAATATGTGTTATCAACCATAAATTTTCACTTATTTTTTATTGATCTCCTAATTCATATCTAACAAAACGATTAATTCTAATATTTTCACCTGTTTTACTAATAGTTTCATTGACTAAATCTCTTATAATCATACTACTGTCTCTAATATATTCCTGTTCCATCAAGATCTCATGATCTTCAACATTATTAGTGTCTTCAGGGATAGAATCTCTATCAATATAAGTAGGATTCATTGCAGCTATTTGCATTGAAATATTCTTACCTAATTCTGCAAATTCTTTTGTTTTTCCTACAAAATCAGTTTCACATTTAATTTCTAACATTGATCCAATTCTACCACCAGTATGAATATAACTAACTACTCTTCCTTCAGATGTAGAACGCCCAGATCTTTTAGAAGCCGAGGCTAATCCTTTTTCAGATAAAATTTTTTCAGCATTCGCAATATCTCCACCCGCTTCTTCTAGTGCATTTTTAGCATCCATTACTCCAACACCCGTTTTTTCTCTTAATTCTTTTACTTTAGCTATACTTATTGCCACTTATATTTCCTTTATGTAGTTAGTTATTATTAGATTTCTTGTATTCGAAACCTTTACTATTCTTTTTTTTCTCCAGAATCTTTTTTCGTAATTTTAGATTTTTTGTCTTCAGTCTTATTATCAGAATTTTCTGCTTTTTTTGTATTTGAAGATTTTGTTTTAATAGTAGTTTTATTTTCTTTAACAGAATCAATGGATGATTGATCGGAAGAATCTGAGCTTTTTGAATCTTTTAAAGTTAATTTTTTAGAATCTGAAGAATTTTTCTTTGGATCAGTCTTAGTATTTTTCTTTTCTAATTGCTGTTCAGATCTTTTTGCAGCTTCAAGTTGAATAGCTTCTCTAGCTGCCTGTTCTTGAGCTTCCAAATCTGCTTCTGTAGCTAATTTTTCTTCTTCCTTAGTTTTTGCAGAAACTTTACCTCTAGAAATAGCAGAAGCAATTTGCGAAGTAATAATTTCAATAGATCTAATAGAATCATCATTTCCAGGTATAGGATAGTCTATACCCGTTGGATCACTGTTTGTATCAACAATTGCAACAACTGGAATATTTAATCTATTAGCTTCAGATATAGCTATACGTTCAGATACAGTATCTACTACATAAATCAAATTAGGAAGTTTATCCATTTCTTTAATTCCACCAAAGAATTTGTTTAATCTTTCTATCTCATTGCTGGCTTTCAAAGCTTCTCTTTTTGTCTGTACATCAACGTCACCTTTAGCGTGAGAATCTTCAAGATATATTAATCTCTCTATTCGTTTTTTGACAGTTTGAAAATTGGTCATCATTCCACCTAACCATCTCTGATTAATGTACATGGAATCACTTTCGTTAGCGTATTTTTCTATAGCTTTTTGAGCTTGTCCTTTAGTGCCAACAAATAAGCACTCGCCACCGTTTCCTACATTCTCTTCAACAAATTCCTTAGCTTTTTCAAGACAGGATATAGTCTTAGATAGATCTATTATATGTGCACCCGCTCGTTTTGAGAAAATGTATTCTTCCATTTTCGGATTCCACCGCTTAGTAGGATGTCCAAAGTGCACCCCAGCAGTGAATAACGTACGAAGATCCAAAGGAGACGTGGCCTCGATCTGTAGCTCTTTAGCCTCAGTGGAGGTCAATTCCTCGGCAGTCATTTCTAGCCTCTTTCCAACTCAGCATCTTTTGAATTGGTCTAATATATTTTCTAACAACACTTCGTAGAAATGTTGCTATTCTAGTTTAGCAAAAAAATATCGTTTTCAATAATATTAATAAGCTAGATCGAATTATTTATCCAATTATTTTTAAGAGATATATAGACCGCATTTGCTCTATTTTTAGCACCAGTTTTTAATAAAATATCAGCCACATAATTCTTAATCGTTTGTTCACCTAGATTTAAATCTCCTGCGATAGATTTACTTGAATCCCCATTTGAAATCTTTAATAATATCGAAATTTCCTTATCACTCAAGGGGCATTCTGATAAATTATCGTTAGTAAAATATGTTGAATTTTTTGATAATTGATTAAGTAATTTACTTGCCTTCATTCTTTGTGAAATTTGATGTAAAAGATAATTCCCATTATAAGTAAGTGTTAATCCAATAATTTGTTTTAATAGTAAATTAGAAGAAGAAATAGTAATAAAACCTTTAGCACCCATAGTAAAAGCGTTGATCATTTCATGATCTGACCATTGTTGTCCTACAATAATTAAATTTGAACTAGATACTTCTCCAAAAGATTTATTTTTTAATTTTTCTATTTCTGTTATTTCTACAGAATGATCATCATTTGAATTAATTTGATCTAATAAAACAAAATATTCTGGAATTGATTTGATTTTTATTATCAGATCGTTTCTATTATTTATGTTACTAACATTTATAAATATTTTTTTTATTGAATTAAAACTACTTTCTGATGTGTTTGGAGGTATCAAAAAAGGCTGAGATTGTATTTTAGTGATAGAAGACAAATTTATTATATTGTTGTTTTGATATTATTTTGATATTAATTATGTGTATTAAATATTTTGATAGATAAATAATATTATCTTCAAATTAACATGTCATTGCACTATTAAAAAAAAACAGAAATCTTTAGATTTCATAACATTCATTTAGGTGATCGTCATAAATAAACCTTTCTTGATAATTTTCTCTGGCACCGTAACATTTTCGATAATATTAGGTATTTTTTTTCAGGGAACCTCACAAACTTTAGTATTTAACATTCTAGAATTATCTAGGTTAAGTACGCTTAACTTAGTGAAAGTAGATTCAGTGTTACCTTTAGGTTTTTCATTCGTTTCAGGAATGTTAGCTACTGTCAATCCATGCGGTTTTGTGATGTTACCTGTTTATATTTCCATGTTTTTATCCTCCAAAGAAAGACAAGTGAATCAATCAA
>Ga0310344_10003261_pt1 | contig 12133 bp, 7 predicted proteins | sample HC15DNA20200_MG_FD_203801 | JGI IMG/M metagenome (GOLD analysis project Ga0310344, IMG submission 203801) | Marine microbial communities from station ALOHA, North Pacific Subtropical Gyre - HC15-DNA-20-200_MG | ecosystem: Environmental > Aquatic > Marine > Oceanic | place: Pacific Ocean: North... | reverse complement strand
AAGAGATTTAAAGGAGAAACGGACCTTCGGGTCTCAATAGCAGGGCTGCGACCAGGGGACAAAGTTCTCCAAATTGGTGACCGAGACCCTCGCCTAATTGCGTACTTGGCAGCCCAGGCTGGGCTCAACGGTCAGGCCTCAGCTCTAGTGGTAGACGATGAAGCTGCAAAGTCGATCAAAGCAGCTGCCAAGAAACAAGGAGCCTTGGTGGAAGTTAAGGTGGCCCCTCTCAAAACGCCACCATTTGCCGAAGGTTGGTTCGATGTCGTTGTCATACCGTATCTTATCGGAACCATGCGCCCGCACGAACGAGTGGGCACTCTACAAAGTGCTAGACATGTGCTCCGAATTGGCGGCCGATGCCTCATCATGGAAACTGCTCAACGTGGTGGCCTCGGCGCTCTCTTTTCCGGACGCTCACTAGATCCTCACTATCGTGCGCACGGCGGGGCCGAAGCAGCGTTGCAAGCCGAAGGGTTCAAGCCCGTCCGCATACTCGCCGAACGGGATGGATTACTGTTCGCCGAAGGGATGAAACCTGATTTAACCTAGCCCCCATCCTAGGTAATGGGGTCCCCCCAGCTAGATCAAGAGATTTAGATGGGTTAGCGCAAAACGCTCCAACAGAGCTTCCCAGAAGGCTAATTTGAATCATCGACCATCTAATCGGACTCAGGAAAGCCAACAAAAGCAACAAACCGCCCTTGGCACTCGTTACCTGTGTTCCTCGGGTTGTCACAGGGCCTAGGCAGTAAGCTGCCGAAAGTGCTGCTTGCCGTCCTTTGCTATCATCGCACTGTGGAGTTATTAGCAGCAGTCAGTTTGAGCCTAGTTGGAAGCGGAAGTGGAGTACTGATCGCATCACCACTATTACTGCTTAAGCCTGAGACCCGACTACAGCTAGTCCCGGGTCTTGTTAGTTACGCTGTGGGAACTCTGCTCGCAGTGTCTCTCTTAGAACTTGTCCCCCAAGCCCTTGATTCACTATCTGCCCATACGGTACTCAGCATGCTGCTAACTGGAATTCTTGGCTTCTTCATGTTCGAAAAATTAGTCCTCTGGCGGCACTGTCACACCTCGGACTGTACAGCTCACGATGTCAGCGCCCCAATAGTCCTTCTTGGGGGCTCCCTTCACAACTTCACCGACGGGGCCATCGTCGGCGCTGCTGCCCTGACATCACTCCCCCTTGGCGTCAACACCGCTCTGGCAGTGGCAGCCCACCAAATTCCACAGGAAGTCAGCGATTATGCGATCCTCCTCAACGCTGGCTACTCTCGCACCAGAGCCCTCCTGATGAACGCTCTGTCCGCCTCTACCTGTGTGGGTGGTGCGTTAGCAGTCTACGCCACCTCTGGTTGGCTCCCAGCCGCCTTGCCCTTTGTCCTAGCATTTGCCGCCGGCAGCTTCTTATACGTGGCAATGTCTGACCTCATACCCGGGTTACACCACGACTCGATCGAAGTCAGTGCTGTCAGTCAGTTGGTTCTTATTATGGCCGGAGTTGGAACAATTGCCTCCTTATGAGCATCGCCGTAGCCCAATACAGCGCTGCCTATCTGAACCAGCTCATACCGCTGGTATAGACCGTTCAATGTCTCCCGGTGGAGAACATCCGGTCCAGACATAACGCAAAAGCCTGACTACGCTGATTGGGTCCCGAAATAACCCTCCCAGCCAAATTCGGTCTACCTAGGGAACCGTAATATACTGAATCCTTCCCCCACCCATGGCCTCCAAACCACGATTGTTCCTGATTGACGGTAACTCCCAAATGTATCGGGCTTACCACGCCATCAGCAAACTAACGGGGCCAGACGGCCAACCCACCAATGCCGTTTACGGTTTCATTACAATGCTGCAAAAGCTGCTAGGCACCCACCAACCAGAATTTGTTGCCGCGGCGTTCGACCTGCGGGGCCCAACCTTTCGTCACGAACTCGACAGCGAATACAAGGCAAACCGCCAGCCAATGCCAGACGACCTTGCAGAACAGGTCTCGTTGGTTCATGAAGCTTGTTTAGCGCTGGGTGTATCCATCGTAACCTCCCAAGGTTTCGAAGCTGACGACGTGATCGGCACCCTCGCCAAACGGGCTGTAACTGCCAATCTAGACGTAGTGGTGGTAACCGGAGACAAAGATTTTTTCCAGCTCGTCGACGAACACACTCAGGTGTTTAACCCAAAAGATACTGGTGTTTTTTACGATTCACCCAAGGTACTCGAGAAATTCGGAGTCCACCCAAACCAAGTAGTCGATTGTCTAGCACTGATGGGCGACGCTAGCGATAATGTCAAAGGGGTACCAGGTATTGGAGAAAAAGGAGCCCGAGCCCTCCTGTCCGAGTTCGGCTCGCTCGATCAATTACTAGAGCACGCAGACAAGGTCCAAAAGAAGACATATCGAACTGCACTAACCGAACATGCCCAGGATGCCCACCTAAGCCGAAACTTAGTCAAAATTAACACTGAGGTGCCACTCCCAGAGGACCCAATTGGCTACCGCTACAGCGGACCAGACCGAGCGCGGTGCTTCGACCTATTTTCCAGGCTGGGCTTCAAGTCGCTATTAACCGATTTCGCTCCCACTGTAGATGAGGTAAACACCGACTATCGGATCATCGATCAGCTGGCTGACCTCAAAGACCTAGCTGTAAGCCTTCGATCGGCTGGACGCTGTGGACTTCATGTACTAACGGTGTCAGGGCAACCTTCACGAACCGGTGTCGTCGGACTGGCATTTTCCACAGCCCCACAAAGCGGCTACTACGTTCCCATCGCCACAGACCAGTTAGGCCTGACAGACAGCCTGGACAGTAGAACAGTTTTTGAGATCTTGGGTCCATTACTTGAAGACTCACAACTACACATAGTTGGGCATGACCTTAAAAAACAGATGCTGTGGCTCGCGGAACATGGAATACATCTGAACGGGCTTGAGTTTGACACCATGATCGGGGGATACCTGATTGATGCTACACGCGCTACACCAACCTTAGAGAGCATTGCACTCGAACACACCGGCTATCAGATTGTTGGCACCGAAAATATACGAGGCAAAGGGGCAAAGGCACAGGAATTTGATCAGTTTTCTCCCCAAGCGGTTTTCGTCTACGCCTGCGAGCGAGCCGACCTACCACTACAGGTGTCCGAATCGCTGATTGCCCGCCTAGAGGAACAACGTCTCTTACCCGTGTATCAGAATCTTGAACACCCGTTAATTTCACTGCTTGCCAACATCGAACGCAAGGGAGTCCGCGTAGCCACTGAAGCCCTCCGAGAGCAATCCAAGCGGATGCAATCCGAACTAACAGCGCTACGGTCCCAAATATTTGACCTCTCCGGTGAAGAATTTAATATCAACTCACCAAAGCAGTTATCAACCATACTTTTCGACAAACTGGCACTGCCAAGCCGCAAGAAAACTGGCAAGACTCGTGTCGCCTCTACAGCAGTCGGGGTCCTCGAAGATCTTGCAACACAGCACGAATTACCCCGTCTCATACTGGAGTGGCGAACGATACAGAAACTGAAGGGAACCTACGTTGACTCCATCCCAAAGCTCGTGCGCCTCGACACGGGCCGTGTGCATACTTCATTTAACCAGGCAGTCGCCGCCACCGGAAGATTGAGCAGTAGTGAACCGAATTTGCAAAACATTCCAATACGGACACCCTTGGGACGAGAGATTCGGACCACATTCGTAGCAAGCGACGGTCATGTCCTCATTTCGGCCGATTACTCCCAGATTGAACTGCGCGTTCTGGCACATCTCTCGGAGGATGCCGCTCTCATCCAAGCGTTCGCCCAAGGTGAGGACATTCACGACCAAACAGCACACCGAGTTTTCGGAGTAGACAGCGGACTAGAACCCCACGAGCTCCGTCGACGAGCCAAGATTATCAACTACGCATTGCTATACGGGAAAACTGCTTTCACGCTAGCTCGAGACATCGGAGTCCCTCCGCCGGCAGCGCAGGAGTTCATCGATGCCTATTTCGCTGGTTACCCTGACGTACGGGGATTTCTGGAAGAGTTGATCACTGAGGCACGAGAAAACGGAGAGGTGCGGACATTACTCGGCAGGAGACGTCTGATTCCTGAGCTCCACAGCCGCAACGGGCAGACACGAGCTGCCGCCGAACGGGTCGCGGTCAATATGCCAATTCAGGGCACGGCAGCCGACATCCTGAAACAAGCCATGATCGATCTCGATAGCAAATTACCCACTTCGGCATCAGTTATTCTCACAGTCCACGATGAACTGCTGGTTGAAGCCCCAGAAGGCGAGGCCGACTCGGTCGCCTCACTGGTGGGAGAAACGATGGCTGGAGCAGCCAACCTACGGGTGCCGCTAGCGGTTGACGTGGGCATCGGGAAAAACTGGATGGCAGCAAAGGGATAGCAATAGAGAAAAACACTCAAATTATTAAAAATAAACACCTTATATGATCGAAAACACTGCCAAAAAGCAGCCAATAACCCTCTTGATGCTTTGACAGGGTTGTATAATCATCATTCGATGGCGGCGCCAACGACCATCCCACGCCAAGAACATACTCTTTCAAGACGACTGGTCGATGACGACGCACTCAAAGTCATCCACCGGCTTCAGCAACACGACTTCGAAACCTACCTCGTCGGTGGTGGCGTGCGGGACCTGCTGCTGGACCGACGGCCCAAGGATTTCGACCTTGGCACCTCTGCACACCCCCAGCAAATCAAACGACTGTTCAAGAACTGCTGGATCATCGGGCGTAGATTCAGGCTGGCCCACATCAAATTCGGCAAGAAAACACTCGAAGTCGCAACATTCCGAAAACAAGTACCACCTGAGACCGACACCGAGCGTGCGGCCCGTGAGGAAAAACGGGACCGCGCCAAACGTGATGCAGAGTCCACCGGTCGGCCGATACGGCGGTTTATCCCACGGGACAACACATTCGGGACAGCTGAAGAAGATGCTTTCCGGCGTGACTTCACGATCAACGCGCTCTTCTATGACGCTGCCAACCGCTCTATTCTCGATTACGTCGACGGGATGCGAGATATCCGAAGCCGTACCATTAGGTGCATCGGAGACCCGAACGAACGGTTTGTCGAGGACCCAGTTCGGATGCTTCGAGCAGTGGTACTAGCCGCCCGGCTGGAGCTGTCTATCGACCCAGCAGTGACTCAAGCGATCCGACGCCATCGAGGCGAATTAGGACATAGTTCGCCAGCACGACTACTTGAGGAGCTCTACAAGATTGCGCGTAGCGGCGCGTCGGAGCGGATCATCCACGACCTCGGAACAACCGGACTTCTGAAACATTTCGCCCCCGAGCTGGACCGCGCCCGCTCTGCTACCCTGTGGCGCTCCCTAGCCGCATTAGATCAGTATCGACGTCGGTTCGACGACATTCCGGAAACGCTCGGTAATCCGTTATTGCTAGGCAGTTTCGTCACCCCCTTCGCCACCATTGAACGACCTAGGCGCCGGGCAGCCCAGGAACCCCTCGCCAAACGCCCTCTCGAAGTGTCATTGGGCGTCCTGCCAATCGCACGGAGGGATCTCGAACGGCTCCGCCAAATACTTGACCTACAGCGGCGCCTTGCGGACACCAAGCTGTCACCACGAGCCAGACGCACCCTGTTACAGCGAGCAGCATTCTCCGACGCGCTGAGTTGGATGGAGATTCACGGCCAAACTCCGAGCCTAGTGGAACACTGGCGCCATGAAGCCAACAGCACGGTACAGCCTGAGGAAGGTCGTCGACGCCCACGCCGGCGACGCAGACGGCGGCAACGAGGCCCTAAAAGACCTGGGCCGGCTGGCAGTCAGGAACCGACGACGGGTTAACTCGAAACCCACCGTTTCCGAATGGCCGTCCTCAACCTAGCAGCTCTCCCGTAACTCCTACGAAGGATAGCCCGACGCCCAATACTGTGAGCCCAATTAGAACCAAAGAGGCCAGCAACACCCAGCTGCTGTCCTGACGGTCGTCGTCGAGATTCATCACATTTGCGGCAAGCCAACCCACAGCAAATCCGCCGCCGTGCGCCCAATTGTTAATTCCTGGCATGACAAACCCAAAGGCCCCGAGAATGATCGCCCACTGCCACAGCTGTTGGGTGACGACAGAGCTGCCCCGACGTCGTCCGTAGACAATCAAGGCTGCCAGCAACCCAAAGATGCTCCCTGAGGCACCGATCGTGGGAACACCGGTCATCAGATTCGACACTAGAAATCCACCAGCACCGGCGAGATTAAACAGCAGAAAAGCTCGGGCCGACCCATAAACTTCCGCCACAGCCGGACCGAGATTACGAATCCACATCACGTTAAAGATTATGTGCAACAGACCACCATGCAAATACATTGCGGTCAGAAGCGTCCACCACCAGCCCCGCTCCATAGCAAAGCCGCCTGTCATACCGAGTTGTAACAGAGCCCGACTGCCTGGCGACAACATCGACAATATCCCAGCAGGTCGAAAAATAGCCTCTGGTTGCAGCAGCAACGCAAGCACATAGAGAGCGCCACAGGCGACAGCAATCAGCGTAAATGGATCAAGTCGGCCACCAAACAGGCGCCGCAACGATGTCGCCCACCCAAACAATCCCGGGCGCCAAGCGCCACAGAAGGGACATTTCTCTTCCGCCACACCAACTAATCGGCCACACTGGGCACACACAACCGAACCTTGGGTTTGTCTCACGATCCTTACCAGCTATCCATGCCAATCCACTCGGCGCGCTAGATGCCCACACCGACCAGTCTGCCAACTCTCATCCCTGAATTCGCTCAAACTCAGCCATGAACTCAACAAGAGCCGCAACGCCCGCCTCAGGAAACGCATTGTAAATTGATGCGCGGAGTCCCCCAACCGAGCGGTGCCCTCCCAGGCCAGACAATCCCTCAACTGTCGCCTGATCGATGAAACGGTGCTCAAGTTCCTCGGTTGGGAGCCGAAACGTCACATTCATCAAAGAGCGACTCTCCGTTTGGGCCGTCCCGCGATAGAACTCCGTTCGGTCAATAGCGTTATATAGCAATGTTGCCTTCCGCCGGTTGCGTGCCTCCATTTCAGCGAGCCCCCCGATCTCGCGGAGCCACTTTAGTACCAAGCCACAGACGTAAATAGAGAACACCGGCGGCGTGTTGTAACGGGACCCATGCTCAGCGGCGACGCTATAACGCAACATCATGGGCAAAGACTTCGAGCAGTGCTTGACCAAATCTTTATGGACCATGACCAGCGTCAGGCCTGCTGGACCGATGTTCTTCTGAGCCCCTGCATAAACCAGTCCGAAACGAGATACATCAATAGGCCGGCAGAGCAAGTCTGAAGAAGCATCGACAACAAGTGGAGCGCTCCCAACGGCAGGTATCTCGGGCCACTGGGTCCCGAAAATCGTGTTGTTAGACGTTAGGTGGAGATATTTGGCTCCCCGAGTCGGTCTGAGCTCATCCGCCGTCGGGACCCGAATGAATCCTTCGTTTTCAGTAGTCGCACAGATATTCACCTCTCCAAAGTGAGCAGCTTCAGCTGCCGCCTTCTTTGCCCATACCCCGGTGAGTACATAGTCAGCCACGCTCCCTTGGGAAAGCAGGTTCATCGGCACCATGGCAAATTGGAGACTCGCTCCACCCTGCAGAAATAACACATGATAGCTTTCGGAAACGCCAGCCAACATGCGCAGATCAGCCTCAGCCTGCTCAAGAATGTGGTTGAAAGCCACAGATCTATGACTGATCTCAAGCACCGACATTCCGACCTTTGGCAGTGAAAGCAGGTCATGTTTTGCCTGTTCGAGGACGGACTCCGGCAACACCGCAGGCCCGGCGCCGAAGTTGTACACCCGATGCATCACAGAAGTAGCCATTACAAAATAGCCCGCACGGCGGATAGGTCAAATCAGATGGGTCAGAAGTCCATCCCGTAACTTTGGTTCGAACCAGGTGGATTTCGGTGGCATTATTTTCCCAGCGTCGGCGATCGTCAGCAGTTCTGTAACGGTAACCGACCCCAGCGCAAAAGCCACAGCCGCCTGACCTGAATCAACGAGTCTCTCAAGTTCGCCAGAACCTCGAACCCCACCAACAAATTGCACACGAGAATCAGTGCGAATGTCGACCACACTTAGTACCGGCTCCAATATCCTGTCTTGAAGCAGAGAAACATCCAATGCTGACACGGGGTCTTGAGGCACCAGTGAGCTATCACCAGTCAATGCAAGCTGGTACCACTGTCCATCGATATACATCCCCACGACTCCTTTGTCCGGAACGGCTTCGGTCGTCTTCGTCATTGGGACTCGGGTCCCTACCGATGCCAAGAACTGTCCTAGAGTCGATCCGCCTAGAGTTGATACCGTTCGGTTATACGGCAGTATTCTTGTCTGGTGGTCTGGAAACGCCACGCCCAAAAAAGAATCCTGCCCTTTTCCCGAAACATTACCGAAAGTCTGACGGGCACGGGCTGCGCTCGCTGCTCGGTGATGACCGTCAGCAATGTAGAGAGATTGCACTCCAACAAAACTGTCTACCAGACTTGCAGTCTCTGATATTGAGGCCCGCCAGACAGTGTGGCGCACCCCATCGGCCGCCTCAAAATCATAGAGTGGCTCCGTCTGGCTAATCCCTCGGGTCAGTCCATCCACAACTGAAAACCCGCGATAGGTAAGAAAAACTATCCCAGTCTGTGCCCCAGTGGCCAATATGTGGTTGGTGCGATCATCTTCCTTATCTGGCCTTGTTCGTTCATGTTTTTTGATCACCCCTCGATCATAGTCATCCAGCGAGAAGCAACCAGCAAGCCCAGTCTGTTCATGGTCTTTATCGCGCAACCTATAAACGTATAGGGCCGGTTCTGACTCCACCACAAGCGGAGCTTCACGCCGAAGCCGGTCCAAATTTATCCGAGCCGCTTCGTATACAGCCTGGTCGTGCGGATCCAAAGCCCTATCAAACCCGATCTCCGCTCGCGTTACATGAAGAAAACTGAGCGAGGACTCCTCGCCTAGAGCCCAAGCCTCGTCCCTACTTACAACGTCATATGGAACAGAGGCCACGGCAGCAGCCACTGACGGTTCAGGCCGAAGAGCGCGAAACGGACGAATGATCATCGGAGACTCTTATCTAGATTAAGCGAATACAAAGAGGAGTAGATACCCTTCAAAAATCAGCTAAGCTGAGACCCAGGGAGCAGTGTTCCTGCAAGCACTTCCCCAAGCCAGCTCAACCTTAGGTGTTGGTTGCCAGCCGAAGTTAGCTGAGGCTCAACTTACTGGACACTCCCACCAAGTGGGGTATAAGGATCCGACTGCCGACTTGATAGCCGAGCCAGCAGGCTGTCACGCTCGTTCTCGAAGGACAACATATGTTCGGGCGGAACCGGTTCGCCTGGTGGCATATTTCGATGTTCGATCAAGGGATTAACAAAGGTTCCATTTTTCCGAACCCGATAGTCTAAATGAGGACCAGTCGATAACCCGGTTGAGCCGACATACCCTATGGTCTGCCCCTGCATCACCCGAACTCCCGGGCTCATCCCACTAGCAAAACGAGATAAGTGAAGATACCAAGTTTCATAGCCATTCGAATGGCGCAGACGAACCATATTACCGGACCCACCACTGCGCGACGCCGAAACAACCGTTCCATTGGCAACAGCAATCACTCTTGTACCAGTAGGCGCACCATAATCAACGCCTAGGTGAGGTCTATTGATCCCGAGAATCGGATGCAACCGGCGATAGGAAAATCTTGAAGTGACCCTCGGTTCGAAGGGTAATGGAGACCGCAGAAACTGACGTTTCATGGAGAGACCATCGCCATCAAAGTAGGCAGGTTCCTCACCTGGAACCTCGAATCGGAACGCACTGACCTCGCGACCGTCGCCTTGAAACAGAACCGCCAAGATATCACCGTAAGTCACATGGACGTCATCGCGCACGAACCGTTCGTAGAGCACTCCAAAGCGGTCCCCAAGGCGCAGTTCTGTGTTGAAATCTATCTCGCCGGCAAAGACCTCCGCCATCGACATTGCCACCAGATCATGCCCCCCACTAGCAGACATTGCCGCCATCAGGGAATTGTGTTCTGTATCAATACTCGCCTCTATGGCAACCTGCTCAAGCTCTTTCTCGTAGTCCACAAGAAAGGCCTCGAACACCGGTGCCGCGCTGTCTAGACTAACGCTGACGACCTCCAAATACTGATCTTCGTCAACATGGTATTCAAACCGTCGAAACTCTCCTTGAGCGCCATATATGAGCTTATAGGGATGTCCTCGCCGCAAAGCTCTCGGGTCGAACACTGGTCGCATCGCCTCAACAAAAGCATAAGCCACGTCACCCAATTCGTGAGAAGCAAGCAGGGTCGCGAACGTAGCATCCCGAGACACTTGGTCTTCGACTATGCGTGTGTTTGGTTTGAGATAGATGTCAGGACCAGCCGTCGATTCGGGAAGTGGCAACTCAACGTGGGCGCAGGCACTCAGGATAAGTCCAAGGACGGGAAATGAAGCCGCGCGCCAGGTGCCGACCATAGGGGCATCAGTCTAACACATTAACAACAGGAGACTTCTGCGCATTGCCCACTCACAACCACAAGGATGGCAAAACCTATTGCGACCATTTCTCCACGCCGTCTGAAAGCTCCTAAGCCCACAACCTTCCATCAGACAAACTCTATCGGGGTTTCGGTAGCTTCACTCTTTTCAACGACACCGATGACCGCCACCTGCTTGTAGCCAGCTGCCTCTAAATCTTTGACACAGGCCTCAACGCGATCTGCCGGGACTCCGGCCAACAAACCACCCGCAGTCTGAGGATCGTAGAGCAAAGTATACCTAGGTTCACCCGCCAAGGCCCCAACGTTAGCTACAGCTCTCCGGAGTCGCAAGTTATGTGGTTGTAGCGAACTTACAAGCCCTGCGCCGGTGGTTTCCAGCGCCCCGTCAAGTATAGGAACCGATGACAAATCGAGCCGCACGCTGACACCCGAAGCCTTGGTCATCTCAACCAGGTGCCCCAGCAAACCAAACCCAGTAACGTCAGTACACGCTGTAGCCCCGTGTCGTTGAAACAACCCCGCAGCAACCTGACTAGACTGAAGCATCGAACTGATTGCAGCGTCGATCCACCGGCCTTTTGCCCGTCTGCGCATTTCGGCAGCAAAGAGAGTCCCGGTACCCAACCCCTTGGTCAGCACCAACCGATCTCCTGGCTGAAGCCCACCTTTACGCAAAACCTTTTCCGCATCGACCAACCCGGTCAACGAAAGACCACAGTAGAGTTCAGCCCCTTCGGTCGTGTGGCCACCGACAAGGGCTGCACCAGCGGCATTGAGCACACAAACCGTGCCCGAGAGTAATTGCACCAATGTATCCTCGACCTTGCTATCAAGCCCGAACGGAACTGTCACTACGGCCAGGGCCGTTTGCGCGTCAGCTCCCATAGCAAAAATATCACCTAAACAATGATTCGCTGTGATTTGTCCAAACACGAACGGGTCATCCACAAAAGCTCTGAATGCGTCCACTGTCCGGACAAGAACCTGCCCTGGTGGAACTCGGATCACAGCCGCATCGTCCGGCGCATCAAGACCAATCAGCACATCTTTACGACCGATCGGCTGCAATTGGGCCAGCACCCGATCAAGCGGAGTGGCCCCCACCTTCGATCCGCAGCCCCCGCACCTCATCGCCGCGGTCGAAATCTCTTTCAGGACTTCTGTTGTCGCGAGCCCAGAAGCCACTTCGGGTCCAACAGCGGCTGACATTTCTGGCAAATTCTCGTATTTGGCCATGAACCGACGATCGATCCAATTCTTCCACCGCCATACAAGAGCCCCTTCAACCGACCAAGGACCTCGAGCTCCAACAGCATAGCGTCCCCCGACCGAAACCAACGTCAGGAACTGACGCTGGGGATGAAACGACCGCAACCGCTGGCCACACAACGCACGACTCAGATTGTTAGCCAGAGGACGCCCCTGCCTCACAGCAAACACTCCTGCCTTCTCGCGGGGATGGTTCACAACGGTAGCCACATCACCAGCCGCAAACACCTCAGGATGGGAGATGGAACGAAGTGTGTCATCAACTTGAATAAACCCAGCCTTGTCCACCGCTAGACCTGCCTG
>Ga0310344_10003257_pt1 | contig 12136 bp, 11 predicted proteins | sample HC15DNA20200_MG_FD_203801 | JGI IMG/M metagenome (GOLD analysis project Ga0310344, IMG submission 203801) | Marine microbial communities from station ALOHA, North Pacific Subtropical Gyre - HC15-DNA-20-200_MG | ecosystem: Environmental > Aquatic > Marine > Oceanic | place: Pacific Ocean: North... | reverse complement strand
ATTTGTAGATTCTTCTTGGTATTTTTTACGATTCTGTTCTCCAAAAAATAAAGATTATGGATACAAATTAGATGAAATCAAATATTGGATGCCAGTTGACCAATATATTGGGGGTGTAGAACATGCAATTTTACATTTACTTTATTCTAGATTTTTTATGAGAGCATTAGCCTTTGATAATAAAAAATTTAATTATATTGAGCCATTTAAAAGTCTTTTTACTCAGGGGATGGTTTGTCATGAAACTTATAAAAATGAAAAAAATCAATGGTTATATCCCGAAGATATAGAAAAAGATTCTAATGGCAAAGTAGTGACCAAAAAAGATAAAAAAAGAGTATTAGTTGGGCCTTCGGAAGCTATGTCTAAATCAAAAAAAAACATAGTAGATCCTGAAGAAATGATTAATATTTATGGAGCAGACTCGATTAGATGGTTTATGCTTTCAGATAGCCCGCCAGAAAGAGATGTTCAATGGTCAATAGAAGGTGTTTCTGCTTCTTCTAAATTTATCCAAAAACTCTGGAAATTAAACAGTGAAATTTTTAATAAAAAAGAGCCAAAATCTGCGTCTGATGATCTCGATCTTAAAAAAGCGGTAAATAAAACAATTTTTAATGTAACGAAAAATTTAGATAATTTTCAATATAACGTTGTCATAGCAAATATGCACGAAATATATAACATTTTTAATACCCATTTAGTTAATAATAAAACTTCTACTAAAGTTTTAAAAAATGAATGGGAAAAAATAACTATGTTATTAATGCCAATTGCCCCACATTTAATTCATGAATTTTGGGAAAAATTTGATAAAAAATTTTATTGGCCCAAGTATGATCCAGAATTATTTAAAAATGAAAATTGCACAATTGTAATTCAAGTAAATGGGAGAAAAAGAGGAATATTAGAAATAGCAACTAATACAAAAGAAGATATAATTATAAAAAAATCTAAGGAAATAGATAATGTTTCAAAACATATTGAAAATACAACTATAATTAAAAATATTTATATTAAAGATAAACTTGTAAACTTTATAACAAAAAAATGAAAAAAATAGCTTATTTAACTTTACTAATTATTTTGTCGATTTCTATAAAATCATGCTCCGGATATAAACCAATATTTAGCACATCAAATTTAAATTTTAACATTCAAAGCTACTCAATAGAAGGTAATAGAAGATTGGGAAATAATATTTATTCAAAATTACATAATCTATCAAAAGCCCAAAAAAATAAAGAAAATTTAAAAAATATTGATTTGTATATTAACGTATTAGATAGCAAAGAAAGCACATCAAAAGATACGGCTGGAAAAATTTTAGAATATAAAATTTCGATAAGAGTCGAAATCAAAATAAATGATAGCACAAATAGTAAAAAAATATTAAATGAAATATTCACTTCTTCAACAAGTTATAAAACGCAAAGTGAATATTCGCAAACTTTAAAATTGGAGGAAAAGTCTTTGGATAATTTATTAAATTCAACTTATCAAAAAGTGCTAATTAAATTATCAAATGTATTATCATAAAAATGATTTTTAAAAGCTTTGAAATTAAAAAAAATATTAAAAATATATTAAAATATAACTTTTTCTTATTATATGGAGAAAATGAGGGTTTAAAAAAAGATATAAAAGAAGAAATAAAAGTAGCTTTAAAAAATAAAGACGATGGGATGGAGTATAATACTTTATACGAAGATGAAATATTAAATAATGAAGAAAATTTTTATGAATCAATTTATTCTGGTTCTTTGTTCGGAAGTGGTAAAATTATTACAATTAACAATGCATCAGATAAAATAATTGATCAAATTGAAACTGTTTATAACAAATATCCAGAAAATGTATTTTTTATAATTTTTTCTGAAATTTTAGAAAAAAAATCTAAAATTAGGAATTTTTTTGAAAAAAATGAAAAAACAGTATGCGTTCCATGCTATTTAGATAGTGATAAAGATCTTCAATTTGTTATTAGAAATGAAGCATTTAAAAATAATTTAAGTTTGTCAGGGGAAATAACAAATTTATTAATTGAAAAATCAAACGGGGATCGCAATAATATTAAAAAAGAAATCGAAAAGATAAAATCATTTTCATTAAATAATAAAAAATTAGAAATAGATGATATAAAATCAATAATTAATTTTTCTGGAGAATACAAAACTGATACCTTTATCAATGAATGTTTATGCGGAAATACAACTCAATATAAAAAAATATTATCAGAATTTTATTCGGGTGCAATTAATCAAGTGTATCTTCTGAGAATACTTAATAATAAGCTGCAAAGGTTATTAAATATAAAGGAGTTAGAAAATAAATACGATAATTTAGACAGCTTGTTAAATTCTACCAAGCCACCAATTTTCTGGAAGGAAAAGCCTTTAATAAAAAAACAACTATCTCTTTGGAGTTTAAAAGAACTTAAAAATATATTAATTGAGATGAATAATACTGAAACTTTATGTAAAAAAAATCCTCAAATATCTAAAGTTATTTTTTATAATTTTTTTTCAGATGTTTGCAAAAAGGCTAGTAATTATTCTTAATTGTGTTGATAATTTTATCTAACTGATCAAGATCTTTATATTCAAAGGTAATTGTTCCAGAATTATTTTTTTTGTTATTGATTGAAACATTTAATCCCATTTTATCTTCTAAAGCTTTTTGCAATTCCAATATATTTGAATCTTTTTTATGTACAAGTTTAAACTTTTTTTCACGAAACTGTTTTGCTAAAGCTTCAGTTTGTCTTACTGAAAGTTTTTTTTGTATTATTTTTTTTGCAATATCAACAGAATTTGATATCCCTATTAAAGATCTAGCATGTCCTGCTGACAGCTTACTCTCTTCTACCATTTGTAAAATTTCTTTGGACAGCGATAGTAATCTTAGTGAATTTGCTATGTAACTTCTACTTTTTCCTATAAATTTAGATAGTTTATCCTGATTATAATTAAAATCATCAATTAATCTTTGGTAGCCTCTAGCTTCTTCGATTGAATTTAAATCTTGCCTTTGAACGTTTTCTACAATTGCAAATTCTAATGATTTAACATCATCTACATCTAAAATGACCACTGGAACTTCATGAAGACCGGCGTTTTGCGCAGCCAACCATCTTCTTTCTCCAGCAATAATTTCATATTTACCACTTCCAGACTTACTTGGTCTAACAATAATAGGCTGAATAACACCCTGTTCTTTAATTGAATTAGTTAAATCTAAAAGATTTTCTTTATCAAATTTTTTTCTTGGCTGAAATCTATTACTTTCAAGATCTTTGATTGCAATTTTATTTGTTTCAGGTTTTTTTGATGAATCTCCTAGTAATGAAGACAATCCACGACCTAAACCTTTTTTTAATTTCATTTCCATTTATGCTGCCGTTTCCATTATCTCATCTTGTTTTAAAAATTCTTCCGTAAAACTTAAATAAGACTTACTGCCAGTACATTGTTTATCATAAATTAAAACTGGAGTACCATGAGATGGAGCTTCGGAAAGCCTGACGTTTCGTGGTATTACTGTTTGATAAACTTTATTATTAAAAAACTTTCGAGCTTCTGTATCTACTTCTGTTGACAATTTATTTCTTTTATCAAACATAGTTAAAAGAACTCCTCTAATGTTCAGTGCTGGATTTAATTTCATTTTAATTCTATCTATTGTTTTAACTAATTGACTTAATCCTTCTAACGCAAAAAACTCTGCTTGTAATGGTACTATCAAAGACTTAGCGGCAACAAGTGCCATGATTGTTAAAAGACTTAAGGATGGCGGGCAATCAATAAATATATAGGAAAAATCATTTTTGTTACTACTAATAAATTCATCCATTTTATCTTTTAAAATAAATGCACGTCTGTTTTCTGCGGCTGTCTCTACTTCTAGACCTGAAAGATCAACGTTTGAAGATACAATTTTTAGATTATCTATTTGGGTATCTTGAATCGCTTCTTCAAAACGACAGCTACCATTCAATACATCATATATCGTTTTATCATTACTAATATTTGATAAGCCAAATCCTGTTGTAGCATTACCTTGTGGATCGAGATCAATTACTAGAACTTTTTTTTTGTAAAAAGAAATTGCAGTAGATAAATTTATAACTGTTGTAGTTTTTCCAACACCACCCTTTTGATTTATTACAGAAATAATTTGAGTATTTTTCAATTTTATTTTTTTAGTAATTTATTAATTTCAATTATAAACGAATCGTTGCTTGTAACGCTCATGCTTTGCTTATACTTGATATCCCAATTTTTTGAAGCTTGAAGTAACTCGCTCATGCCATTTTTTCCCAGAAAAATAATAATTTTTTTCAAATTTTGTGCCTTATTGTGAATAAGTTCTAAAATTTTAGGTACTGGTTTAAATGCTCTAGCTACAAACGTGTCGTCATCAAAACAAAACTTTTCATCTTCGACATTTTGATTTACTACATCAGAGTTAAGTTTTAATTCACTAATAACTTTCTTTAAAAAAATTACTTTTTTTTTGCTTTTTTCTATTATTTTTATTTTTAGTGGAATTTTTCTATCTTTGGCTATGACTGATATAACTAATCCAGGAAAACCAGCCCCAGAACCTAGATCTACCAACGTTTTTTGATTTTTATCAATAAAATCAATAGCTTGCACTGAATCTAAAAAATGTCTGTGCCATATATAATTTATCGTCGAATTTCCAATAAGGTTTAGTGATTTATTGGCTTCCAATAACAATTCTTCATATTTCATTAAACTTGTGATTGTTTCACGTGAAACTTGATAATATCTACTGAATGTATCTATTTGTATCTTTCTATCCATCTATGCCATTTTACGCTTTTTTGGCATTTTTTTCACGTGAGAAAGAAGCAAATATGCTGCTGCAGGGGTAATTCCATCTATTCTTAAGGCTTGACCTAGAGTTTTTGGTCTAGTTTGCTTAAATTTAGCCTTTACCTCATTAGATAGACCACTAAATTTATCGTAATCAATATCACTAGGTATCTTTAAATTTTCATCTTTTCTAAAAGTTAATATGTCAGCTTCCTGTTTTTCTAGATACCCAGAATAATGAGCGGATATTTCTATTTGCTCTTCTTCTCCTTTTGATGCTAGAGGTATATTGGACCAAATAGATCTCAATTTATTAAAATTAACTCCATTCCTAGATAAAATTTCAAAAGCTGATCTTTTAACACCATCTTTAGCTACCTTTATATTGAATTTTTCAGCCTCATTTGGAGATATTCTTATACTTTTGAGAGTATTACTTAACTCATTGATTTTATTAACTTTTTTAGTAAACAAGCTAGACCTCTCAGCCTGAACTAGGCCAATATTAATTCCTAATTGAGTTAATCTTATATCTGCATTGTCTGCTCTTAAACTTAATCTGTATTCAGCTCGAGATGTAAACATTCGATAAGGTTCAGCAACTCCTTTCGTAACTAAGTCATCTATCATGACACCGATATATGCCTGTGCACGATCTAAAACTAAAGGCTCAAGCCTCTTTATTGCTAACGCAGCATTAATTCCAGCCATAAGTCCTTGGGCTGCAGCTTCTTCATAACCTGTTGTTCCATTAATTTGACCAGCTAAATAAAGAGATTTAATTTTCTTGGTTTCTAATGTGGAATTTAACTCTCTGGGATCAACATAATCATACTCAATGGCATATCCAGGTCTAATAATGTGAGCTTGCTCTAACCCATTGATTTTACTCAATATTTCAGCTTGGACATCAGCAGGTAAGGATGTTGATATACCATTTGGGTAAACAGTTTTGTCATTTAAACCTTCGGGTTCCAAAAAAATTTGATGTCTTGTCTTATCAGAAAATTTTACAATTTTATCTTCAATAGAAGGACAATATCTTGGACCAACACCTTGGATGCTTCCTGAATACATTGCACTTTTTTTCAAATTCTTTTTTATAATCTCATGAGCTTTTTTATTTGTATAAGTGACGTTGCAAGCAATTTGCTTATTATAAGTTTTTTTCGTTAAAAAAGAAAAATATTCTGGATGAGTATCAGCATCTTGCTTTTCCAAATTTTCATAATTGATTGTGGACCCATCCAATCTTGGTGGAGTTCCAGTTTTTAATCTTCCTAATTTCATTTGAAACTTTTTTAACTGTTCGCTTAAGCCTGTAGATGGTTTTTCATTATGACGACCTGCGGGAGTTCTTTCGTCGCCAATATGAATAAGACCGTTTAAAAAAGTTCCTGTTGTTAAAATCATTTTTTTACAATTTATTTTTTTTCCTGACTTTGTATGAAACCCAACCACCTGGTTTTTATGAAAAATGAACTCAATTACAGGGTCTGAAAAAACCCTTAAATTACAATAACTTAGAAGTATTTTTTGCATATATTTCTTATATAAAGCTCGATCTGACTGAGTTCTAGGACCTCTTACAGCTGGTCCTCTACTTCTGTTTAACAATCTAAATTGAATTCCTGATTTATCAGCAACCACCCCCATTACTCCATCAAGAGCATCTATCTCTTTAACGAGATGACCTTTCCCTAGCCCTCCAATGGCTGGATTGCATGACATCTCACCTATAGTTTCTATTTTGTGAGTAAACAAAGCAGTGTTAACTCCCATTCGTGCCGAAGCAGCAGCAGCTTCACACCCGGCATGCCCACCACCAATTACGACTACATCAAATAGCAAATCATTCTTCATAGCCTAAATTTATAGATGATATATGGATTTACAAGCTGATTGCTAATTTATTTACCAATGCAAAAATCGTTGAAAATGCTACCTAATAGCTCCTCTACATCAACTTTCCCAACGATCATTCCAAGGTGTCTTGTGGCAAGTCTTAAATCTTCGGCTGCTTTATCGAAATCCTGAGCTGATTTCTTCTTTTGAAATTTTTCTAGATGGTGAACACAATTTATTAAATTTTGCCTATGTCTTTCTCGTGTTATTAAAATGTCCTCAGTTGTTGTAAATTTACTTTTTAATTTACTTCTTATTTTTGAAATCAATTTATTTAAATTTAGGTCCTTATTTATGGATATAAAAACATGCTCATATTTTTTAAATTTTTTATTTAACTTCCCTTTTACTAAATCAGATTTATTCACGACCAAAATGGCATTTTTTTTAAGCAAATCCTTTAAAACACTAGTAAAATCAACATTTTTTGAAGATACAATGACCAGCTTTAAATCTGCATCCTCAGCTCTTTTTAAAGCTATTTTAATTCCTTTTTTTTCTATCTCATTCTTTGAGCTTCTAATTCCTGCTGTGTCAGAAGCAATAACAGGATATCCATCAAGATTTAGATGAGTTTCAATAACATCTCTTGTTGTCCCAGCAATTTCTGAAACAATGGCAACATCACGTTTTGAAAGGTAATTTAATAAACTAGATTTTCCAGAATTTGGAGGGCCAAGAATTGCAATCTTAAATCCTTCTCTTATTCTTTCTCCAACTTTTTCGTCATTTAATGCTTTTTTAATTTCCTTTAGTACTTGGCTGGATATTTGTTGAATATTTTTTATTATATTTTTGGGTAAATCTTCATCAGGAAAATCAATTTTAGCCTCGATATGTGATAAAATTTTTAGCAATTTATCTCTCCAAGAATTATATTTGTCTGATGACTTGCCGCTCATAATTTTTACAGCTTGTTTTCTTTGAATTTCTGTCTCAGATGAAATTAAATCAGCTACACTTTCGGCTTTTAATAAATTAATTCTTCCATTTTGAAATGCTCTTTTTGTAAATTCACCAGGTTCTGCTAAACGACAATTTTTAATTTTTGAAATAGCATTTTGCATAGCACTAACTACAGCTCGGCTCCCATGGACATGAAATTCTGCTAAATCCTCTCCTGTGTAGCTATTAGGGCCTGGAAACCATATTATTACGCCTTCGTCTATTAGCTCTTTTCCCCCATTTTTATTGAATTTTGTGAGGGTTGCTACTCTTGGAGATGGTAAATTTGTACCTGTTAAGCTTTTTACTACCTCTGACGCAAATTTTCCCGAAACTCTGATTACAGCAATACCAGATACTCCAGGTCCACTAGATAAAGCATATATTGTCATAATATTTAATTAAACCAGCTGTATTTATTTCCGTAATCTTCTAAAAACACTTTATATTTTTCATTTTTATTTGAAGCGTCGTTAAAAATTGGTTTTCTTATTTGTATGTTGCTGGCTGTTCTAGAAACCAAATCTTTCCTTTTATAAAATTCTAAACATTTTTTATCCCATGGTAAATTACAATATTTCATTAATTTTTTTGACTCACTTTCAGGATTTTTTACAAAATTTTCTAATATTAAATCGTAAATGTCATCTGGGTAATCTTTTTTAAAATTTTCAATTTTCTTGTGATATATATCAAAGAATTTAAATATATTTTCTAAATTATGTGCCCACGAAACTGCACCAAGATTATTCTTAATTATAGATATTATAGAAGATAATGGATTTCTTTTACAATTAATAATTTTAGCACTAGGAAAAATCTTTTTAATTAATGCTATAAAGAAAAAATTATCTAAAGTTTTATCTGTAAATACATAATTATTTTTTTTACTAATAAGATTCTTTTCTTTATATAAATCTAAAATTTCTTCATTAATATTTGAAAAATCATCATTAATAGATTTATTTTTTAACACTCTTTTGCCAACTACGTAATTAAATATTCCAATTTCTTCACCCATTGGAATAACTTCTGAACCAGAAGCTATTATTTTTTCAATTAAAGTAGAACCGCACCTTGGCACTCCAACTATAAAAATTGGTTTAATTTTTTTATTATCTTTATTTTCAACACTTAATTTCTTTAATTCATTAACCTTGGGTAAATCATTTAACCAATAATTTACACCTTTTTGGAAGGTATTTTTTCTAGATAAAAAGTAATGACTATGGCCTTTGATAAGGTAATCAAACTCTTTCTTAAAATTATTTTTTTCCAATTCATATTTAGCTAATAAGAAATTTCCATAAGCAATATTATTCTCATTGCTTTTTTTATTGTTTGTTATTTTGATTATTTGACCTTTTATACCTTCATCTAATATTTGGCTGTCTAATTCAGCCAATGCATGTAGTGATTCTAGATTAGAATTTAAATCAAAAGATTTTTTATAAAACTGCTTAGATTCATCAAAATTTCCTAGTTCTTTATATGTATTAGCTAGGTTGTGGTATGCATTAATATGTTTTGGATCAATATCAATTGCTTTTTTAAATGCATCAATAGCCTTTTCATTTTTTCTTAAATTTTTTAAAATATTTCCAAGATTATTGTGAGCTTTGGTATTTCTAGGCTCTAATTTTATAGTTGCTTCATAATAACTTTCGGCTTTTTCAAGCTTGCCTAGATCCTTATAAGCGTTGCCAAGATTATAAAGAACGCCTGGGTGGTTTGGTTGAATTTTAATAGCTCTATTGAATACATCTATAGCTTTTTGCGATTCTCCTATTTCAACAAAAACTGCACCAAGATTTTGGTATGGATTTATATTTTTTGGATTTATTTTGATTGCGTTGGTTAACATTCTTATTGAATCTTTATAGTTTTTAGTTTGAAACCAAAGAGATCCTAACAAAAATACCGCATCAAACTGATTTGGATTAATTTTTATTATTTTTGTATATAGGTTTTCTGCAATCCTAAAGTTATTATCTTTATGATTTTTAAAAGCTAAACTCAGCATTTCTTCTAGCGATAAATTTTTATTGTTCATGTTTTTTAGTTTAGTATTATAACTTGTTATTAATATATTCAAATGGAAGCTATAGTTTTACAACACATAAAAATTGAGGATCCTGGGTATATAAAAGATTTAATGTTAGCTGATGGATGGAAACTAACAACTATTGAGCTTGACGAAGGAGAAAAAATACCCAGTAACTTAAATAAATTTGATGCAATGCTTTGCATGGGAGGTCCCATGGACACATGGATGGAAGAAAAATATCCATGGTTAATTGAAGAGAAAAAAAAAATTAAAGAATTTGTTATTGATTTAAAAAAACCGTTTTTAGGTTTTTGTTTAGGTTGCCAGCTCTTGGGCGAAATTGTTGGAGGCAAAGTAGTAAAATCTAATCCATCTGAAATTGGAATTATGGATGTTAATTTTTTAAACGAAAAAAAAAATGATACCTTGTTTTCAAAATTTCCCAAAAAAATTAAAGCCTTGCAATGGCATTCTTATGAAGTTCAAGGTCTTGAGAGTAATAAAAATGTCACTTTACTAGCATCTTCAAAAGATACCAAATATCAAATATTTAAATACAAAGACTATGCTTATGGAATTCAATTCCATATCGAAGTAAAAAATAATACTGTTTCTGAGTGGGGTTGTGTACCGGAATATAAGTCTGCTTTAGAAAAACAACTTGGTGATAACGCATTGGAAAAGTTTGACCAAGAAGCGAAAGCAAATATGAAACTAATGAATAATTTTTCCACCATTCTTTACACCAATTTTAAGAAAAAAATTATTTAATTTTGAAAGTTTGATGTTAAAATAACTTATAAAAACTCCAATGAAATTAAAACCAAATTCAAAAGCACCTAATTTTAAATTGCCTTGTACAAATAAATCTATTTTTGAGTTAAAAAAAATTAAAAAAAAAATAATATTATATTTTTATCCAAAAGATGACACGCCAGGCTGCACGATTGAAGCTAAAGACTTTAGTAAATTAAATAATTTAATCATTAAAAATAAAGCACATGTGTTTGGAATTTCAAAAGATAGTATTGAAAGTCATTTAAAATTTAAAAAAAAATATAAAATTAAATTTGATTTATTATCAGACGAAAAATTATCAATAATTAAAAAATACGGTGTTTGGGGAAAAAAATCTTTTCTAGGTAAAAAATATATGGGAATAATAAGAACTACTTTTTTAATAAATTCAAATGGGAAAATTCATAAAATATGGTCAAATGTTAGAGTCAAAGACCATGCAAAAGAAGTTTTTTCTGAGATTAAAAAAATTTAATAATTAACTATATATTTGATCTGCAAGTCCGTAACAAAGAATCGCACTTAATAGAGTTAAAACTCCTGGGGCAATTATTCCTTCAATTGAAGTTTTTTCATTAGTTCCCAAATTTCCTTTTTTATGAGACCAAATTGCAAAAATAAACGCAAATGCATTCTGTAAAAAAATTAAATTAAAAAATGCCCAAGTATTTTCTAACCCATTTGCTCTTACAAAACCTATATAAATTGCCATCAAGACTGAACCAACAATAAAAGATCCAAAAAATCTCGTCATTATTGCAGCACCATCTCCCATGCCATATTGATCTACAAACGCTTTAGTTCCAGCTAAACATCTGAATGCGTAAAAAGCTAATCCAGCGAAATGAACTATAAATACTATTAAATAAAATATGTTGTTAAACTTTTCTACCATCATTAAATCCTACAACAAAATATTTGGAAAATATATCTAATAAATTACGAGGGTTTATTCATAGAAATGAAAAAATCTGCATTATTTTTGGTGTTTTTCAATTTCGATAAAAGAAATTCAATAGCGTCCATAGTTCCCATTGAACTTAATATTTTTCTTAACACATTCATTTTAAGCAAATCATCATTTTTAAATAATAATTCTTCTCTACGTGTTCCTGATCTGGTTATATCGATTGCTGGAAAAATTCTTTTATCAGAAATTTTACGATCTAAAATCAATTCACTATTTCCTGTTCCCTTAAACTCCTCAAAAATAACTTCATCCATTCTACTTCCTGTATCGATTAAAGCTGTAGAAATAATTGTTAAAGATCCACCTTGTTCAATATTTCTCGCTGCTCCAAAAAATCTTTTAGGTCTTTGAAGTGCGTTCGCATCAACTCCTCCGGTTAAAACTTTTCCCGAACTTGGAACTACAGCGTTATAGGCTCTTCCGAGACGTGTTATTGAATCTAATAAAATAACTACATCTTTTTTATGTTCAGTTAGTCTTTTTGCTTTTTCAATAACCATTTCTGCAACAGCGACGTGTCTTTGAGCCGGTTCATCAAAAGTAGAACTAATTACTTCTCCCTTAACTGTTCTTTGCATATCAGTGACTTCCTCTGGTCGTTCATCAATTAGCAATACAATTAGGTAACAT
>Ga0310344_10003255_pt1 | contig 12138 bp, 10 predicted proteins | sample HC15DNA20200_MG_FD_203801 | JGI IMG/M metagenome (GOLD analysis project Ga0310344, IMG submission 203801) | Marine microbial communities from station ALOHA, North Pacific Subtropical Gyre - HC15-DNA-20-200_MG | ecosystem: Environmental > Aquatic > Marine > Oceanic | place: Pacific Ocean: North... | reverse complement strand
AACACCGGGCTTTCTTGGTGCGGCGCGGATCCTAGAACAACTTAACAGTGGCGCTAAACGTAGGCGTATCGGTCTGATCTCCGCCGGCCGCGCACCAGTGCGTGCCGGCACCGTTTTGCTGTACGACGGCCGAGAAGTCGGTCACGTCACCAGCGGCAGCTTTGGGCCGTCGTTCGGTGGACCCATCGCGATGGGCTACGGCGAAAGTAGCCTGGCTGCCATCGGGATTCCGATGACTGTCGAGATCCGGGGTCGTATACATGAGCTTCAAATCACTAAACTACCATTTGTGCCAACCACCTATTATCGATCTTGAGCAAAGGAGAACATACGTCGTGAGTGCAATGCAATTTACCATCGAGCACGAGTGGCTTCTGATAGAAGGATCAAGTGCTACCGTCGGCATCTCGGATTACGCACAGGAACAACTTGGTGATGTCGTGTACGTTGAGCTACCGGAGATTGGGCAGTCCTTTGGTCGTGGAGATAACATTGGGGTAGTCGAATCGGTCAAGGCGGTAGGCGAAATCTACATGCCGATTCCAGGCACAATCGAAGCAACTAATGACCGCCTAATGGATGAACCGGAGCTGGTCAACTCCGAACCTACTAATGCGGGCTGGTTGTTTAAAATCACCCTCGAGGGCCAAGTCGATGTCAGCGGATTAATGGATGAACCCGCTTATCTAGCATTTATCGCCACTCTCTAGCGTCGCCAACTAAGTTGTCCGACGACGCAGATCGACAAACCATAGGGAACAGAAATGTCAAACGAGTCTGAATCTTTAATTATCTTGGAAAAGTCTGGTGACTTTATCCGGCGGCATATCGGACCGGACACAGCGCAAATCGCGGCGATGCTCAAATCTCTCGACCTTGAAACCCTCGACGATATTGTCGAACGGGCAATACCTGCAGCGATTTTATCTCAAAAACCGTTCGCGCTTCGCGGCACAATCAGCGAACAGGAGGTCATCGCCGACCTCAATCGTATGTGTCAACGGAATCAAATTTTTATTTCGATGATTGGAATGGGGTATTACGACACCATCTTACCAGAAGTCATCAAACGTAACGTCCTTGAAAACCCAGGTTGGTATACAGCGTACACCCCCTACCAAGCGGAGATCAGCCAAGGTCGATTGGAAGCTATTCTGAATTTTCAACAGATGGTTAGTGACCTCTGCGCCATGGAGATCGCAAACGCGTCCGTACTAGATGAAGCGACCGCAGCAGCCGAAGCGATGGCAATGGCGCGTCGACTATCCAGATCCGATTCGAACATCTTTATAGTTGATCCCGCATGTCACCCGCAGACCATCGCCGTCGTGCAAACACGAGCGCGTTCGTTCGGTTACCAACTAGAAATTGCCGAACCGTCTACGGCTCTGAAGACAATAACTGCTTTCGGCATGTTGTTACAATATCCAGACTCAGGTGGGTCCGTACGTGATATAGAGCCAGAAATCGCGGCAGCCCATGCACAAAACGCGATCGCGATTGTCGCGTCGGATTTACTCGCACTATGTTTATTGAAACCACCCGGAGAAATGGGCGCCGACATCGTCGTAGGTTCTGCACAACGATTTGGCGTACCGATGGGCTACGGCGGCCCTCACGCTGGATTCTTTGCGACGCGGGAAAGATTTATTCGTTCAATGCCCGGCAGAGTGATCGGTGTCTCTGTCGATAGTGACGGTCGACGCGCGTTGCGCATGGCTCTACAAACACGCGAGCAACACATTCGACGCGAACGAGCAACGAGTAACATCTGTACCTCCCAAGTTCTGCTCGCAGTAATCGCGGGTTTTTATGCTATCTACCACGGTCCGAACGGACTCAAACTGATCGCCAGTCGGATCCATCGGTTAATGCAAATCTGTGCCGCCGGGCTTGAGCGGCTCGACTACGAGATTGCCACACGGAATTATTTCGATACTGTCACCGTGCGTGCTCCAAACCAAGCGATCCCACTCGCCGCGAAAGCGCGCGAACAACGTATCAATCTACGCGTAGTCGATGTCGATACCATAGGTATTGCCTTCGACGAAGTGACAACCCGGGAGAACGTCGAAGCCGTATGGGGGATTTTCGCAAATCACGCATCAGTCCCACTCTCCATCGATGCGATTGACGCAACCGTCAAGGAGTGCGTCCCAGAAAATCTTCGTCGTACAACCGAATTCCTAACGCATCCGGTATTTGAGCTATATCACAGCGAAACAGAAATGATGCGCTACATGCGCAAACTCGCACGCCGCGACATCGCGCTAGACCGCGCCATGATCCCCTTGGGTTCGTGTACGATGAAACTCAACGCGGCAACGGAACTTCAAGCACTGTCGTTCCCCGGGTTCAATGCGCTACACCCCTTCGCACCGCTAGAGCAAGCCCAGGGCTATCGCCAACTAATTGATGAACTCGAGGGGATGCTGTGCGACCTGACCGGGTTCGCAGCGTTTTCGATGCAACCAAACGCCGGTTCACAAGGTGAATACGCTGGTCTACTGACTATCCGCAAGTATCACGAGGTCCGGGGTGAAGGGTCCCGCAAGATCTGCCTCATTCCTGCTTCGGCCCACGGCACCAACCCAGCAAGCGCCGTGATGGCGGGAATGCGGGTCGTCGTCGTTAAATGCGATAGCGATGGGAATATTGATATCGCTGATTTAGAGGCGCAAGCAACTAACCATCGTACTGAGTTCGCAGCGTTAATGGTCACGTACCCTTCGACCCACGGTGTGTTCGAAGAATCGATCGCTACGGTCTGTGACATTGTGCACCGAAATGGAGGACAGGTTTACATGGATGGCGCTAACTTTAATGCCTTGGTTGGCATCGGCCGACCAGCCGAGTACGGCGCCGATGTCATGCATCTGAATTTACATAAAACGTTTGCGATACCTCATGGTGGTGGTGGTCCAGGTATGGGCCCCATCGGCGTGCGCGAACATTTGGTCGGTTTCCTTCCGGACCACCCAGTAGTTCCCGGGGTTAACGCAATGACTCACGGAGATGGCACGATCGGAACAGTTTCGGCAGCGCCATGGGGATCGGCGAGCATCCTCACGATCTCCTGGGCATATATAGCAATGATGGGCGCGAGCGGCTTACGCCGCGCAACCTTGATCGCGATCCTCGCTGCTAACTACATTGCGGCCCGGCTCAAGTCCCACTATCCGATTCTCTATACCGGACAGAATGGGATGGTCGCGCATGAGTGCATTATCGATCTTCGAGCCATCAAAGAAGCGTGTGGGGTCAACGTAGACGACGTTGCAAAACGTCTCATCGATTATGGGTTTCATGCTCCAACGATGTCGTTCCCAGTTGCAGACACACTTATGATCGAACCGACGGAAAGTGAGAACAGACGAGAAATCGACCGGTTTTGCGACGCGATGATTGCGATACGCGCCGAGATAAATGCCATTGAGGGCGGGAACGCCGATCCACATGACAACTTGTTGAAGAATGCACCACACACTCATCGAATGCTTCTAGCCCAAAGTTGGGGAAAGCCCTATTCAGCGCAACAGGCGTTCTTTCCGCGCAATGGACTTCACGAAGACAAATATTGGCCACCCGTCGGGCGGATCGATAACGTCCACGGCGACAAAAATCTAGCGTGCAGTTGCCCGCCGATGGAGTCGTATTCGGATTAGCTTATGGTAATCCATAAGCCTCACCTTAACTAAACTTTAATACGCGTTCGACGTAAAATCCGCGTCGAAATCATCGGACATGATTGATTCCCAATAGTACTTCGGAACCTCAGCCTCAGAGCGGGCAATAATTTCCTTCAAGTGCTGCCGCTTAACTAGCTTACCGTTACGGAAAACAGTCTCGAGCAAGTTCTCGCTTTCCGGCACTGAATCACGCGCTACCGTCTTATAATCGCCGTTCTCCTTAACAAGCGCGAGACGCCCGGCCTTCGATGCTTTGAGGCCGGAGTCTGACGGTTTTTTATTGACGGCGCGCCATTCACCATTAACCTTTGCCGCATTGGCCTTCATTGCAAAATGCATCGAGTCTCGATTGACTTGTTGCAGTAAGCCGCCACCCATGCCGAACCCGACGTTCTCCGACGACAGTTTTCGTTTATGCATTTCTTTGTAGATATCTTTAAGGCTGTTGATATTAATGCCATCACCCTGGCAAATCCGGAGACATGGAGGCAAAACCTTATATCCCTTTGTATTAACGTTATGACCGAAGCTCTCCATTAACCATTCGATCGAATCTGCAACGACGGTTGGCGGATGACCTGAATCCGGACGCACGAAAATAGGTGATTTAGCGTTCTCCACTAGAGATTTTAATTCTTTACCCCAAATATTCTTGATCGCATTTTCCAAATTGTAGGAGTCTGATACGACGACGATGTACGGCCATCCGTCGTACGCCTCAACTAAGTTGCGATAAGCATCAGCTTCATGGTCTTTCCCCCAAGCAGTGATCGTCGAGTGTTCAGCAGAAGGGCTAGAAACGCCGGTTGCTGGCATACCGTAATAGCGCATTGCTGCCACCGAACCCGCCATAGTATCGGTCTGGTGAAAATTAACGAGATGTGCCATGCCTCCAACCGCAGCAGACATTTGCGAGCTAACTCCGCGTGCACCGTAATCATGCAATAAGGCGCGGATTATCCCTTCAGGGTCATCCGCGCTCTCTATCAGTGCCTGCCGAATGATTTGTTTACACATCCAACTCAGAGTACAAACCGTCGACGGATACCAAACGCCGCGTAGAAAAGCGGTCTCAATGAAACTTGTGACCCAATAATATTTCGGGTCTGTGTTCACGATCTGAACCATAACGTTCCTAACCGGGATCGCAGTACCTTCAGGTACAGCTTCGATCTCGACCGGCAAGTAACCGTCGTAATCGTTCAGAACGCCCATCCAACCTTCGCGGTAAAAAGGGATTTGATGCCACTCACAAACCAGTTCGGCTTCATCTATATCCGCGAGGGTAATCGGCTTCATTAAATATTCCATAATGAATGCCTGCAGGCCCATATGCACGACTGCAGGGAAAGGCCCTCCGCGCGCTTCAATATAGCTGGAAATATACTCAGTCCCCGGCGGGTATTGAATGTAATGGGAATGCTTATAGCAATCAGTGTTAAGGAGAATGTTGTTTAGGTCTCCCATTTTATTCATGAACTCTGACACGTGACCTCCTCCGTTATAATTCAGTAAAACTAATGGTCCAAAACTCGTTCCCCAGGACCCTCGGCTGTTCGGGATCCAAACTTATAGCGACACCGTTCTTAAGATACAGATCAATCGGATGAAAATGTATAACGACAAACCTATTGTGCTGCCTTTCAGATGATAGTCGCAGGATTCGCGGCCGCAGTTCAGTCAATGCTGACAATGCATTGCGGACCATCCTTAACGTACTATTTAGGTCTATCGGGTGTCAACTTAAGGTTTTCTGCCGCAACCGCGGCTGCAATAAAATCCAAAATCGTCGGTTCATGGAACCGACAGACTACATGATCATCCTGGCAGCGTAACGGCATACCCGATTCATTGTTGAAATTTGGGTTAACCGTCCTCTAATTGGGCGACGATGAGGTCCAAGGCTTCCTGAACCGCGGCTAATCGCACCTCGTTCCGCGACCCATTTAATACTGCGCGGCGTTCTTTCGTGGGTTTACCTGTACGCGCCGCAGCAAAATAGCAAGTCCCGACTGGATCGCGATCGTTGCCGCCACCCGGCCCCGCATATCCCGTCACCGCTACGCAGATGCCAGCAGTTGAATTAACAAGGCCGCCTTCTGCTAAACCTAAGGTGACCTCAGCGCTGACCACTCCGTATTTTTTTGATACCTCATCAGGTACCCCAACGCCAGTTGCCTTGGCCGACATGTGATATAGCACGAAGCCCCTTTCAAAAACTTCCGAGGCTCCTGGAACCGAAGTCAAACACGCGGAGACGAGGCCCGCCGTGCATGTCTCAACTGTTGCGATCCGCACACCTGAGGCCTTAGCCGCTTCTAACGCAAGCGATGCCTTGCCTAAATGTTCGCTAGAGAAATCCATGTTGTACCTCGTGCTAGTTAGACTAATTTTTTCTTTAACATTACCAACGAATTAGGCAAATTCCAACGCATCCCCTGCAAATAATCTGGCCTCCTCCCCTGGGTCCTTAGCACCATAGATTGCGCGGCCGATTACGGCATAGGCGTTACACCCCTTTGCTACTTTGAATGCGTCATTAATGTTACCACCGAGTGGCCCAATGCCCGGTATAAAGATACTCGGATTGGATACCCGCTCCGGCAAGCGCTTGGCATGGTGTCGAACCTTTTTCTCATTATTACCAGGCACAATAAAATGCGTCGCGCCGGCCAATATCGCGCGGTCGAAAATTTTGTCCAACGAGTCGTCAACGACATAACCGCCACCACGGGCGTTGTAATCTTCTAAAGGAAGATCACCACCGACGACGGGCAGCAAACCATTGTTAACCGCCTCACCGACGAACCGATCAACTGCACGCGGCCCTGCCAACGGAAACAAAATCAGTCCATCAACGCCGGCGTCCTTACATACTGCCGCGAACTTTCCCGCCATATCCGGCACATCCGGTCCAGCTTTCTGATGATCATAAAGAATAGGAAGGTCGGTAACTCCGCGCAAATCTGCTACTGCAGCTTTAAGACCAGCACTCAACGTTAAGGTGAGGCCGAGCTTATATGCAACCACCCCTTCAACTACCGTCGTTGCTTCGATCAACGCTTTTGCCGCGTCCATGGTTCCGACATCGAGAGCCGGCACGATCCCGTGAGTCGTCGCCATCGTCACGACATCCGTTCTCTTAGGCCTCGTCGGCGAGCGTTTTAATTTAGCCTTCGCCATATCCACTCCCTAATAACTATTAGGACTTTGCTCCGTTAGCTCACCGTAACGTCGAACCAAGTCATGACATTACTTTGTTCGCCTACGCTCGATGGGTGTACCAATCGGCGGTAGTCGCATCTTATCGATGACCGGTATACCGTCTTTCATAATCATTCGTAGCCGCTCTCGATCTTGAAGGACGGTGATATCGTTCACCGGATCGCCGTTGACAATTAAGATATCCGCTTTGCAGCCAGTCTTAAGGGCACCTAGATCTGGGCGTTCGATACATTCTGAAGCTCGTTGAGTTGCCGAGGTGATCGCTTCCATCGGTGACATACCGAGCCAATCAACCATATATTCAAGCTCAACTAAGTTTTCGCCCGTCATCAGGCGGTGCGACTGGTCCGTGCCAAATGCTACTTTCAATCCGCGCTTTACGGCATCCTGCCATAGCGGAATGTGTTGTTCCATTTTAGTAAGAATTTGCTGATCTTTCTCGTCTTCGTTCGCAAGCTGTTGACCACCCCAGCCCATATCTTCTGATCGCTTTTTAACCGACTGGGGTACGAGTGCCAAAGTCGGCACCCACCAGGTGCCGTTCTTGATCATCGTATCGACACATTCTTCGTCAATAAACCAACCATGCTCAATAGAATGCACACCCGCAGCTAGAGCGTTTTTGATTCCATTAAGTCCTTCAGCATGAACTGCAACGTTTTTACCTTTGCGAGCCGCTTCCTCGACAGCAACGCGGAGTTCGGCCACAGTGAATTGCGATTCATCCCAATGATCCGTAAACGATGTAATTCCTCCCGTCGAACAAATCTTAACAAAATCCGCGCCCATCATAAGCACTTGTCGAGCTAGGGCGCGCACGGCATCGGTGCCGTCTGCAATAGGGTCTGGAAGCCAGGTCCTTTTTGGGAGTCGCATACCGGCCGGCACCCAGTAATCCGAATGCCCGCCGGTCTGAGAGATCATAATTACGCATATCAATAATCGCGGCCCCAAGATCGTGCCTTCAGCCACTGCTTCACGAAAACCAGCGTCCGCCCCACCCATGTCCCGCGCAGTTGTAACTCCACAGGCTATCGTCTCCGCCAGGATCTCAGTCGACCGCAGAACGTTATAGGTTGGCGTATTTAGCAGGTGTTGGCGTACATCTCTGGCGCGATAGGTCGAATGTAAGTGGCAGTCAATGATCCCCGGCATAACCGTATGCCCGGTAGCATCGATCGTTTCTGCGCCGCGCGGTTTCGAAATCGATTTGCTGGGGCCAGCCGCGACAATATTTCCATCTTCGACGACCACAATGCTCTCTGGAATCGGCTCATGACTAAATCCATCGATCAAGGTCCCGCCGGCAATCACTGTTTTCATTATAAAACGCGCGCGCCTGGAAAGAATTGGGTACAGTACACATTGCTATATCTATTGTCTACCGAGACTATTGGTAGATAATTCATGTGTGAAACAAGTGCGGGCAACGGAGACAAAGACATGACGGAATCTGAATGCGATACCTTCCTACGCGAGCTCCGCATCGGGACATTATGTACCTTGAATGAAGACGGCTCACCAAATGCCGTACCACTTTGGTACGAGTGGAATGGTGAGAAAATTCGCCTTTTTTCATCCCGAGATACAGGCAAAGTTCGGCGACTTACTAACGACCCGCGGGCATGTTTCAGCGTTGAGGATCCTGTCGGAGTCCCAGAGGCATGGGTGACGGTAGAAGGAACGGTAAAGGTACTCAATCAAGGTGGTAAAGAACTCGCGGTCAAGCTTGCAAAAATATACTACGAAGGGGAACAACGAGCTCGAACCGTGGCCAAATGGAGCAAAAAAAATGATTGGGTCCTGCTTGAGCTCACGCCAAGTCGGATCCGAAGCATGACTTAAAACACGCTTCTCTTAAGGGAACCAGGTCGGAATAAAATGCAAAAACCCTACGTAAGTATCTGCGGCGTGCGTACGAGACACCAAGCACAGAGCTTAAGAAAGTTGTTCGTACAACTAAAGTACACGACTCACGACGGCGCTCTCGGCTTTGTCACTAGTACTGATAGTTTGACCGGAAAGCGATTTCCACAATTCTTGACGCTGCCAGAATTGCTTCCGTTGCTACAAAAGACATCCACTCACAATATTATTCACCACTGTTCCTCAGAGCCATCAAAAATTGCGGAAGAAGTAGAGCAACTTCTGAGTTATGGAGAAATATATGAACAGGGACTCTGCCGCACAATTCAGTTAAACAACGGCCTCATTGCTGTACAAACATTAAAAAGGATCAAAGAACGCTTTGGAAACCTTCGCATCGTACTTTCGATTGATAAAGAATCGATGAGTAATCCGAATTTACTCATCGAAATAAAAAATCGACAGCACTATCTCACCTACTTCCTGATCGATCCGTCATACGGAACTGGAACCGCGTTTGATATTCAAAAATGCGTAAATATCTTTCAGCCGTTAGTGGAGAACTTTCCACACATAGTCGGTGGCTTTGCGGGCGGACTAACTGCGAGTACCGTAAAGAATGTTACACAGGAAATTCAAAAAAACAATATCCAAAGCTTTAGCCTCTGTGTTGATTCTGGTGTTCGCGGGGCGAATGGCTGTGATGTCAATAAGGCCGAAACGTATTTACATAACCTCAGTACTGTACTGAACGTCATCTAGCGATCTGGTCGCCGTCGGCTCGAAGTTTTAATTCCGACTATCCCCGCGTTGCATCGGCTACGCCCCATACCTCGACGTTTGAGTTATCTGCATGCAGGTATGGCTGCGGCACAATAGTCAGCGGCGGCAGTGGTCCAGCGACACAATCGTCGAGTGCCTCGAGTAGTCGATGGGTTTGGCCAACGGTACCATCTGATGCGAAGTAACAAACCAGCAGTCGGAGATCACTAGTCGTCGCGTCGAACGCACGTAGAATGTCTTCAATGTAACTCATAACAAAATGAGTCTGCGCAATCACGTTTCCGGGATGCATGGCTCGACCGGAATTAGCGTTAGATTCCCACGGCACCTGACCGCCAGTCCAAATCATGTTCCGCAGTCGGATCCCCTGACGGTAAGGTACAGGAATCGGCCAATCCCATACCCGCTTAGGCCATCGATCCTCTCGCGGGATGTACTTGTCAAAACCATTCCAAAGCTCTCGCATACCAAGCACCTCGACCTTAGTCAACGCTCCCTCCGGATGTAACGCGTGACAGGGTACGACAGTAGCAACCGCGGCGGGCTCATGAAAGTAAGACGCACGTATGCGAGCCATAGCTGCCCAGTCGTCCATGGTCGTCCCAAAGTAATAGCCCTCTTTCTTAATCGCGTCCTGGAACGTCGCGCCGAGCTTAGCTTGAATTACCTCCAGCCGGGACATTACGGCATGCGTCTGTGCCTGCCCACCCTTCGCCTCGATAGTTTCTCCATCCGTGCCTGCGGCAGTTTGACCCCCGATGGCATAAAACTCATTTACCCGGAGGCCATCCGTAATTAAAGGTGTATTAAACTTCTGAGCAAATACCTGCGGAACAGAGCGGGTCACTATTCGCGTATCTCCATGCAGACGCCAATCCCTGATCGCGATAGCTTGAAGCTGGATCTCTTGCCCTTCCCACGGTTGATACGGTACCGGGTTAAGAGTCATAACAGGAGATGGGTCACCACCGATAGCATTGCTTAGCGAAGCACGTAGCGACCACTCGTCTACAATACCGTCCCGATAGAAGGCTTTAAGGCGAACGATATCTTTTAGGCTGCATGATTCTGCTGCAAGCGCGAGCTCGATATTTTCAAGTGCACCCGCAAGTTGCGCATTGAAATCTCCCGAATTTCTAATCAATCCGGCCGCATTAAAGTCCCCTGCACCTCCAACGAACGTTAAAGGCCCAGCACAGCCCGCTAGCCGGTGTGTGCGCTCGGTGGGAAGCTTCCAGCTCAAATTTTACTACTTGAAATGGGGAATGATTTTTTTTCCCCAGAGTTCGATCTGCTCTTTGATCTCTTCTTGCGACTCGAGGCCGACTAGGTACACGACAAACCGTTTCACACCAATCTTCTCAAGCTCTCGCAATTTATCGATACAGTTCTGCGGGCTACCGAGGACACAGAACCGATCTACCATTTCGTCGGTGATTATCTGTTTGTGTTTTTCAGAGTGTTGTCCATGCAGTGTCCAGTCATGGTCTCCCCACCAGTCCTCCCGTTCGAGCAGCCACTCGAACCCCTTGATCAATGTTGGCGGCAACTTCTCAGGACCGTAGGTAACCAGCAAATGCCATACAAGATTAGTGAGGATCTCGGGCTCCCAGCGGCACCGATCACGTGCCTTGGCCATGTCATCAGAAACATAGGCGCCTATACTAACTTCGAAGTCAATCGGATCACGCCCCGCTTTTTTTGCGGACGCTTGGACGTTTTCATTCATCCACTTGACCGCGCCTAGCTCGGCACATTCGGTAGTCGCGATGTCCCCCAACCGCCCAGCGAGCCGTGCACCCCGCGGACCGAACAGGCTTATTGCTATCGGCACTTCCCGGTCAGCCCAAGATAAAGTGACGGGACCTGGCGCATCCTCAAGGTCGACTGGATTGCCACGCATCCAGTTCCGGATATCGTGAATAGATTGCTCGTAGTCCTTCCACGACGCCGGGTGCCATCCAAGCATCTTAACCGCACTATCACCTCGACCGAGTCCTAGAACTGCCCGACCTCCTGATAGATTATCAATCGTCGCCATCGCGGCGGCAGTTACGCTAGGGTGCCGGGTCAGCGGATTTGTCACAAAGGGTCCCATTTGGACCGTCTTCGTGTTCATCGCAGCAATCCCGAAGTAAGGGTAAATCTCCATAAAGTTATAGGGAGAATCCCACAAACCGACGAACGTAAATCCATGTTTCTCGGCTTCGGTAAAACCGTACATGACGTCGTTGACGTCTCTCGTCGTAACCATGCACAACCCGAAATCCATCGTGACGTCCCTCCACTTTAACTATTTTTAGCGCAGTTCTTTGAGCCAGCCTAGCTTCGATGACAAAGTACGTGGATAGCAAGATATCGTCAAGTAATTCAATACTAACGATTGGTATACTAAAATATTTACAGTCGTAAATTGTACCTCGGAGATTCTTCGGAATCGGTACAATTTCTGTTTTCCCATGGAGTAAGTAAATGTAACCGACGTCTTGAGACGTTTGGAGTAGGTTTTGAAACAAAATTCAAAATTTTCTAATTCGATCACCGTATTTTTTATTTTTCTATCAAACTCCGCTTG
>Ga0310344_10003253_pt1 | contig 12145 bp, 9 predicted proteins | sample HC15DNA20200_MG_FD_203801 | JGI IMG/M metagenome (GOLD analysis project Ga0310344, IMG submission 203801) | Marine microbial communities from station ALOHA, North Pacific Subtropical Gyre - HC15-DNA-20-200_MG | ecosystem: Environmental > Aquatic > Marine > Oceanic | place: Pacific Ocean: North... | reverse complement strand
GCGATGAGATTTGGGCCTGGGGTCTCCGCAACCCATGGCGCATCGCATTTGATCGTGTGGCAGGCTTGCTCTATGTCGCTGATGTCGGCCAGAACGATTGGGAAGAGGTAACCATCGTGCCAGCTGCTGACAGTGGACTCAATTACGGATGGAACATCATGGAAGGCCGCCACTGCTTTCTAGAACCCAGTTGCGATTCCATCGGCCTTACTGCGCCAGCCTACGAATATAACCATGACGAAGGCTGTTCAATCACTGGCGGCCTGATCTATCGCGGTGCTGTCATGCCTGACCTGCGCGGTCACTACTTCTTCTCAGACTATTGCACCGGCTTCCTGCGCAGCTTCAGATACGCCGACGGCGCTGTCACGGAAACGACGAGTTGGGACGCTGGCAACCTAGGTCGCATTACCTCGTTTGGCGCAGACGCCACTGGCGAGCTTTATGTAACTAACTCGGGCGGCCAGGTCCTTAAGCTGGTACCTGCGTCCTAGACGCAGTTTAACCCCACCCATTGCTGCTGATGCCACGCCATTTACAGATCGCTGATCTGTGTGGCTCAGGTGGGGTAGGGTGAGTCGCGTCGTTTACTCAGCCGCTTCGCCGATCTCGGCTATGCTGTCGTTCCAGTGATTGGCAGTGCGCATTTGGGTAGATGCACGGAACTGCTCAGTCGATTTAGGCATTAGTTCGCCCGTGCCCCAATCGACGATCACCGCATAGCGACGAACCATATCAATGCTATCAATTTCGCCTTTTCGGTAACGCTTGGCTACTTCAGCCGGATCTTCCGCCAGCCAGCCGCGTCTTGCCTTCGCGATTTTTCGTCGCGCAGATTTGGTGGCTGCTGCATCGATCTCATATTGGGCGAGGTCAATATCAATCACCTTTAGGATCACGCCGTAATCTTTCTCGGCGCGCCCCAGGGAAACGTAATCGTCCTCCACATCACGCATTACCGCTTCTGGGTCGCGCTCCAACGGGTCACCGAGGCCGCCGCCACCGGCAGTTGGACGGCTGAACATATCACCCGGTTCGATAGCGACATCGGAGAAGATGGTACCAAGCCATTCTTTATGATCGGAGCCCGCGCGTTTGACCCAAAGGCCATGCGGGATTGATGGCAGTCCACCCTTAATGCCCCAGACAATGGCACGTTCACGGTCGCAGATATAAGAGAGCACTGTATTTTCGGCTTCGCGCAGGGTGCTGGTCTTCACTACACCGGCACCGCCGCGGAACTTGCCGGGTCCACCAGAATCGCAGCCGATCTCGAATTCGTTGGCAAGAATTGGTGAGAGACGTTCCTGGCCCTCTACTGGCTGGGTCTGCAGGCCAGTACCGAAGCAGGCAGTGGTAACGTTGCAACCATCCTTCGTAGCGCGACCGCCCCAGCCACCAGGCAGCCAATCGTAAAACATGAACATTGGCTTTCCTTCATGGCGGGTATCGCGTCCACCGGTTAGAAGATATTCGAGATTGAAGGCACAGGCGATGGCACGCTCGGGCATAATGTCTGACCAGATTTCATATATTGAATTCATGATCTTTTCGAACGGCATCAAAAATCCCGTTACTGCCACTGGCCAGGGTGCATCGACAATCGAATCCTTGGGCGCAATCACTTTGATCGGCCGATAGAATCCTGAATTGAGTGGCAGGTCAGGGAAGTAGGTCTTCATGCCGGCGACTACGCCCGAAAAGGTGGCGCCGAAGGCGGAGTTGTAGAGAGTGCTGATACAGTCGTGACTTCCGGTGAAGTCGTAGATCGCCTCGTCACCCTTGATTGTGAGCTTGACGTGGATCGGGATGAGCCCTTCTCCGAGCGCTGGGTCACGATCTATATAGTCCACCGTTTTCCAACAGCCGTCTGGCAGATCTGAGATGCGCTGGCGTGTCGCCTGCTCGACATAATCCTGCACTTCCTTGAAACCAGTGACCACTGTGTCCTTGCCGTATTTGTCGACCAGGCGAAGGATTTCACGCTCAGCGACTCGGGTCGCCTCGATTTGAGCTTGCATGTCGCCGATAACCGAGCTCGGATCGCGCGTGTTAGCCGCAATCATATTGGCTACGTCTTCACGGAATTCACCCTGATCAATAATGCGTACTGGCGTGATTCGGATACCCTCGCGAAACATCTCTTTGGCCATTACATCAAACGAGCCAGGTACACTGCCACCAACATCCGACCAATGGCCGTTCGACTGGCTGTAGGCGATTATCTCATCACCGACAAAGATCGGTCGGATTAGGCGGACATCGTTAAAATGGGTGCCGCCCGCATAGGGGTCATTGATGATGTAAACGTCGCCCGGTTTCATTTTGCCCTTGAACACCCGGATTACGTCCTTGCATGTGTAGTGTAGTGTACCGACATGCACAGCAATATCCATGTTTCCTTGGGCAATGGAGTCACCATTGGCGTCGTTCAGCGCCGAGGAAAAATCTCGGTTATATATCACGAAGGAATAACAGGTTCTGAGTACCTGCTCTGCCATCTGATCGACAGTCGTGATAAAAGAATTTTTCAACACCTCAAAAGTGACGGGATCAAGGGTGAGTCCACTACGGTTATCGCTCATTTGGATTCCTCCGAGACGTAGATTCGGATATTGAGCCACTCGTCCACTTCTACTCGCACATCGGGTGGAATGACGGTAGTTGAATCAAGTTGCTCTACGATCGCTGGCCCGCCGAAGATAGTGCCGGCAGAAAGGTCCTCATGTTGGAAAATCGGCGTGTCGATTGGGGCATCCATTTCGTCGAAAGCTACGAGCCGAGTGGCGCTGGGAGTTGGCGTGCCACCGCTTTTCGCGTGGCTCTGTAACTCTGCTTTTTGCGTGACGCCAATGGCGGTCAGGTTAAGGCGGAATAAATCGACATTCGCATCGTCGCGACGGAAGGCATATTCGCGCTCGTGATCGCGATGAAAGGCTTCGACTGCATCGTTGACTGAGGTAAAGGGTGCGCCGACCGAAACGGAAAGTGAGCGCCACTGGCCGGCATACATCATGTCGATGGCACGCTGGAGAAGCATGTCCTTTGCAGCGACACCTTCAGCTTTTAGCCGCACCCGCGCTTCGGTCTCCATTTCGGCGAACTTGGCCTCAATATTGCTAGCATCTGCCGCACTGGCCGGCATCAGATAGCTTTGCGCAAGATCGTGGCGGATATCGACCAGTAGACAGCCAAGCGCTGACGTGACGCCCGGGTTGGGCGGCACGATAACTGTTGGGATTGATAGCTCCTTGGCCAGCGCCACGCCGTGCAGCGCACCGGCGCCACCAAAGGCAATGAGCGCAAAATCGCGTGGGTCAAAGCCTCGACTGATCGAAATAAGACGCACCGCGTCGGCCATATTGGCGTTGGCCACGCTAACTATAGATTTTGCGGCTTCTTCTATCGTCATGCCGAGCGGTTCTGCGACACAAATTTTCACAGCATTTTCTGCGGCGGCACCATCGAGAGTGATATTGCCTCCAGCAAGCGAAGTGCCGAGGCGGCCGAGTGCTACGTTGGCATCTGTATTGGTCGGCACCTCGTTGCCTCGGCTATAGCACGCCGGACCTGGGTCGGCGCCGGCGGATTGTGGTCCGTTATGTAGTGCACCGACATCATCGATCCACGCGAGTGAACCACCGCCGGCGCCAATGGTCAGTACTTCAATAGAAGGGAAGCGAATGGGGTGGCCGAATTCAATTCCCCAATCCTTGGTAACGCGTGATTCCCCCCCATAGACCAGCGATACGTCGCAACTCGTGCCACCCATATCAAGGCCAATGGAATTCTCATAACCACACAGCATAGCAATATGGCGGCTGGCGATGGCACCGGCGGCAATGCCTGAGCCTGCAAGCCGTCCGGCAAAGCGCTGGGCCGTGGCCGGCGTCATAACCCCGCCGCCGGAATGGAGCAGCAATAGGTCGCTGCCATAGCCACCCTCTTTGAGCTGAGTACTCATCCGTTGGACATAACGCCCGATAACCGGGCTCAGGATAGAATTGACTACCGTGGTTGAGAAGCGCTCGTGCTCGAAGATTTCCGGTAGAGTATCGCTCGAGGTGATGATATCTGCGTCCGGCATTTCTTCGGCGAGAATTTCCCTGAGGCGCTGCTCGTGGGCTGGATTCATAAAAGCATTCATCAGGCAGATCGCAACCGATTCCACTTCCCGTTTTCTGAGTACTCGCGCCACTTCGCGTGCGTCGTCTTCATTAAGCGGTTCAACAACTTCGCCGGCATGGTCGATACGCTCGCTAACTACCAACCTATCGCGGCGGCGGATATAGGGCGGTGCAACATCGTCATAGGTGTCCCATAGCTCTTCTTTGTTCGCGCGACGGATTTCGATCACGTCGCGAAAACCGCGGGTGCAAACCATCGCGGCAGGTGGTAAGCGTCGAGTAATTAATGCATTGGTAGCCACGGTAGTACCGTGTGAGAAAAGCGATACATCCTTGAGGTCGACTTTGGCCTCGCTGAGGCCGTTCATGGCCCCCAGCAGGGGGTCGTCCGGGGTCGATGGTGTTTTGGCTACGCGGACCTCTCCGCTGGTCTCGTCCATTATACAGATATCGGTGAACGTTCCGCCAATATCTACGGCCACTCTAAGGTTTGACACGCCTTGATTACTCCCGTTGACTGAGCCCAGAGTGCCACTTTATCTGGTGGGAGCGGCAGGTCAATTGGGCAAATAGAACAAAACCATCATACCCTCGTAATGAGCATTTAATTGGCCCTTGGCAACTTATTTAGGCGCCGGGCGGACGACAGAGAACAAATTTGGATATGGCATGTCGGCACACTAATTGAATTTTGAAGGGGTTATTTCATTAGCGTGTCACATGCTCTAAGTGGCATGCTGGGAGGAAAGACGGCGTATAATTATTTTTGCAAAGAGCGATTTTGAATGAGAGTAGGAACTCTTTCATGACTACGAATATTGGCTTTGTTGGCTTGGGCACCATGGGCAAAGTCATGTCGCGTCGGTTGATGTCGGCGGGCTACCCCCTAACCGTTTGGAATCGCACCAAGGAGAACGGTGAAGAGGTCCTTAAAGATGGTGCTGCCTGGGCAATTTCGCCGAAGGCGGTTGCCCAAGCTTCGAAGGTCGTTATCACTATGACCTCGGACGCTGCCGCTTCGGAAGAGGTGATTTGCGGTCCGGATGGTGTACTTGAAGGTGCTCATGACGGGATGATCTGCATTGATTGTGCTTCCATCGCGCCGGAGGCCTCGCAGTCAAATTCCGAGCGTGCCGCGGAAAATGGCGTGGCACTCCTCGATGCACCGGTCTCCGGCGGACCGAAGGTCGCCGAGAACGGCGGGCTCGGTATAATGGTCGGTGGTCCGAAAGACGCGTTTAAGACGGTGGAGCCGATTTTAAACGAACTGGGCAAGATGGTGCTCTACACTGGTCCGAGCGGAAACGGCACGACCCTCAAGCTAATAGCTAATTTAGTGATGGGCGTTACCATCCAAGCTGTAGCAGAGGCGCTGGTGCTCGCTGCCAAAACAGGCATCCCGCCGCAATCGGTCATCGACATCACTTCGTTGCCAGGCACCGGGCCGCAGACCGGCGCAATGGCGACGCGCGGCCCACGTATGATTGAGCACAATTTTTTCCCCCCGCATTTTTCGACCAATAATATGGACAAAGACCTGACTGGTGCGATTCGCCTCGGCGAGAAATATGGCGTGTCGTTGCCGACCACGAGTGCCGCCCGGGAGATTCTGCGCGCCGTTAAATCGCGCGGTGAGGGACACATCGATTCAAGCGCCGTGGTCACCGTGCTAGAGGCTATGGCCGACACCCAGGTGAGCGGCGAAGAATAACCGTTTAAGAATTCAGCAAAAAGAGAACAACAATGTGGAAAGAGAGAAATTGATTCCGAAAAGCTGGATCCTCGACGATCCTCGTCGGTGACAACCTGCTGGTCGATATCTCCGCAATTACTTACCTTGCCTAATCGGACCCGTTCAACCAGCTTGGCTTTCCCATCATGTCGAAAAACCCTATATTGATGCTGACCCATATGACGTCCCGAGACGCCGGCGAGATCGCCATCATCGCTGCCGAGTTGGGCCACCCGGTGGAAGTGCGGCGTCTCAATAAGGGTGAGCCGTTGCCTGAAAATCTCGCCGACTATGCCGGATTCGTGTCGTTCGGAAGCCCGGCCAGCGTCAATGATACCCATGTCGATTTCATCCGTGCCGAACTTGATTGGATTCCGCGAGTACTGGCGGCAGAGGTTCCATTCTTGGGCATCTGTTTCGGCGCGCAGCTCCTCGCCCGTGTGCTCGACGCGAAGGTCGCACCGCATCCGGAGGGGCGATACGAATTTGGCTATTACCCGATAACTCCGGTGGGCGATAGCGGCGCTCTTAAAATGGACGCGCCACTTTATACTAGTCTGCGCCATGGCGAGGGATTTGAGTTGCCTAGGGGCGCCGAGCTTCTGGCCGCGGGTGAAACTTTCCCCCATCAGGCTTTTCGATACGGTGCTGCCAGCTTCGCTTTACAGTTCCACCCCGAGGTCAATGACGATGTGCTCGGATATTGGCTCGACCGTGATCCGCCGCCGGAGGATTTGCTAAAGCCCGGCGCGCAAAGTGCGGAGGTGCAATGTCTAAATCATGTCAAGTACCGCCCGGCTATGCATGGCTGGTTGCGCAATTTTTTCGCCGATTGGCTTACGCAAGGCGTTTAATATGTCGCACCTACCTTACGGCGGTTAGGACGCCTTGACCTTGATCAAACGCGTCTTCTTATTCCGTAGCGTTGGGCGAACCATACGCCGATAAGGATGACGACGCAGCCGGCCGCCTGCAAGGGCCCGAGCGCTTCGGCGAGGAGTAACCAGCCAAGAATGGCGGCGACCACTGGCTCGCCTAAGAAGGCGACGGCGGTGAAGGGCGCTGGCAGATGGGCAAGCGCGTAGGCTGCCAAGCCTTGGCCCACCGCATGAGCGATCAGGGCGAGGCCGATAATCATCGACCAACCAAATAGGCTCTCCGAAACGAAGCCCTCGCCGGTGAGGAGTGTTGCGAGCAGTAGACCGGGTAGGCTGAACAAACCGCTCCAGAACATGATAGCGCCGGTCGGTAGGCTGGCACGCAGATGCTTAATAGTCAGCATGTAGGAGCCAAAGAAAAAAGCGGTGACGATGCCGAAGATGTCACCGAGGAAGTCGCCACCACCAAAGGCTAATGACGAGCCGAGAAGCATAGCGCCGCCGATCAGCGTTAGCAGGAAGCCGGCGAAAAAGCCGCGGTTGAAGCGTTCGCCGAAGAAGAGCCAGGCTCCTAGAATGACGAAGATTGGCGAAGAGCAGGCGAAGAAGGTCGAATTGGCGACATTGGTGAGCGAAATCGACCAGTGCCAGAACACCAGATCGCCTGACCAAAAGAGACCCGAGAGCGCTAGCAGCAGCCAGTCTGCGCGCCGCAAGGATCGCTTCTTGGCGCCGGCGGGCGCGCTGTCTGCGGGCACTTGGGTTCGACGTTCCAGCCCTAGCCAGAGCAGCAAGAATGGTAGCGCAAAGGCGACACGGTAGAGCGCCGTTGCATTCGGCCCAAGCTCTGAGAGGCGCATAAAGATCGGTGCGAAGCCAATGCTGACGATACCCGCTGCGAGGGCGAGGAGAGCAAGACGCGTGGCACCTGGCGAAGGCAGAGAGGGGGCGACGATGGTGTGCTCCAGCGTGAGTTTCGGTTAGAACGGTGGCGAGAATCTTATCGTCTGTAACGATGTCTGACCATGCTGGCGCTCAGCGTAGCGCTTCGCTATGTTTTGCACAGGTTCAGGCGAGGGAAAACGATGAAACTTGGCATGTTCATGATGCCCGTCAACGATCACAGGCGCGACACCCATACAGTGCTTAAGGAAGACGTGGGGATCGCTGTACAATGCGATAAACTTGGCTTTGACGAATTTTGGATCGGAGAGCATTACACCACCCTCTCTGAGCCAGTGTCCTGCCCCTTCATGTTCCTTGCCAACCTGATTGCGCGCACGGAGAACATCAAACTCTGTACCGGCGTTGTCAATCTGCCGCAGCGCCACCCAGTGCAGGTCGCGGCCCATGCCGCCATGCTTGATCATCTCAGCGACGGCCGTCTGGTGATGGGTGTCTCCCCCGGCGGCCTAGTGAGCGATTTCGAGATGTTCGGCGTGACTGATCTCCAAGTTCGTCGTGAAATGGCCGGCGAATGCATCAATACTGTGCTCAAGTTATGGTCGACTAGCCCGCCCTACCATATTTCTGGTAAATATTGGAACATCCGCCTGGACGAGCATTTCTATCCCGATCTCGGCGTCGGCGAGTTGGTGAAGCCCTATCAGCAGCCCCATCCGCCGCTGGTTGCTTCGGCCATGAGCCCTAATTCCGGCAGCGTCCATACGGCTGCGATCAAGGGCTGGGGGGTAATTTCGGCCAATTTCGTGCCCGCTGCCACCATCAAGACCCATTGGGATGGTTTTGCCGCTGCTTGCAACGAGGTTGGGCGCATTCCTGAGCCGGCAGACTGGCGTGTCGCACGCACCATCTTCATCGCCGAGGACGACGCGGAGGCTAAGGCCTATGCGCGCGATCCGGAAGGCCCTTTCGCCCATTATTTTGGTTATCTCGTGGAACTGATTCGCCGCGCCGAGTTCCATGCCATCATGAAGGCGACGCCTGAAATGGCGGACGAGGCAGTGACGGCGGAATATGCCTGTGAGAATTTCATCATTGCCGGTAGTCCGGAAAGCGTCTCCGATCAAATCCTCTCGCTCCGCGAGGAAATCGGACCGTTTGGCACTATCCTAATGACGGCCGCTGATCTCCAAGGCGAAGAGCATAAGACGAAGCTGATGCGCTCTATGGAATTGATGGCGGGCGAGGTGCTGCCGCGCTTGCGCGCGCGGCTGGCGATAGAGGCTATCGTCTAACTGTTGAATAAAAGCTTTGTAGAATGCTCGGACGTCGAGGGTCTAATTTGTCTTGCTAGCGTTTCTTCGTCCTGGGCGCGCTTGCCGCGCTCATGGAATTTATCTCCATAGACCTTTGGCTTGCTTTTCATTTTTTTCGCACCGCTGCACGAGACCATCCACCTTATGGCCTTTTGATCTCGTTGGATTTCCTTGCCGTTATCCTGGGGCTCTTCCGCTCCTTCAGTTCGTCAGAATTTCTGCCACCAGGGTTTTCGCCCGTTGAGCCCGACCATTGGAATGCCGGTCATCATCGCTACGTCATGGGTCAGCGAGCGCAAATCGTTGGGATCGAGGTCTGAAACCTTATTTTTGCCGCAAGAGCGCGCGAAGAGCTGGATTTCCATGGTCATGGCGTTGAGGTAATTTGTAACCCGCTCAGCCGCCTTATCGACATCGAGTCGCGCCATTAGCTTTGGCAGCTGCGTTGTGATGCCGACCGGGCAAAGGCCTGTATGACAATGCTGGCATTCATAGGGCGTGGTGCCAAGGCGTTCGTAGTCTTCCAGATAGATCGGCGCGTGGCAATTCAGCGCGATCATCGGCGCGGTTCCCAGATAGACGATATCAGCGCCGAGCGCAATCGCCTTGGCGGCGTCCGCGCCATTCTTGATGCCGCCGCCGACGATCAGCTTGATCTCGTTCTGTTTGCCCATATCGTGCAGTGCCTCAACCGCTTCGGCTATGGCTGCGATGGTCGGAATGCCGGCATGGTCGAGTTGGATCGCCGGCGAGGCGGCGGTGCCGCCCTCCATGCCGTCGAACACGATGGCGTCGACGTCCGCTTTGCAGGCGATGCGCACGTCATTGGCGATACGTGCCGCACCGACCTTAATCGAAATTGGCACCTCATAATTGGTCACTTCGCGGATCTGCTCAAGTTTCATGTAAAGGTCGTCGGCGCCCATCCAATCAGGATGGCGGCAGCCAGAGCGCTGGTCGACGCCGGGCGGTAGGTCGCGCATTCGGGCGACTTCTTCCGACATCTTAAGACCAAGGAGTACGCCGCCGGTGCCAGGCTTGGCACCCTGACCGGCGCCAATTTCTATCATATCGGCCTTTTGCAGATCGTAAGGGTTCATGCCGTAACGGCTCGGCAGATATTGCATCACCAGCTTGGTCGAATGCTCGCGCTCCTCGGGATGCATACCACCCTCGCCGGTGCACGTCGATATACCACAATTGGTCGCCGCCATGCCAAGCGCACGCTTGGCATTGACCGATAGCGCGCCGAAGCTCATGCCGGCAATCATGATCGGTCGTTCGAGCACGAGCGGGCGCGAGACCCGCCCTTCGCCAATCACTACTTGGGTGTCGCAGCGTTCGCGATAACCCTCTAGTGGCATGCGCGAGAGACCCGCCGGGGTAAATACCAAATCGTCAAAATTAGGCAGGCTGTGGCGCTTTGTTGCTTGACCTCGGATTTGATAGCGACCTAGTTCGGCTTTTTCTTGAATTTCCTCGATGGCGTCCGGATGCCAGACGCCGCTATAGGCGGGCGGACGTTTAAAATCGCTGGTCATAACGCGTCCTTCCAGGCGGCAAAGTCATGTTTATTGAAGTTCCAGAGCGATTTGTCTGACTGCAGCTTTTTCAATGTTTTGGGCGCCTTAATCTTGAAACGCTCGAGGGTCGCCAGCACGTCTTCAAGTTCGCCCGTCTCTGGATCGGTTTGCTCGATGCCCGAGCCTATCTCGTCGGCTTCGCCGCCGAGCCAGATTTGCCCCTGATACATGGAATCACCGAGGCCCTTAGCGGCATTGCCACAAATAATTAACCGCCCATTCTGCATCATAAAGCCGGACATGTAACCGGCATCGCCGCCGACGATCACCTCTCCGGATTTGAGATAGACTGCCGTGCGCGGTCCCCCACTGCCCTTGACGACGACTCGCCCACCTCGAAGCGAGGGCGCGGCCGAGCTTGCCGCGTTGCCTTCCACCACCACCTCGCCGGTGAGGAGATTATCGCCGACGCCCCAGCCGGAACTACCGTGAATCTCTGCTGTTACTCCGTCGCAGAGGCCGACCGTGTAATAGCCTACATGGCCGCGATAGATCAGGTGAATTGGCTTGAGGATGCCAACGCCAATATTGTGGCGTGCCTGGGTGTTGAGAATCTCGATGGCTGCGACCCCGTCATCCGCCGCCTGACGGATGATATTGTTGATCTCCCGCGTCGGCTTGTCGCTGCAGTCGAGAGTGAGTGTTTCTACATTTTCCATATATGCACCTCTCCGGCGCCTGGCTCCCACACTTCAATATCCGTCAGTACGCCTTCGCGCAAAGACTGCGGATCGGAGGAGAGAGCAACAAGTTCGTCCGTCTCGGCGACCACCGCTGGCTTCGCGGCATAGGGGTCCTTGACCACCGCGAAACGGTCTTCTGTGACCGCGATATAAGTGAAACAGCCGTCCAGCTTCTCAATCGATATATGGAGCGCGTCCTCAAAGGAGGCGCCCTTCGACATTTCATCGATAAGCATGATGGGAATTACTTCTGAGTCATTTTGCGTCGCAAATTGGTAGCCCTTGAGAGCGTAATGTGAGCGCAGGTGATGATAATTGGTGATATGGCCGTTATGCATAATGGCGAGGTCCAAATTTGCGCGCGCCGTAAGTGGCTGGCCGTTGGTGAAATCTATATTGCTCTCGGTGGCGTAGCGCGTCAGACCCATGGCGAGACGCCCATTATACGATTTAAGGTCGAATTTATCGTTAAGATTGGCGACGCCACCCATTTGTTTGAGTACCTCGAGATGGCGTCCGACGCTGCCCACGGTTATCGTCGGATCCAGCGCGTCGATGGCGTTTACTAACTCTTGTTCAGAGCCGGAATAGGAAATTGCGGCGCGGACATAGCCCTCGCCGTCGGTCGCCTGCTGGACTGCGCCGAGGCGATCGAGCACCTCGATGATTGTCGTGCCGGCGCCGGCTGTTTCGTAATTGATGCCAACATAGAGGAGGTCGCCCTCGTTGGCGTGCCACAGCGCGACGCCTGTCGAATCCGGGCCGCGGCGAAAAATGCCGTCGAGGATACGATAGGCGATCTCGCCGGTCTTAGCGCCGTGATCCGCCGTCTTGAAATAGATGCCGCCAACGCCGCACATTATTTTTCTCCCATGTTATTTTGGAGCGCGGTTGAGGCTGCAGGTGCCAATACAAAACAGGCA
>Ga0310344_10003252_pt1 | contig 12145 bp, 15 predicted proteins | sample HC15DNA20200_MG_FD_203801 | JGI IMG/M metagenome (GOLD analysis project Ga0310344, IMG submission 203801) | Marine microbial communities from station ALOHA, North Pacific Subtropical Gyre - HC15-DNA-20-200_MG | ecosystem: Environmental > Aquatic > Marine > Oceanic | place: Pacific Ocean: North... | reverse complement strand
GAAGGATGTCCTAATTCACCCAATGCACGATCTTGTTTTACAAAATTGTTGTTAAATTCTTTTACTTGTTTTTGAAGAACAGAAAAAGGATAAATTCTACCATTCTGATTCTTAATATCAGATTGCATAAAAATACCTTTAATATATTGTTGTTTGTTTTTACCTTCAACAATATACTCTACATCATTTGTATGTTCTGTTATTAGTTTCATTTATTTCTCCTTTTTTTCAGCTTCCTTCTTTTTTTCTACTTCTTTTTTCTCAGGTTGTTTATCTGCTTCCTTTTCTGCTTTTTGAATCGAAACATAATTATATGCATTTTTGAAATCATCAATCGCAGCATATGCTTTATCTCTCATCAAATTTGCAAATTCTGTATTTGCTTTAGAAAATTTCCTATCAAGTACACTTTGAATAAGACTTGCTTTTACATTTGTTGTATCATCACTCATGTTAATTCCTTTCGTCTAATATAAAAGATTCATCATTTATTTTTTCTCTTAACAAGTTTTCATCAATTTTAAATTCAACAGAAGCTTCTAAAATTGATTTGTTAATTCTTTCAACTCCATACATATCTGTAAGTTTGAAAGCATACCGAATTGCCTCGTTTATTTTTTCTGAATCATCACTCGAAGCAACTTTATTTTTATAATTATTTAAAAAACTAGATTTAGAAATACTCATTATTTAATCACCTGTGTCTTGAAAATCTAATAGATCTGGATTAATTTTAGCATCATCTGCTTCTACACCTGTTTCATCTTTAATTTGTTTATCCATTTCTTTAATTTCATCTTCAGATTGTCGGAGAACATTTTTCCTAACCCATTCGTTAGAAAAGTATTTTCCAATATATTCATCCAATGATGAAAGAACTTCCAAACGCTCTCTAAGAATTTCATTTTGTTTTAACTCTGCAAAATGAGAATCCCTAGTCCATTTATATTCGATCGCATCTTTGATTTCATACCAATCATCTTCTTTGATAATTCCTTTTAGAAGAAGTTGGACTCTAAGTAAATCTGTAAATAAAGCTGAAAATCTTTGTCGTAGTCTTGAAATAAATTTAGAAAATTTTACTTCATCACGATTAATCTCTGTTGTTCTACCTAAATTAAAGGCAGTTGAATCAGTACCCTCAATCCTTGAAATCGGAATATTAAGAGACTGATAAAGCTTCTTTCTAAAATATTCTATATCTTCAATTTCACCAAGATTCTGTCCAGATGGTAATGTGTTTATTTCAGTACCTCTACCACCTTCTCGTCTTGGCAACCAGAAATCTTCCAACATTGACATCTGTTTTTTCTGATCTTCTACTTCACCAGTTGTTGCATTATAAACAACTTTCTGTTTATACTTGTCCATAACAGAACGTAAATATTGTTCTGCTTTTAGTTTTGGTAAATTACCAACATCAATATAAAAAATTCGTCTTTCGGGTGCTCTTGCTAATCTATATATAACAAGAGAATCCTCAATCATCCTTAATTGGTTATAAGGTTTGATTGCTTTGTAAAGATAACCAATAACAACTTGTTTTTGTGCATCAATCATACCAGAATGAACATAAGAAATCGCATCAAGTGATACTTTAACTTCTTCATTCATTTTACCGCCTGGTAAAAATTGTCCTGTACTTTGATCTGGTTTATAAATGAAATATTCATCTATTTCTTTTACAAACTCAACACCAGTTACATTATCTTTTTCTCTTTTTATCTCTCTTACTTTTTTGATGTCAAGAGCATCAACAGGAATTAAATCTTTAATACCTTCTTTTGGTTTTGTCTTATCTACAACAATATGATGATAAAGTTTACCATCAATATACCATTTTCTAAATGTATCGTAACCTGTTTTATTAAAATCTAAAAGTTTAACAAGTCTTTTAAATTCATCAGTAATCTTTTTCTTGATTGTTTCGTTTTGTTCTAACTTCTCTAAAGATAAATTTATTGTAGATTTTCCTGTTTCATGTAAAACAGATTCATTTATAACATCTGTAATGGCAAGATCAACTTCTTGTGTCATAGCCATTTCACGATATTTCTGAATTAAAAGATTTTCATCTTTTGCATCAAGATCGGTATTAACATATGTTCCTACAAATCCCCCGCCCTCGACATAGGTAATTGCACCATCATCATTTTCGGGTGTTACAAATGTTTTCTGTGTTTTCTTTTTTGAAACAGTAAATCCAAATAAGTCAAAAGCCATATTATTTTATCCTTTATTCATTATGAAAAATAAGGGAGGATTGCTCCCCCCTTATTTAGATTCCCTTTAATCTTTTAGAATCCTATGTTGACAGCAGCTAATCTAGTTCGGATTCCAATGTTACCAGTAATAGAAACATTACCTTCACCAACTACTGCTGCTCCGATTGCACGATCAGTTCTCCAATTATTAATAGCAAAAGTAATTTGAAATTCCTCTACTGAATCATTGGTTCCCCAATCAAGATCGATTGCTGCTACATTTGTAGGATAAATATCTAACATATGATAAATGGCAAGTGGATTTCCATCTCTACCTAACTGGATAACTTCTGCTTGTCCATAAACTTCATTTGGAAATGTCGTACCCCTTATTGGAAGGGTATGATTTTGAATTTGATCCATCCAACCTTCAAATGTAGATCTTGCAGCCCAGTCTGAATCGGCATAACAAGTTACTGTCCAATCATCAAATGTTCTATCACCTGGCACCTTTAATTGGCGTCCACGATAAGCAACATCAACATTCCCAATCGTTGAAGAAGGAATTTGAGCAGCTTTACAAATTACTGCGGTATCAGCACCGGCTGTAGTTAATCCACCAATAGATTCTGGTAGATTATAAAAACGGACATAAAACTGATTAGGTCTTACACCACCTCTAAAAGTATCTTTAAATTGTGAAATACTTGACATTTTTTTGCTCCTTTATATATTGTATTATTTATAAGACTTACGCACCGATTTCTGTAAAAGCTACATCAGTACGAGTGGCAATAAAGTTCAACTGAATGAAGTTAATAGAACGATTAGGTTTAACATAAATATCACCAACAAATTGATTTGTATCAATAATTTGTCCCGTATTATTTGTTTCATTACAAATTACTTTAAAGTCTGTAATACCTCTACGCCCTTGTACTTCTCTCAAAAAAGGAGCAACAATACTAACAAACTGTGCTCTTGTGAAATCATCATTAAATTCAAACAACATTCCTCTTGCAGCAATAGAAATGGTTTTTTCAAGAACAATAAACAATCTACGAACATTGATTCTATCAAATGCACTTGGAGTTACTTGCATAGTTTTATCACCAAACAAAATAACACCAGAACCTTGTTGTGTTGCAAATGGATTAATAGCAATTTTATACAATTCATCACGATCTGCTTTTCTAGCTTCCCAAGATGTTTTTACAATATTTCTAACTACACCACGATTAAAACCAGCAGGAGAATACCACGGATCATTAGAAAAGTCAGTCCTTGCACAAAGTCCTGCTACATCTCCGTTCATTGGTACATAAACAAATACATCTCGGTAACGATCATATTGATATTTCCATGCAGAATCCATTACTCCGTAAGATGTATTTGGATTTAAACCAGCTTTGTCTGCTTTAATATCTGTTAAAATAGCAGCATTACTGGTTTTTCCAACAACGGATGTTTGAGATGGTGAAACAAATGCAACACAATCTTTTCTTTGTTCAGCAATACCAATAATATGTGATCCAACACTTCTAGCATTAGTTGGTGCTAATTTGGCAGAACCACCTGCCATCAACAAGGTTACATCAACTGTTTCTGCATTATCAAATAAATCATAACCAAGTATTAAATCAGCAGCTGTAGCAGCAGTACCATCAACACCACCAGTAATATCACCACCAACAACACTAGCAGTAGCATCTAAATCCGCAAAAGCTTTTCCTGCTTTAGCTTCTCCAAGACTAGCACTATCAAGAAATTGGTCTAATGCTCCAAGATATACATATCGTGATTCATTACGCAAAACTTCTTTTACATAATTGTTAGAACCATCAATTCGTTTTGCATCACCTGCTTTACTTACGAAAGCGTGTAATTCTAAAACTTCTCCAGCAACATTTGTAAATAAACCACCTCTATCAATAACCATAACGTGCATTTCATCATTAGTACCACCAGCATTTGTTACGTTTGTTGATGTGTCTGGGCTTGCTGAGAAATTAGCTAGAAATGCTTTTTGAGTATCGGTTGCACTATTTCCTGCAAGTGCAGCTTCTGCTGCTGTCCATCCAGCTTTGTCTATTGCATAAACTGATAGACTATTTCCTTTTTTGCCAGGATATTTAGCAATAAATGCTTGATCTGTATTTGCACTAAAATTTGCATCATATCCATCACTATTTTTATTAAGTACAGGAGTTCCTGCTACTCCCTTTCCAACTACTCCGTTCCTTGCGTCGTCTGCAACTACTCGTACTACCAGCAAATTACTTCCATATGCTAAATAATTTGCAGCAGGCCAGAAATATTCAAAATTATCTGCCGTTGGTTCTCCAAATAATGATACTAATTCGTTTTCGGATGTCATTCTGATTCGTTCATCACATGAGCCCCAACCAAACTGTCCAACAATTCCACCAATCGTAGTGGAAACAGCTGGAGTTACTTGTGTAAAATCTTTTTCGGTAATAGAAATACCGGGCGATACTTGAAATGGCATTTTAATTCTCCTTTACAATTAATTACATTTTTTATATTAATATATTTTTCATCAATCGCATAATTCATTTATTCTAAGATACTGTTCTCCAAATTGTCCCATCTGAATCAATTTCAATTTCATCTTGATTCAAGCCATTATCAATAATTCCAAAAGGTGTTGTTAAATCTTCTAACTGGTTTAATTGATTTTTGTATAAATTATCTCTTATATTTTGTTGACTTAAATCTTTAAAATACTGTTGATCTATTAACCATGCAAACAACACCATTGTTATAACCAAATCATCATGTGTTCCTTCTTCACCAGAATAGGATTCACCAATAGCAATAAATGTAGTTAGTTCTGATATAATATCGTAGTCGCTGAATAAAAGTTTGTTTTCTTCAATTAGTGATTTCAAATTAGAACAACCAATCTTTTTCATGGCTTTAGTTGTTCTTACACCAAATGCAGATTCTTTCTTTGCACCACTACTTAATTGTTGGCCGTGTCTTCCATACCATGATGTTGAATATAAATGTTCATACTCTAAATCATGGTGTAAAACGTCAGCAACTTGTGAACCAATGTCATTTATTTCTACTAAAATATATGCATAATTATAACTCTTTCCAATAGTATTTATAATATTTGGAAAGTGTAGGGGGGCTACGGTATTATTTCGGTATTTTGCTACTATTTTATACGGAATTTCGGTAATATCAAACACCGAAAAGGCCGAATAATCGTGTCCTTGCCCCCTAGCAACATCAACTGTTATAGTATATGTGTGTCCTTCTTTGGGCTCTTCGTGAACATCAAAACCATCTTTTGAGAATACTGGATCATTATATGACATTTCTTGCAATCTTTCAGTAGAAATCAAGGTATTTGTGGAACCCAAAAACTCTGCTTCGTACTCTTGTCTGAAAGAATCTTCACCAATCGTTGAGACTGTTCTTTTATACCATTCATCATCTCTGCCAGGTACATTTGACCAATGTACTTTAAATGGATAAAAAGAATTATTTTTATTTTCAGCATCATTCCAAAACTTGTAAAACAAGTTAAATCCATTTGGAGTAGATACTATAATAACTTTTGTTTCTTTACCAGATGAAATTGTAGGATAAACAGAGCGTATAAATTCATTTGCAATATGCCTTTGAACGTGAGCAAATTCGTCAAGCAAAATACAAGAAAATGAAAATCCACGAATTGCACTTGAAGATGTAGAAGAAGCTATAACTTTACTTCCATTCTCAAGTTCCATAGAACCTTTATTCCATTCTCTTAATCCTTGTTGTAAAAACTTTGGAAGATGTTGGTAGGATGTTTGAACCCGACTAAGAATTTCCCGAGCTGTGATGGCTTTATTCGCTAGAATGCCAACAATTTTTTCTTCGTTAAAAAGAATATAATGTAATAACCAACCGATAGTGGTTGTGGTTTTACCAACCTGCCTACCAGTTTTTACGATAACATTTCTATTTTCAGTTATAGCATCAACAAGCTTCTTTTGAAAATCATACATTTTAAAAGGCACTAGGCCTTCGTCAACGTGTACGATCTTCACATAACTTTCTAAAAAATAAATTGGGTCATTAGCACATCTAATATACTCCTCAATTTCTTCTTTAGTAAACTTATGTCTTACACCTAACCCTTTTAAAAGGTTATTCCCTAAATAGGTATCATCTGCCATATCATTGTTTCTTTTTTAACTCAAGAAGTTTTTGAAGTTCGGAAGTACTACCAATGAAAAGATTATTTTCATTCTTTGTGGGTTTATTTGTTCCTTCAACTTCTTTCTTGGTTTTTTGTAATATCAAAAGTTCTTTAGTCGTTGCCGATAAAGAATTAATCAACTGAGTAGCAACCTCAAACGCCCTTGGTTGTTCGCCCTCTTTAGCAATAGACAAAAGTTCTTCTAATGCTATATTTCCTTTTGCAATTAGATTATGATATTGATCTCTTGAAAATTCATAATCGTCAACCACATCATTTTTTTCTGCTTCAATATCTTGACTTATTTCAGGTTCTTCAATATCAATAATATCATCTGCAATATCTAATATATCATTTAATTTTTTTACTGTTTCTTTTTTCATTATAAATTAGTTATAGTTGTTGTAACATTTGGATCAGTTGTCATATTCGCTTCAGTATCAGTTGGGCTTGGCTTAATATCAATATTAATTAATTTTGTATCAAACTCACTCGTAAATGTTCCAGCATTTACATCTACTTCTCTAATAATACCTTGCTCAGAAACTGGTTTGTATATATGTCCTTGTATTGTAAATGAAAGCGTATGAACTAATGTTCTTCTTGTAAGAAAATCACCTTCATAATCATCTTCTGATGTCATACTATTTAATATAATTGGTATATCTCTTTTAATTCCCAATGTTTTCATTTCATTCATTGTTACTTGAAACTCAGGTGTAAAATATGGCAATATTTGTTCTAAAATTTGAGCACCATCATCACTATTTAAAACCATGATTGATAAATCAACTTCATAATTATATGGCACAGGTGTATAAGTAGATAACAACTTATCAGTTGAATTTGGATCTAGTGATTTAATTTGTTGTGTTGTTTGTAATTTTCTTGCATTATCATATACCATTGATGTTATTTCAAATGACATTCTTGGAAGTGATATTCCAATACGGAAATCTTCATCATCAGTACTACCTTGTTCTATTTTTGCAAGATATTTTTGTGCTGGCCCATATGCAATAGGTACTTTAAGATCTTGTATTAACGTATTATTTTGAGAACGCCGTATGTTTATATCATTAAATAGCGTACCAAATAATATAACAATATTTCTAATATTTTTATTATAAAAATATTTTCCAAACATTAAATATCTCCTTCAGACCACGGATCAATTTCACTAAAATCTAAAATATCATCCCCCTCGACTTCAAATTCTTTATTATCATCAAATTCTGATGTTGATATAATCTGATCATCAATTCCAGTTAAATATGCTGATGTTAGAGATTTTATACCAGTAACAAGTTCGTTTAATACAAACTGTCCTTGAACTCTATAAACATATATTTTATTTGCTTCTTGCTTAGAAACTCTTGCCATTGCTGTTGCAGTTTCAGGAGTATTACCTTGAAAAATTGTTTCTCCATCTCTAAATACTATTGATGAACCAGATGTAACAGTAAATTCAACAGTTGTAGCATTATCTCTTTCTATTTTATTAAAAATTTCACCAGCTTCTTCACCAGCTAGATTAAATCTTTCATTACTATATCTAAAGGTTTCTGCTGTTATTTCAAAAACATTAGTTTTTCCTAATGTATAAAAAGGTTGTTCATGTTCAACATATTTAATTGTAAATATAGTTTTTCCTAAAGGAAAATAAATTAAATCTCCTTCTCTTGGCTGATCTATAAATGTTTCGTCTTTAAATCTTTCTTTATTAACAATTAAAATTATTTCATCTTGAACATCCAAACCAAATTTTGATAATGTATCTCCCGAGCCACCATAACCATCTGGTGTATTTACATACATTTCTACTTGATAACCTTTATTATATTCTATTAATGCATCTTCATTAAGTAAAGTATCTTTTGCATAAGAATCAAATCTAGGAAGATATAAAACATCAAGTCCAGCAATTTGGATAACTTCTTTTGATAAACTATTAACTAATTCTTGTTGTGGAAAAGAATTGAAATTTTTAAAGAAATGATTAGTAGCCATATTAACCTACATATCCATCAACAGGGAGTTCATATTTAAGATTTATTTCTTCTTCTATTTGGCTTATTTCTTCTACTGCTTCATCATAGATAGTTTTTCCATCAAGTGAAATACCACCTGGCAATACAACTCCTGTAAACTTTTTAAGATTTTCTCCCCATTGTCTTTTAATTAAAGCAGTAGTATATTTCTTTAAAAACATATCATTCCAGATTTCGGGATAAGTAGACGGGTCTAAAGCACGATATGCTTCTATAACTAAAATATCATTCTCATTAAATTTTTCAGTCCAATCAGTTTCTAAGTAAACTCTATTTTGTTTTCTATTAAAAAGCATTGTTGGTGCAATAGAAAATAATTGTTCAACTAATGAAAAATTTTGTTGTGTCATTTCCCATTGAATTAATGTTGTACCAGAAAAATTATTTAAATCATTTAATCGTAACTGATATTCTTCATTAAAGAAACCACCAGAAAAAGAATCAAAACTAGGTATAGGTAATACTCTAACAACACTAATTACAGGATTACCCATAGGGATATATTCATTTGTAATATCATCTGCTGTTATAATATGTTTAAGAAAAACTTTTTCTACACCGTCAAAATGATATTCTTGAAAATACTCAAGAGCATCATCAACTCGTTCTTCTAATTGATCTTCATCAATGTTTATTTCAACAACAGGCTGTCCCAATCTTCGTAAACAATAATCTATCAGTCCTTGCCTTGAGGTTACACTAGCCATACTATTATCCTTTTTGTTGTTCTGTATTACCTTCTAATTCAAGACGTTGTTTTATCAAAGTCTCTCTATCTTCATTAGAACAAAGTAATTGAGCTTCTATTTGTACCATCTTTCCATTAAGATCATTTACTTTATTTTGAAGTACAGTAATTATTTTTTGAGCATAATTTAATTGTACCTGTAATTGTTCTTTTGTAACTTCTGAACCTGCTTTAGTCATATCATTATCTACAACATTTTCTTCTACTTTATCATTCATATCATTATTCCTTTAATATAGAATTATTAATCTTTACTTCTTTTACCAGTTTTCTTTACAGGTTCATCAGCTCTTGCTATACGTTTTTCATCTGCTTCTAACCCATATCTGGTGCGTATCATTGTATCTAAGCGTAAAATATCCGTTTGTAATACTCTAATCCTATCTATCAACTGAACTAATATATCAGTCTGATACCCGATCTTGCCAGTCATAGAATCCTGTAACCATTTCACAATCTTCCAGAAACCCCACCCAACCAATAACAAACCTACAATTGGCACACCTAATTTTTCAATCAGGTCAGCGGTTTCGTTAAGTTGCATTTGTCCACCTATTGTTATTTATATGTGAAAAAAAAACAAAAGGGAGATTGAGGACAAGGCCCCAATCCCCCTTTCGGTAAAACTTTAAACTACTATGTTGGTAATTCTAAAAACTAACTTAGAAAGTACCACCATCAAGTGTGCTTGACCATGCTGGAGCATTACCATTCATTTGCAAGAACATATCATCAGAACCTTTAGTTAATCTTGCAAGTGAATCTGCACCATCAGCATAAAGAATATCACCAGCAGCATAAGTATTTTGTCCAGTACCACCATAACCTTCTGCAACCGTATTACCATTCCAAACACCAGTTGAAATTGTACCAACAACTTGCAAAGCAACCATATCTGTTACATTAGGCTGAGCAGCTGTTGTCAATGTACCAGCAATATTAGCAAATCGTGCGTTACCAGCATTACCAGAAAATACTTCAGTAGTATCGCCATTATTATCAAGAATATTAGTAGCATCTGGAATGAAAGTAAATTCATCAGCAGAACGATCCCAACCAAAGAAACCTCCCTGATTCTCAGTACCATCATGCCAATTATATTCAACACCACTATCTTTTAGAGAGCCTTGAGTAGATTCACCCAAAACCAGTACTGGATCAGATACAGTAACAGTAGTAGAATCAACTTGTGTAGTTGTACCACCAACTGTCAAGTTACCAGCAATACTAACATTTGTAGCTAAATCAATTTGTACAGCTGCATCAGTTGCACCAGAACCAGTAATAGCTAAGTTGCTATCTGAATTAGCAATAGTTGCAACATAATTAGATGCTGTATCTGTAAGAAGATTAATAGCATTAGCTTGAACACCACTAACTGTGGCAACACCACCTTTGGTAATACCGACATCACCAGAGATGATGTTGTTTATCCACTTACCATTTCCATTATCCGCATCTGCATCATAGAAAGCCATATGGTGATTATCTAATGAATTAAAATCCACATCTGTCAAAGTACTAAATGCACCACCAGATGTAGCAATACGAGTATTAACCCATGCTGTTGTTGCAACTTTGGTTGAATTTTCTGTTGGACTTGCTACTGTTGGTGCAGTAACAGATGTTGCACCAGACATATCAAAAGCACCAGCACCAGCTGTCATAGCTGCCATTGTTGTTGTACCTAACAATGCTGTATCTGTACGGAAGTCCTCACCCCAGTTACCACCTTTATCACCACCAATAGCTTTAATTGCACCAGTAGCAGCATCACCGATATAAATTGTACCAGCTCCACTATCATCAACCCATGCTAATTCACCTCGCGCAAGGGTTTCCCCCGTCATATCCTGAGCGGTAGACGACCTTTTAATTTGTATTGTATTAGCCATTTATTTGTTTCCTTTTTTTGTTTTAGTAAATTAAATATATTTAATTCAAAACTTCATATTAATCATTATTTTGCAACTTACCAATAAAACTTTTAAACTTTTTAAAATGTACCACCATCATTATCGTTTATAACTTCTACATCTACTGGTTTAAATGTTTTTGTTGATGCATCATAAACCAAAACATCATTATCATTCAAACCAATTTTATTTACATCCGATAAATCTACTAGTGGAGGTACTTCACCAGCACCTAGCCCTGTTCTACCAGTAGATAATTGTGGTGTAAAAATAGGATTTCCCCAATTTCTATTTACTTGTATAGGCATTTTATTTTGTTATCTCTGGGCGAATTGTTATAACACCTTGAATTATTCTTTCTACTATTCCTGTAGCTGTTTCTGTCATTTCAATATCATAAAGATATTTACCATGTTTTAATGCAGAAGTTTGTGCTGCTGATAATTCAAATGTAACATTTCCTGTTACTGGATTTACAACTGTTATTGTAATTTCTTCTTTATTGATTGATTTATAATGCCGTCTTATATAACTTTGAAATGTTTGTCCAGTTACATCTCTAGCAGCACCATTACTATCTAATATATTAATATCAGCAAACCAATTTGAACCAGCATTAATATCTTGATTCCATTTTACAGTAGCCATTTGTTATTACCCTAATGCGATTGCTATTGTAGTAACTTGATCCAACTGTGCTTGTGTTGCACCACTTGAAGATGCACCAGAAGCAGTATTCAATGTTGTACCATCTGGAAACGTAAGTTGTTTTCCAGACATAATATGAATACCATCACTCTTTAATTGTATGATAGCATTATTTGTACCATTCTCTTGAACATAAAATTCTATAATAGCATCTTCACTAGAAGCTGTTGCATCCTCTATTTTACTTGTTATTTTAGCATATACTACTTTATCACTATTATCATTTTCACCTTGAAATTTAATTTCTCCAATAGCATCAGAATCAAAAGGAGAAAATGAATCTCTATATAAATCTAAAA
>Ga0310344_10003249_pt1 | contig 12147 bp, 10 predicted proteins | sample HC15DNA20200_MG_FD_203801 | JGI IMG/M metagenome (GOLD analysis project Ga0310344, IMG submission 203801) | Marine microbial communities from station ALOHA, North Pacific Subtropical Gyre - HC15-DNA-20-200_MG | ecosystem: Environmental > Aquatic > Marine > Oceanic | place: Pacific Ocean: North... | reverse complement strand
CTTGCAGTAACTTGTGAGGACAAGACTACTCATACCTATTGCATATCTCCAGACCTAGCGACCCCTCCAGACGGTAAGCCTACCGATCCCTGGGGTACTAAACTTGATTATTCACCTGAGATATTCTGTAGTTCTGATGTAAGCGACAGGACTTGTCTTTGGTATGCAAAAAGCGTTGTCGCGACATTCCAGGAGTACGGTCTATATGCTCCTACTGAATACTGGGTAGTCGGTGGAGATGTTGAAGCAACTCAAGTAGGTCTTGCCGGAGTTTACTGTGATCGTCGTGTAGCGAGAGACCAGGTTTGGGGGAAGAATCAAGAGCAATGTCTGGCTGAGGAAAATGATCCCAATGGCTATAAAATGGAATTTTACAGGAAACTGAGTTACGGAGTTATAAACGAGGGTAATAATGGGAACTCTGCAGCTTTGAGCGGTGACGCTCCAAATGGCTATATGAAGTATTACGCATCAGTGTCGCCTGGCTTCCATTTTCTCGATGTGGGCATTCCTATTGGGCCTGGGACGCGACATGGTGGGATATCAGGAGAAGTTGACCAGAAAATTGTTTTCCATGAGGGCTACCATTCCTTCCAAGGAGGCCATATCTTGACTATGGATGACTATAGTACACCAGAAAATGAACGAGAAGCTCTAAGAGGCCCGACCTGGTGGAATGAGGGTTCAGCTGAGTGGATGGCGTATGTTGGAATGTTCTCAGCGTTGGAAAATCGTAAATTAGACCTTGTAACCACGGAACTGGGTATCGACTCTAAATTTTCTTTCGAAAAGGAAATGTCGGAAAAGATGAGACAAGGTAAGCTGAATATGGAGCGGAATTGCCCTGGTCAGGGGATCAAAGATCTTAGTTACTCCAATGCATGTTACTCAATGGGTAATCCAGTCGTCTATGAACTCGGTGCTTGGGCCGTTGCCTACCTACATGACAAGAAAGGTTCAGCCTTTAGCGCGGAATTTTATGCACAACTTGAAGAATTGGGTTGGGAAGGCGCATTTGTGGCGACCTTCGGAATCTCATCTGAAGACTTCTATGTTGAGTTTGATGAATTTCTTAAGCTACCTCTGAGTGAACAAATGGCTATATTGCCTGATTATGCATAAAGGGTGGCTTGATGGAAAGAGAATCGTCGGTCAATAAACTGTATCCTTTTCTTAGTTTTGTTCTACTCACGGTTTTTATTGCTTGTTCAAGTCCTGACGTTGCGGATGACGAGAGTTCGCCTACATCAACGATACCAGTAGTAGAAGATAGCGCTAAACAATCTGACGGGGAACGATCAAGAAAAGAAACAGATGGTTCATCCGGCGACCGTTCGGGAAGATACCCAGAAGTGAAGCCGGCCAACGAATTTGTACCACAGAAGGTAATAGATCGATATCCCGTGTGGGCAGAAAACTGTACAGGAAGCGGCCCTGTGATGTTTACTAATTCACCGATGAGAATTGAAGATATCAAAAATCTTACTCCCTACGGCCAAGTGGTAGGAGGGCATGTTACACCAATAGATCACATGTATTTTGAACCCAAAGACAGATCTTTAGGAAGAGATGTTTATGAGGTGAGAGCGATTCAAGATGCAATAATCTTTGATCTTTCCTCAAGAGATTTTAATGAAGCCAACGAAAAAAAATTACGTGAATTTCGGGTTGATATGGCACATACATGTAACTTTTCTAGTTATCTTGATCTCCTTACATCTCTGACCCCAGAGCTTGAAAAAGAATGGGCTAAGTCTGAAGGGGGGAGAGCAGGTCCTTGGAAAGGAGTTTCTGTTAAAGCAGGTCAACTAATTGGATATATTGGTGCTCAAACTCTGGACTTTGGGGTTTACGATTACGGAATTGAACTACCTGGCTTTATCAACCCTTCGGCTTACGAAAAAAGAGAACCTTGGAAAATCCATACGGTAGATCCTTTTCAGTACTTCCCCACAGAAATTCGAGAAGCTTTGCTGAAGAAAATGATTAGAGATGCTGAACCACGGGCGGGGAAAATTGATTACGATGTAGATGGTACGATATCCGGCAATTGGTTTCAGCAAGGAACAGATTGGTACAACGGCATCGACCAGCGTAAATATTGGGACGGGCACTTATCAGTTGCACCCCATGAAATAGATCCTACTTTATGGAGGATTGGGGTGGGCTCCCTGGATACTGAGGATAACAACTTTATTATATTCGGTGACCAAACTCCGCTTGAAGTTAATGTTAGTTCAGAGCCTGTAACTTATGAGCTCCGAAGATACTATGTCAATATACCAGCAAAACCGGATAAAAAATGGTGGGTAGACCCCTATGATGAAGCGGATGTGTATGGCGTGAAAATCCTTCCAGAAACTGTTGGTTACGTTTTAATCGAATTGGAAGAAGAACGATTACTTCGGGCAGAAGTGTTTTTAGGCAAAGCTAAAGAGGAGATTCTTGGTTTTACTAACGATGCTCGTTTATACGAAAGATAAATGGGACCACAGAAATTGAATGCAGATGTGATCGTTATTGGTGCTGGCATAGTGGGGTGTTCGGCTGCTCTCCATCTTGCGGAGGCAGGTATTTCTACCTTGGTATTGGATAGGGGTGAAATCTCTGGTGAAGCTTCAGGGGTGAACATGGGAGGGCTTGGAGGAGCAGGTTGGGGCAAGTCTCCCTCTCTCCAAGAACATTTGACAATGGGCAGTTTGGATATTTTTAAAAGGCTCCAAAACGAGCTGGGATATGATCTTGAGTTTCGTCAGTCTGGCTCTTTTACGGCCGTCCATAATGAGGTGCAATACGCCTACGTCAAAGAACAAATACTGGAAGGGCAAAACAACGGGTTCAATCTTGAACTAATGAGTTCATACGAAGCTAGAGCACTAGAACCTGAGCTGAGTCCAGATATGCTTGGATATGTATATAGTCGTTTCAGAGGACAAGCTGACCCATTAAAAACTACTCGAGCGTTTGGGCAAGCCGCGATTCAAGCGGGCGCGACGATAGAAACGGGTATCGAAGTCACGGCGATGAAGCCACAGAACAAGGCGTGGAAATTAGAGACTAACAAGGGTTCCCACGAGTCAGGAGCTGTTATTTTTGCCGCTGGCGCGTGGAGTAAAGTACTTGGGGAAATGGTGAGAGTAGAAATCCCAATTGAGCCGGTTGTTGGTCAAATGTGGGCTACAGAACCGCTTCCTCCAAGAGTTTTTGGAACAATTGGCTCATTTGAATCGCGGTTCCATTGGAGCAAAAATTTATATGCAGACATAGGAGCGCCTCCTGAACTAACCCATTCAAAAGGCCAACGTTTGACAAGACATCTCTACGGCAGGCAAAGGAAAAGCGGTGAAATTATATTCGGTGGTGATAGAAGAAATGTTGGCTTCAACAAGACCATTGAAAGCTCCGGAATTGACGTCAACAAAGGACATGCCACAGAGATACTACCGCTACTTATTGATCTTCCTATCGTGACTACTTGGGCAGGCCTCATGCCATTCTCAATGGATGGACATCCGATCATCGGAAGGGTGCCAAATAATGAAAATTTATTCATCGCAACCGGTTTGGCATCCTCAGGTTTCGGAAGAGGGCCAGGCGCTGGTATGTTAATAGCAGACTTGGTTGCAAAAGGGATTGCTAATCCTGTTTTAAACGAGTCTGATTTGGCCCGATTTGCTGATTGAGTTACGAAGCACTATTTAATTTTGCTCCACTGTACTCTTTAAACAGCCCGGAGCTACCATACTTGACTCGTCGTATGCTATCTCTTGTTCATGCACCATTTCATATTTTGCCATCAAATCAACTACGGCTGCTTGTATCTGTGACTCAACTGGCTTAGCCAGACTGAGAGTAGGGCAATAACTTACTGTATTAATCGATCTGGTTTCATAATTTTCGATGTATTGAAATAAAGTGATTTCAGTACGGCCATTAATTTTTGTACCATTCTCCATCCAGTTTCCTATATAACCAATAACATCTCCAGCTTTAACCTCGGTACCGATTTCTACGTTGACGCCATCGATTTGTAATGATTTATCACAGCGAATGGGGGCAGTTCCTTCCCTATCACAATCAATACTTACGATATGGTCAATGCTTACCCCCCAAGAAGAATGTAAGGTAGGAGAGATTATGATCTCCCAATCATCTTGTACATATCCATCTGAAGGTTGCCACGTTAATTGAGTAATTAGTCCATCAATTGGAGCAACTACTACAGTCTCTGCCGGGCCTCTGAACTCGAAAGTTGGATTGGCATAATTGTATGATTGTCCGCTCCTACTCATTCGTTTTAGACTGGCTCCAAATTCAATAAATATTGGTAATGTTAGGCTGGTATCAAAAAGTAAATCTCCAAAAGTTCTGTCCGCCTCGTTGTAAGGTCCCAGATTCATTATTCCTAGATTATGTAATTTAGGCATTTCTGAATTATCATATTTTTGATACGGGCCTTGTGCTTTTTCTGTGTCTGATGTGGCATTTGGTGCACATGCCATCTTTGTACATGCTAAACCACCTTCGATACATCTACACTGGTTACAAAAATTAGAGCCTGTGTCGTTACCAGACCATCCGGCTTCTACAACCTCTCCTCCACTTAAAGTACAATTCTTTGGGGTTTCTTTAACTACTTCTGTACTTGTGCTACAACCTACCACTAGAAGCATTAATCCTGCTAAGAATATATATGTTAGATATCGCATACGGGAATATTATCATAGGGTTAAGTGAATTCTTGATTCTGGGCGCACAGAGTGGCAGCTCGCTTGCTAGGCGATTAAAGTTGCTTGCGATGATTCCCATTATTGTTTCGGTGGGTTTTACTGATTCGCATCCGGTACGAAAACGGGTAGGATCACATTTGGATTGTCATCTGCAGCTATAAAAACAACATGAACTGGCATACCAATGTAAATGTCTTCTTGCTCGATATTTAGGATATTACTGATAAGCCGGATGTCTCCGTCTTGCTCTTCCAGCTCGACAAGGGTGACGTTATAAGGGACTTGTTGTTGAAGACTTGGATGATTTGGTCGCCTAACAATCAGATTTGCATACACAGTCCCGCGTCCGCTGACTTTGGTCCATTGGTGGGTCAAAGAGTGGCAATAAGGACACATTGGTGTAGGTAGATGCCGCATTTTTTTGCAGGCAGTGCATTCTTGGATCCTCAGTTCATGTTCTTGTGTTCCTTCCCAGAATCCACGTTCGAACTCAGGAACCAAATCAAGATCAGGTAGAGGGATTCCAGACAATGGCTTCGTCATGGGTGCTGATTTAGTTGTTTTGTCTTCATTGGTCATACTAGTTCTCTCCTTGAATCTGGATGGTTAGTTAGTGTCGCAAGTACCAGGCAGTCCAGTTATTTCTAGCCCTTTCGAATGATCAGCCCACCGCTTAGTTGAGCCGCTGAACTACCTACTAGGACTCTGTTAATCTCTTTATTGGGTGGCTGGGATGTTGACTCGCCCCAGATAAGTCGCGCTGCTTCTTGGGGATGCGTCATGCCTTGGATATATGCTTCTGAATGATTACCACCGTGCGTATTGACTGGCAAAGTACCGTCGAATCGGATATTTTCTCCGCCCTCGACAAAATCTTTTGCTTCACCTCGTGGAACGAATCCGAATGCTTCCAGCCCCATAAGGACGAATGGTGTGAAGTGATCGTAAGGTAAGAAGGCATCCATGTCTGAAGCTGCAAGTCCTGATCGAGAATATAAATCTCTCGCCGAATTGTAGGATTCCACTTCAGAAAGATCAGGTCGATATACAGCTCCATTTGTATTTGTTCCTGATGCTTGTGCTCCCGCTTCAACTAAAGCAAGGGGGGCATTTCCGCGGCGCAGGTCTTTTGCGCGTTCAGCAGAAGTTAAGATAATCGCAACTGCACCATCATTCACCTGGCAAAAATCCAATAAATGTAGAGGATCAGTCACCATGGGGGAGTTCTGATGATCGTCAATAGTGATCGGATCAGGGCGAAGGGACCGAGGATTACGGCTAGCGTGATGCCGTAATGTTACCGCTACCCATCCGAAGTGCCTGCTTGTAGCACCGTATTCGTGCATATACCGGCGAGTGAACATTCCACCGAAACTGTGTGCTGCTGCCATACTACCAAAAGGTGTTGAAAATGATTGGGCTCCACCGGGGATTCCTTCGCTACCCCGTGATTGGCCGCGGCGTATCACCCCAGATCGGTCATTAGCTGCGCGCCAGCAGACTGCGACATCGCAATACCCTACTGCTATAGCTGCGGCAGCGTGTGCTATCGTAGCGTTTGCACCGCCACCTCCATAGGTGATGCTCTCCCAGTGGCGGATATTTTGGAGTCCGAGGCCTGAAACGATTAGATTTTCGTCATTATTCTCCGCGTCTTGACGGAAAAGTCCGTCAATTTCGTGTGGGGAAATACCTGCATCATCGCAAGCAGCTTTAATCGCCTCGCAAGCGAGCTGCCACTCTGTGCGCCCAGAATCAAACGAGAATTCTGTTTCACCGATTCCGGCTATCGCTGCCTTGTCTCTCATGTAACTCAAACCTGAGTCACTATTGTTTCCAGTCATATCACGCCTCTTCTTGATTTTGTTGCTATAATCGCCCATAAAAGAGAACCAGTCAAATAACTAAAAACACTGATTAAAAAAAACCATACTAGATTATTAACAAAATTATCCATACAGGAATATTGTCATAGGGTTAAGTAAATACACTTAATACCGCAAACTGTAAGATTACGGAGCTATCAAACGCTACTTGATATTGCATACAACAAGCCACCTATATATTGCACTAGATGGATGTTTATTTAATAAACCTTAACAACTGGATAGTGGGAGGAAGAGGCTTCTCTTGGCAATAAATCGTCGAGTAATTAATTACTCAGCAATGAATTTTTTGCCCTTATCTTTTTTGAGCCGGGGCTCCCTCCGCTTCTTTTGCAAGAAAACGGGTCATGCCTCCAGACACCCAAAAATTAATGAGGAATTCACTGACCGACCTAGGAGTCTTTTTCCGAAGAAAAAGGCTTTCTCCCTAGAAAGGAGGTGATCCAGCCGCACCTTCCGGTACAGCTACCTTGTTACGACTTCGTCCCAATCACTAACCCCACCCTCGGCACCTGCCTCCGCGAACGGTTGGCACGGCGACTTCAAGTGTTGCCAGCTTTCATGACGTGACGGGCGGTGTGTACAAGGCCCGGGAACGTATTCACCGCACCATGCTGATATGCGGTTACTAGCAGCTCCTACTTCATGCAGGCGAATTTCAGCCTGCAATCTGAACTGGGGCCGGTTTTGATGGGATTCGCTTCACCTCGCGGTTTCGCAGCCCGTTGTACCGGCCATTGTAGCGTGTGTGTAGCCCTGGGCGTAAGTGCCATGATGACTTGACGTCATCCCCACCTTCCTCTCCGTTGTGCGGAGCAGTCTCGCCAGACAAATATAACTGACAACAGGGGTTGCGCTCGTTGCGGGACTTAACCCAACACCTCACGGCACGAGCTGACGACAGCCATGCAACAACTGTGGTTGTTCCTGACTTTACAGGTCGTCACCCTTTCGGGTTTCTACTTCAATCATGTCAAGCCCAGGTAAGGTTCTTCGCTTTGCATCGAATTAAACCACACGCTCCGCTGCTTGTGCGGGCCCCCGTCAATTCCTTTGAGTTTTAGCCTTGCGGCCGTACTCCCCAGGCGGAGTGCTTAACGCGTTAGCTGTGGGCACAGAGGGGGTCGATACCCCCTATACCTAGCACTCATCGTTTAGGGCGTGGACTACCCGGGTATCTAATCCGGTTTGCTACCCACGCTCTCGTGCCTCAGCGTCAGAAACGGCCCAGAAGGTCGCCTTCGCCACTGATGTTCCTTCCGATATCTACGCATTCCACCGCTACACCGGAAATTCCACCTTCCTCTGCCGTCCTCTAGCTCGATAGTATCCGCTGACCTCTCCCAGTTGAGCCGGGAGCTTTCGCAACGGACTGTTCGAGCGGCCTACGCACCCTTTACGCCCAATAAATCCGGACAACGCTTGGCCCCTACGTATTACCGCGGCTGCTGGCACGTAGTTGGCCGGGCCTTATTCGCTGTGTACCTTCAGATCTTATTCCACAGCAAAAGGGGTTTACAACCCTAGGGCCTTCATCCCCCACGCGGCGTCGCTGCGTCAGGCTTTCGCCCATTGCGCAAGATTCCCTGCTGCTGCCTCCCGTAGGAGTGGGGGCCGTGTCTCAGTCCCCCTCTGGCCGATCATCCTCTCAGATCGGCTACCCGTCATAGCCTTGGTGAGCCTTTACCTCTCCAACAAGCTGATAGGCCGCGAGACTCTCCTTTGGCGACCGAAGTCTTTGGTCACAATACTTATGTATTGGGACATTATGCGGTATTAGCCACAGTTTCCCGTGGTTGTCCCCCGCCTAAGGGCAAGTTTCTCACGTGTTACTCAGCCGTTCGCCACTAGATAACCCGGGCAAGCCCGGGGTCTCTCGTTCGACTTGCATGCATGAAGCGCGCCGCCAGCGTTCGTCCTGAGCCAGGATCAAACTCTCCGTAAAGTTAGTTTGCCTAATCTCGTATATTTTTATGAATTGACAAGGAAAACCTTTGGCCTTCCTCTCACTATCCAATTGTTAAAGTGAATAGTTCGCGTATAGCGAACGTGAAGTGAATCCTATTAGGTGGGAGAGTTTGTGTCAAGGTCAAATCTTGATCTGTAAAGCTATCTATATCTCGATGATCTTACAAATCTCTGAAGTTAATGTATCATCTTGCTTGATCGATGGTTTTTCGATGACTTTTTTGGTAGGTAAAAATGCGATTTTGGACTAGTAATTTTGTAACAATTTTTTCCATGTTTATTTTATTGCATGGTTGTTCTTCTAGTGCCGACGGAATTGTAACGGAAGAACCGACAGAGAGCGGCCTTTTTGCTGATCAAATTGATTTTGCTCCCGAATTTACTCTTGTCGATCAATTTGGAGCTGATTTTAGCCTTACTGAAAAAAGGGGAGAAAACATTATTTTGTTTTTCGGGTATACCTATTGCCCTGATATTTGTCCTACAGTCCTATCCAAACTAGTTCAATTAATCAAGGATGAGCGTTACTCTGAGAATCTCTCAGTAATTTTTATAAGCGTTGATTATGAGATGGATACTGGTGATCGAATCGAAGAATATTTACGCAGATTTGATAAATCAATCATAGGATTGACGGGCACCGATGAACAGTTAAAAGTAGTAAAATCCGATTATGGGGCTTATAGTTCTAATCCTTCGAACTCAAACGGGGAATCCCAGGGAGAGCGGCGATTAACGCACTCTGATTACATTTATTTGATTGATCAAGAGGGCTTTCTAGTGGGATACTATAACCAAGACACATCTCTAGAAATATTGCGATCTGATTTGGACATATTGCGATCTAGATGAATTGACGTAAATGCAATCCGTGATCATAATATGGTTTCTAAAAAAAACGTTGAAGTGTTTGTTTGATAGGAGCGTAGCTCAGCCTGGAAGAGCGGTGGTCTCCAAAACCATTGGCCGGGGGTTCGAATCCCTCCGCTCCTGCCATTAACTCCCTATGAAGAGCGAGAACTGGTTAGCAGAAATTGCAAATTAGCGATTAGCCGGAAATCTCCCCTAGGAACAAAATAGTCAGGATAATGAGCAAGATTATTAGTCCCACAAATCCGACGCAAAAGTAACTCCAAAGCATTGCCTTGGATCCGCTACTTCTTTGTCTTTCAGCAAGCTGTGGCTCGTCCAAAACTACATAAGTTCCCATTAATTTGTCGTGTAATGTTTGGTTATATCTATCATAGAATGCCCAGAAAAAACCTAGGCCAAACAGCAAATAACTCAAGATGCTCACTGAAAATCGTGTCCACATATGCGCTAACCCTGCGATATCACCGTTCGATCTCACCACTCGCAAACCTAAAATTCTTGCTGTCCAATCTTGCCCGTTTCTCATTAATATAAGGTCGATGAAAAAGAGAAAGAAACTCAGCAAACCAAACATTGATGAATTACCCAGAGAAACTAAGAACCTAACGAACATGGCTCCAGTACGGCGCCACATAACGTCAATGTTAAGTGAGCTTGTTGTTTCTTGCGCTAAGGTGTTACCAGAACTTGTTGAGTTCCCGCAAACGGGGCAATATTCCGCCGTTGGTTCGAGGGCGTTTCCACAAGTACCGCAGTATGATGTCGTACTGATATCCTTAACCTTTGCTTTGATTAATCGATTTGTTGTTATACTACACTCACAATTATATAAGACCGGGTGCCTGTATTCAAAAGATCTGATTTTTTGAGAAGGGGTTGAGGGAATGTCTCTTGATGGGAAAGAAAATCAATCTAAATATTTAGATAAAGATGAATTAGCTCAAATTAGATTTATAGTTCGTTCTGCGGTTAGTAAACCTGATCTAATAATGTCCATAAGGACATACTTATCAAATATTCAAAAAAACAAATCCACACGCCAAATTAATAGGTATATAAACCAATACGGTGACAGCAAACAAGAGGTTGATCCAAAGGATAAACAAATTGATTGGCATAATTTATCTTATTTCAGTGAATTAGGTATAGATCGAGCGCACCTCAATATTATTAGAAATGTTGTTTCTTGGTTAAGCCGGTGGAGTGTTGGGCCATTAAATAATCTTCCTACGTATCGATGGGCACAATGGTGTAGCTACCTAATTACCTACGCAAATGATGCCCTGGATAGGCCCATAGATTATTGGGCACTTGCCGAATATTATTTGAGGCTTGATTACGCCATACAAAATGGAGCAGGAGATCGGTGGGTCAAAGCTTTAGAGGCTAGAGATTCTTGGTTAACCCACAGGCCTTGGGTAAGTCCTGAAAGAGAGAATCAATATCTGCGCCTGATCTCAGAAGGTAAGATCGAGCCTTTGGATGACTTACAGATAACAAGAACTGAAGTCACAACTATCGGTCAGGAAGACAAAAATGGGCTCAATTTTACTGTATCAGCTAACCATGCTTCTATTGCAGAAGTCATGATGCGACTCCGCCCTGATAAATTATGGGAACTTCCGAGCAATCAATTAGTATATTGGCACCAACAGCGTACCGAAAAAGAAGAGCCGACCAGTTGGGTGCTTGCCACGGCTTCTCCTGTCACATGGAATTCAAAGGGAGATATCACGCATAGTGGCATTGTAGCAATCGATTTTTTTTCTGAGCAGTGAGGCTCAAAAAATGGTAATGGTAGGATAGAGTAATGAAATTGTTTAAAGAACATTTATTTTTGGCTTTTGCAGCATTTGTGTTTCTTTTTATATTTATCTTAATCGCTAATTCCGTTCTTTTTGTTGGATTAATGATGTAAAAAACTTTAGTTTCAACTTTATTAAAAAACTCAATCTAACATCGCTGAATTCTATTATTGGTTTATTCAGCTACATGGTGTATAGTTTTTTCGGATTAATCTGAGAAAGATTGCGTTACTCGCCGAGGTGGTGGAATCGGTAGACACGCTGTCTTGAGGGGGCAGTGGGCGAAAGCTCGTAGGAGTTCAAATCTCCTCCTCGGCACCAATAGAAATATCTTGCTGGTATTTTTATCTTGGTCGTAGTAAGCTTTCTTTCTTGATAAAAGAGGGCGACGTACTCAAGTGGCTTAAGAGGGGGGACTGCAAATCCCCTATTCGTGGGTTCGAATCCCGCCGTCGCCTCCAGATAGTGTTTAGAAGGAGTTATTGGCATTGAAAGGCATATCAGCAAAGAGGGCTCGCAGGCAGTCACTCAAACGACATGAAATCAATCGGCATAGGTCTCGAACTGTTCGGACCACAATAAGATCTGCCAGAGAGTCTATACTCTCGAAATCGGAGGATGCCAACGACACTTTGAAACTTGCTTCCATAGCGCTAGATCGCGCTGGATCAAAGGGAACCATACATCCGAAAAACGCTGCTAGACGCAAAAGCCGATTAGCAAAAATGTTGAATTCTAACGCTAACTAAATTTACGACGATATTGGTAAATAGGGCGTTTTATCTCAAAGGGACTTAAGGATAACTTTATACTTCTAGACCTGTCTTTGCTGTCTCAGCGATTTTCGCAAAAGCTTCTGGATCTTTTACCGCTACGTCCGCCAGT
>Ga0310344_10003248_pt1 | contig 12151 bp, 12 predicted proteins | sample HC15DNA20200_MG_FD_203801 | JGI IMG/M metagenome (GOLD analysis project Ga0310344, IMG submission 203801) | Marine microbial communities from station ALOHA, North Pacific Subtropical Gyre - HC15-DNA-20-200_MG | ecosystem: Environmental > Aquatic > Marine > Oceanic | place: Pacific Ocean: North... | reverse complement strand
ATCGCCTGCGAAACGCTGACCACGACCCAGCTCGTCGTTCTCGCCGGTGAAATCCGCTGCAAGGGCGTCTACGAGAATGGCGAGTGGGCGCCCGGCGCGCAGGAAGAGATCGAAAAGGCCGTCCGCGATACGGTCAAGCGCATCGGTTACGAGCAGGACGGCTTCCACTGGGAGAGCTTCCGCTTCGAAAACAACCTCCACGCCCAGTCCGCGCACATCGCCCAGGGCGTCGACGCCGCCGGCAACAAGGATGAAGGCGCAGGCGACCAGGGCATCATGTTCGGCTTCGCCTGTGACGAAACGCCCGACCTCATGCCCGCGACGCTCGACTACAGCCACAAGATCCTCGCGAAGATGGCCGCCGACCGCCACTCGGGCGCAGCGCCCTTCCTCGAACCCGACGCCAAGAGCCAGGTCACGCTCCGTTTCGAAAACGGCAAGCCCGTCGCCGCCACCGCCATCGTCGTCTCGACCCAGCATGCGCCGGGCTACGACACCGGCGACAAGGAAGCGGAACTGAAGAACTATGTGAAGGGCGTCGTCGCGCAAGTCCTTCCCGCGAACCTGCTGTCAGACGCGACCGTCTATCACATCAACCCGACCGGCAGCTTCGAGATTGGCGGGCCGGACGGCGACGCAGGGCTCACCGGCCGCAAGATCATCGTCGACACCTATGGCGGCGCATCGCCCCATGGCGGCGGCGCGTTCAGCGGCAAGGACCCGACCAAGGTCGACCGCTCGGCCGCCTATATCACCCGCTATCTCGCCAAGAATGTGGTCGCCGCGGGCCTCGCCACCCGCTGCACCATCCAGATCGCCTATGCCATCGGCGTGTCGGAGCCGCTCTCGCTCTATGTCGATACCCACGGCACCGGCACGGTGGGCGACGACCGGATCGAGGACGCGATCAAGTCGATCTCCGACCTCGGCGGTCTCACCCCGCGCGGCATCCGCACGCATCTCGGCCTCAACAAGCCGATCTATCAGCCGACCGCCGCCTACGGCCATTTCGGCCGCAAGCCCGAAGGCGACTTCTTCCCCTGGGAAAAGACCGACCTCGCCGACAAGCTCAAGGCCGCTCTGTAACCTGTCGGTCCGAACCGGGAAAAGAGCGTCGCAGCACTCGGCTGCGGCGCTCTTTTCCTGTCGGCAACATGACGAAAAGTTCATTGGTAAAGCCCGCCACACCGGCCCATAAAGCCGGTGTCGGGCTCGCCCCCCCTGTCGAGCCCGGCACCTTCAAAGTCTTCTTCCTCGGAGACCCTTGATGACCCGGATGGTTGCCACCGCCCTTCTCGGCCTTGCGCTTACCCTCGGCAGCGTCGCTCCTGCGTCTGCCGCGCCATGCAAGGACGCCAAAGGCAAGTTCGTCAAATGTCCCCAGAAGGCGCCCGTCAAAAAGGCGCCGTGCAAGGACGCGAAGGGTCGCTTCATCAAATGCAAGTGACCTGACGGACCGATTGCGTGGCAGGCGCGGCTTTCAGCCATTCGCGCCCGGCAGCACACACGACCGTTCCCCTGACCCGGTCGGCCGGCCTCCGCCCGATCTGCTCCCTTCTCGCGTCCCTGCCTCCTCTGTGGGGCGCGGGGAGGGGCAGTCCTCTTCTCCGGTCGCGGCTTGCCCGCGCGGGCCTCCGCCGCTATCGGCGCACCCCATGACAGCGCACAAGTCCGGCGATCCCACCACCCTGAACCGCCTTTATGGCCGCCAGTCCGGCCCCCGGCTGCGCAAGGGCCAGCAGGAACTGGTCGACACCCTCCTCCCCGCCCTTTCGGTCCCGGAGGAAGGCGAAGTCAGCGCCGCGTCGCTCTTCGGCGCGGACCGCCCGCTCCACTTCGAGATCGGCTTTGGCGGCGGCGAGCATCTTGCCTACCGCGCCGACCTGCTCCCCGATCATGGCTTTATCGGCGCAGAGCCGTTCCTCAACGGCGTCGTTCAGGCGCTGGGCCATGTGCGCGACGGCGGCCTCGCCAACGTCCGCCTCCACATGGGCGACGCGCTTCAGGTGCTCTCCCGCATTCCGGACGGAGCGTTGAGCTTCGTCTATCTCCTCCACCCCGACCCATGGCCCAAGGCGCGCCACGCCAAGCGCCGCATGATGAACCCCGGCCCGGTCGCGATGATCGCGCGGAAACTCAAACCCGGCGGCGAATTCCGCTTCGGCACCGACCATCCGGTCTATCTGCGCTGGGCGCTGATGGTGATGAACGGCCATCCCGACTTCGACTGGCTGGCAAGCGAGCCGAAGGACTTCCAGACCCGGCCCGGCGGCTGGCCCGAAACCCGCTACGAAGCCAAAGCCCGGCGACAGGGGCATGAGGTGTGGTACTTTCGTTACCGCCGCCGCTAGGCTCTCGCGCCGCAACGGGATGGTCGCTCTACGAACAGCCGGCGCGCCCGGACACGCTTTGCACCGATCTCCGCTAAGGGTTTGCCACCGGAACCCGAGCGAAGATGTTCATGCCCAAGACCCTCTATGAAAAGCTGTGGGACAGCCATGTCGTCGCGCCCCTGCCCAATGGCGACGCACTGCTCTACATCGATCGCCATCTGGTGCACGAAGTCAGCAGCCCGCAAGCGTTCCAGGCGCTGCGCAAGGCCGGCCTCAAGCTGCGACGCCCCGAAACCCATCTCGCCGTCGCCGACCATGCCGTGCCTACCCGCGCACGGGGCGACGCCATCGCCGATCCGCTCGCTGCCGCTCAGGTCGCAGAACTGATAGCCAACAGCGAAGAATTTTCGGTCCGCTACCGCCAGCTTGACAGCATGGATCAGGGCATTGTTCATGTGATCGGGCCGGAATCAGGCTTCACCCTGCCGGGAATCACGCTGGTCTGCGGCGACAGCCATACGACGACCCATGGCGCGTTTGGGGCGCTCGCCTTCGGCATCGGCGCCAGTGAATGCGGCACGGTGATGGCGACGCAATGCCTGCGCCAGGCACGCGCGAAGACGATGCGCGTCGAGTTGACCGGAACGCTTGCCCCGCATGTGACAGCGAAGGATGTGGCGCTGGCGCTCATCGCGAAGATCGGGGCGTTGGGCGCGGCGGGCCACGCGGTCGAATATGGCGGTCCGGCAGTAGAGGCGATGTCAATGGCGGCGCGCATGACGCTGTGCAACATGACGATCGAAGCGGGCGGGCGCATCGGCCTGGTCGCGCCGGACGACACCACATTCGCTTATCTTAAAGGCCGGCCGATGGCGCCGCAGGGGGCGCGCTGGGACGCCGCCGTCGCCTATTGGCGCACGCTCCGATCGGACGAAGGCGCGGCCTTCGACCGCCGGGTCAGCCTCGACCTTTCCGACATCGCCCCGCATGTGAGCTGGGGCACCGGTCCCGACGAAAGCGCCCCCGTCACCGGCCATGTTCCCGATCCCGCCGACGCCCCCGACGAAGCGAGCCGCCGCCGCATGGAAAAGGCCCTCGCCTATATGAACCTCGCCCCCGGCACCGCCTTGACGGACATTGCGATCGATCGGGTGTTCATCGGCTCGTGCACGAACGGCCGGATCGAGGATCTGCGCGCTGCCGCGCAGGTCGTGGCGGGCCGCCATGTCGCGTCAGGCGTCACCGCGATCGTCGTCCCCGGTTCCACCCGGACGAAGCAGGCCGCGGAAGCCGAAGGGCTGGACGCCGTCTTCCGCGACGCCGGATTCGAGTGGCGCCATGCCGGCTGTTCCATGTGCGTGGCTATGAACGACGACCGGCTGCAACCCGGCGAACGATGCGCCTCCACCTCCAACCGCAATTTCGAGGGGCGGCAGGGACCGGGCGGACGCACCCATCTGATGAGTCCCGCCATGGCCGCTGCCGCCGGCATTGCTGGCCATCTGGTCGATATTCGCAGCTTTGGGAACTGAAGCGATGAAGCCCTTCACCCGCGTCTCCGGCCCCGCCGCCCCGCTGCCCGAGGATAATGTCGACACCGACATCATCTTTCCCGCCCGCTTCCTGCTTATCACCGCGCGCGAGGGGCTGGGCCGCTACGCCTTTCACGACCGCCGTTTCGACAGCGAGGGGCGCAAGCTGCCCGACTTCGTGCTCAACCGCGATCCCTGGCGGAATGCGCCGATCCTGATCGCGGGCGCGAACTTCGGATCGGGGTCGAGCCGCGAGCAGGCGGTGTGGGCGCTGGTCGGCCAGGGCATATCCTGCGTCATCGCGCCCAGTTTCGGCGAAATCTTCCACGCCAACTGCTTCCGCAACGGCGTCCTGCCGATCATTTTGCCGACCGACCGGACAGACGCGCTGCTGGCCGCGGCGGAACAGGGTCATGAGATGACCGTCGATCTGGAGCGACAGGTGATCCATGCCGGCCACATGCCGCCCTTCTCCTTCGCGGTCGCCGCGGAACAGCGGCTTGCGCTGCTCAACGGCTGGGATGAAACTGCCATGATCCTGAACGCGCGCGGCGAGGATATCGCCCGGTTCGAAATCGGCCACCGCACCACCCAACCCTGGCTTTTTGAAACAGGAGCGCAGTAAATGAGCGATGATCTGGCCGCCAACTATGCCCGCGCCTACGGAACGAAAGTGGGCTTCGGCCAGCGCCCGGCCCTCATCCTGATCGACTTCTGCCAGGGCTATTTCGACCCGGCCTGCGATCTTTATTCCGGCGTCGAGGATGCGCTTGCTTCCGCTCTGCGCGTCCGCTCCGCGGCCCGGGCGGCAGGCGTGCCGGTCATTCTCACCACCGTCGTCTATCACCCGACCGCGATCAACGGCGGGCGCTTCTATGAAAAGGCCGCGCCGCTCCGCTATTTCCTGGAGGGCAATCCGATGGGCGGTTGGCCGAAGGGACTGGCGCCGGAAGCGGACGAACTGGTCGTTTCCAAACAATATCCCAGCGCCTTTTTCGGCACGTCGCTCGCTTCAACGCTGACGGCGCTGGGCATCGATAGCGTGCTGCTGACAGGCCTCACCACCAGCGGCTGCGTGCGCGCGAGCTGCGTAGACGCCATGTCGCACGGCTTTCGCACCGCCGTTGTCGCCGAAGCCTGCGGCGACCGCCACCCCGCCCCGCATGAAGCCAACCTGTTCGACATGAACGCCAAATATGCCGATGTCGTAAGCGAGGCGGAGGCAATCGCTTTCCTGGAAAGCCTCTAGCCCATCACGCCGGAAGCGCGGATCGCCGCCACCGCGTCCGGCGCTTCGGCAATGCGTTCGATGGCGGCCCATAGCGATTCGTCGCAATGCTCAAGCCCGGCGAAGGCGAGGCAGCCCCGCGCCTTCTGTCGATGCTGCGCCAGGGCCAGCGGCCATTGCGGCGATCCGAGCTGCGCGGCGATATCGACCCGCGCCACGGTGCCGCCCTTCAGGTAAGCAAGGGCGAAAGCCGGCACGAAAGCGGCTGGATCGGGGTTGTCGTCCGCGATGACCCGGACCCGCGCCGCCAGCGCCATCAGCGCCGGATCGGACAGATGGGCGGACGCGAAATCGTCAAGACTGACCGTTCCGCGCGTCAGCGCCACCGCCGCCAGCCATTGCAGGCAGAGCCGCGCATAGCCCGGCTCCATGCCGGCAAAGGCGGGTCGGCCCACCAGCCGGTGGATCAGCGGCGGCGCATGACAGTCCAGCCGCTCGACCGTGTCCGCCGTCACGCCATGATCCGCCATCAGCCGCTGGACCGCGACGATCCCGCCATGTGCGGCGCGCCCTGTGGGAAAGGGCTTCCAGCTAACGCCGCCGATATGATGCTCCGGCGGCAGAGCGTCCAATGCCGCGTCGATGTCGCCCTCGCGCTCCAGCAATGCGAAAAAGCCGAACGGCCCCTCGATCGGCTGCGCGACGCCAGCCATCCCGGCCCGCGCCAGATCGACCGCGATCAGCGCGTTGCGGGCGGCATTGGCAACCTGCACCGGCAGCGCGGGCTTGCCCTCGACATGCGCCTGCATCGTCCCCGAAGCGAAGGCGAGCGCGTGCCCAAACGCGTGGCCCGCTGTTACGGCGTCCATCCGACGCAGCCTGGCAATGGCCGCGACGCAGCCGAAGATACCGGCGGTTGCTGGGCGAAAGAAGCTCAATGGCCCTGCGGCAACGCCAAGGGTCACGGCAACATCGACTCCCGCGACGATGGCGGTCAGCAGCGCCCGCCCGTCCACCGGCGCGCCGCGCTCGACCTCCGCCAGCAGGGCGGCGAGCACCGTCGCCATCGGATGCAGGACCGCCGGTTCGTGCACGCAGTCATATTCCTGCCCATGAATCTGAAAGCCGTTGACGAAGGCAGCCGAGGGCGCGGGCAGGCGCACGCCCGGCCGCCCCAGAACGCCCGCCGCCTCGCCCTTGCCCCAGCACCGCGCTATCCCCAGCACGGCATCGGCATGGGCGGCGTTGCATCCTGCCGCGCCGACGCACAGACTGTCGTGCAGGAACATGCGCACGGCGGTGCGCGCCTGCGCCGGGATATTTTCCCAACGCAGGCTGAGCGCATGATCGACCAGCCGCCGCGAAGGCCCGGCCGCCTCGCTCAATGCGGTTCCTCGCCGCCCGACACGTTCATGCTTTCGCCGGTGATGTAGACCGCCTCGTCGGAACAGAGAAAGGCGACGGCCGCCGCCGTGTCGCCCGGCAACCCGGGCCGCCCCATCGGGATGCGGGCGGCCATGCGCTTGAGATATTCCTCGACCGACACGCCCTGCAACTGCGCGAAATGCTCGTTTTGCCACGCGCCAAGGCCAGTCGTCACATGGTTGGGACAGACATTGTTGACCGTGACGCCATGCTCCCCAAGCTCGATCGCCGCCGAACGGGTCAGGCCGACCAGGCCGTGCTTGGACGCGGTATAGGCCTGCGCATGGGGAAAGCCGGACTTCGCCGCCTGGCTGGCGATATTGACGATGCGCCCTCCCTTTCCCTGCGCAATCATGATCTCCGCCGCCGCCTGCATGCCGAAAAAGGCGCCGGTCAGGTTGACGTCGATCACCGCGCGCCAGTCCGCCGGGGTCACCTCCATCATCGGCTTCATGATATAGCCGATGCCGGCATTGTTGACCCAGATGTCGAGCGAGCCATGGGCTTCGACGGCATGGGCGGCGAGCGCCCGCACCTGACCGGGGTCGCGCACGTCGCAGGCGAAGGTCGATGCGTTGCCGAGCGCTTCAGCGATGGCGCGCATCTCCGCTGTGCCGCCGATCATGTCGTCGGGGGTGGCGGCGTCCCGCGACGCGCCGATGTCCGAGATGACCAGCGCCGCGCCCTCTTCCGACAGGCGGCGCGCTATCGCCTCACCCAGGCCGCCCGCCCGGCCCGATCCAGTGACGACCGCCGTTTTCCCCGCGAATCTCATGCGACGATCTGTTCGGTGGTAAGGAAGGTCACATCCGCCATTTCCTGAAAGGCGGCAGCGATGGACCGCATGGTGGAGGTCGACACATCCTGTCCAAACCGATCCATGTCGTTGACGTCGATGATCTCGACGTAGGCATAGGGCGGCGGCGCGTCGGAGCCGAGCTGGCCGGTAGCGCGAAAGACTGTGAAGCTGTCGATCGACCGCAGGCCATTGACGGTCGGCAGGTCGACGGACCTCGCCCATGCCTCATAGGTCTCGATCGAGACGCCAGGCTTCAGATTGAACAAGGCGATGAGGCGCATGAAATTCCCCTGATGGATGGCGAGACGACGATCCATATCAACGCGCGAAAGGCTCTGGCCGGCCGACAGCGCCATTGTCCGCGATGCGGTTACTTGCCCCTCCTTCCCTTGCCCAATGTTGGCATACCCCTATTATGCCATAGGACTATATCAAATCCTGAGGACCGCGCCGTGGATTCCAGTTCCGCTCCCGACCGCCGCAACGATCCCGCCGCGCACTATGACGGCCCACCCGACTACCGCGTGGTGGGGCGGCACGCGCTGTTCCCGCAGACCAGCCATGACGAGATCGAGCGCATCAACTTCCTGGCCCAGATGAACCGCCACCTTGCCGGGCGGATAGTGCCGGGCGTCAAGGCCGCTTATGAAGCTCGGGTCGCGCCCGCATTCCAGAAGGAAAACGGCCGGCCGATCACCGATCGCCACGAAGCGCGCAAGGCGCTGCTCAAGGACCCGACTTTCCAGACATGGTCGGCGCTGCGCCGTCTCACGATGGAGCAGCGTCAGCAGGCCGGCCGCTGGACCGCGATCCGCCAGCGGGAGCAACTGGCGCGCATCGCCGCTGATCTCACCGACAACGATCCCCGGCTGCAACTCGACGGCCAAGTGGTAGTGCCGCGTTACGTCTCGGCCGTCGATCACCACTGTATGCCGGGCAGCTATTATACGGAAAAATTCCCCGGCGACGTCACTAACGGCGCGAATTACGACCATGCCGGCTTCGTCACCACGGGCGGTCTGCTCGGCAAATATTCGGATGGCGGCGGCCATGCTGTCGTCAAGTGGGTGAAGCGCAACCTGCCCGATTTCAGCCCGGCCCGCATCCTGGAGATCGGCGGCACGGTCGGCCATAGCAGCCTGCCGCTGGCGCAAGCCTTTCCCGATGCGCAGATGACGGTGGTCGATCTGGGTGCGCCGGTCCTGCGCTACGGCCTTGCCCGCGCCAAGTCGCTGGGCGTCGACAATGTCGAATTCGTGCAGGCGAGCGGCGAAGATCTGTCGCGCTTTCCCGACGAGAGCTTCGACTGGATCCAGACGACCATGTTCCTGCACGAGCTGTCGACCGGCGCGCTTGCGAACATCTTCCGGGAAACGCGGCGGCTGCTGCGCCCCGGCGGCATCGTCCTGCATGTCGAACAGCCGCAATATGCGCCCGACATGCCCCTGTTCGAGCAGGCGATGCGCGACTGGGACGCCTTCTACAATAACGAACCCTTCTGGAGCCGGATGCATGAGATGGATCTCGACTCGGCGATGATCGCGGCCGGATTCGATGCCGACAGCCTGATCCATGGCGGCGTCACCGGGGTAGTCGATCGCGACCTCTTCCCAGACGCACAGGAGGACGAAACCGAGGATTATGGCCGCAAGGCGGCATGGCATGTGATCGGGGCAACCGTATAATGAGCTTTGCCGATGCGTTGAATGAAGCGGGCGCGAAAGCCGCCGGCAAGCGCCCGTATTTCCTTGAGCCGCAGGTCGAACGGGTGCTGGCGATCACCATGGCGATCGCGCAGGAACTGGCGGTGTCGCGCCAGCGGGCCGATGCGCTGGAGCGGCTCTTGAAGGCGAAAGGACTGCTCGCTGAGGGCGAGATCGACGCCTTCGCGCCTGACGCGGCGGCGGCGGCCGAGCGAGCGATGTGGAACCAGGAATATATCGCCCGCATCCTGCGCATCGTGCAGCAGGAAAATGAGGCTGCGGCGCTGAGCGACGAAGTGGCCTCCGGCGATGTCGGCGACGAACTCGCCTGACGGGAGCGGACATGACCGAATTCGAATTCACCGTCCCGGTGCTGGTCGTGGGCGGCGGTGCGTGCGGGTGCGTGGCGGCGCTCGCCGCACGGGATGCGGGCGCGGACGTGCTGCTGGTCGAACAGGACGCCCGCCCGATGGGATCGACCGGCATGTCGCAGGGCCTGTTCTGCGCCGCCGGAACAAAGGCGCAGGCGGAGGCGGGGGTGAGCGACGATGGCGCGACTTTCTTCGCCGACATCATGGCGAAGACCAACGGGCTGGCCGATCCAGTCATCGCCCACGCCATCGCCTACGAATCCGGTCCGACCGCAGATTGGCTGATCGAACGCCACGGCCTGCCCTGGACGCTCGACGTCGGCTTTCGCCCGGCCTACGGCAACAGCACATTCCGCGTCCATGGCTGGCGTGGCCATGGCGGCATCGACATGGTGCCGCTGCTCCACCGGAAACTCGCCGAAGCGGGCGTTGATATACTGCTTGAAGCGCGCCTGACCGACCTCATCGCAGACGCGGACGGCACCGTACGCGGCATCGCTATCGTGAGGCCCGATGGCGCGACCGAACAGGTGGGGTGCGACACGCTGATCCTCGCGAGCGGCGGCTTTGCCGCCAATCACGCTATGGTCTCGCACTATATGCCGAAGATGTCGGCGGCGCGGAACAATGGCCATGAGGGGAGCCAGGGCATTGCCGTCCAGCTTGGCAAGGCGCTTGGCGTGGCACTGGGCGACATGGGCGCCTATCAGGGCTATGGGATGCTCACCGAGCCGCAGGGCATCAGCGTTCCGCCCGGCGTGATCGTAGAGGGCGGGGTGATCGTCAATGTTGAGGGGCGTCGATTCACCGACGAGACCGCTGACATTGCCGGTATGGTGCATCCGGTGATGGCGCAGCCGGGCGGCCATTGCTGGGTGGTGTTCGACGCCGGAATCGAAGCGCGCTGCGGTTATATTCCTGAAACGCGGAACCTGATCGCGCTCAACGCCGCCAGGTCTGCGGATACGGTAGAGGAACTGGCCGCGCAGATCGGCGTCGATGCGGCAGCGCTGGCCGCGACGCTCGACGAAGCCCGCGCCGCGCAGGCCAAGGGCGCGCCGGACGGGCAGGGCCGCCTGTGGGGCGACGATCTTCCACCCCGTCCGCCCTATCGCGCGCTCAAGGTAGTAGGCGCAATCTACCACACCCAAGGCGGGCTTCAGATCGACGGCCAGGCGCGGGTGCTCCGGCCGGATGGCACGCGCCTGCCCAATCTTTTCGCCGGGGGCGGCGCGGCGCGCAGCGTGTCGGGACCGGCGCATTGGGGCTATCTGCCGGCAATGGGCCTCTGCACAGCCATTACCCTGGGCCGGCTCGCCGGCGAGGCAGCCGCCCGGCAGGCGCTCGGCGCCGCCTAGCCGGGGTCCGCGCGCAGACCGCTATGGTGCGCGGCCCGCGCCAGCTCTTCGCGGAAATCGGGGTGGGCGAGGCCGATCAGCGCTTGAGCGCGCTGGGACGCGCTTTTGCCCTTCATGTCAGCCCAGCCATATTCCGTCACGACGATATGGGTATCGGTGCGCGGGGTCGTCACCGGACCGGTAAGCTGCTGCACGATGCGTGACACCGTTCCCTGGGCGGCGGTGGAATGGCAGGCGATGATCGAGCGCCCGCCGCGCGAGGCGTAAGCGCCGCGCACGAAGTCGAGCTGACCACCCGATCCGCTGAACTGCCGCCCGTTCACAAATTCCGAATTGCACGCGCCGTGAAGATCGATCTGCGTCGTCGCGTTCACGGATACCATCCGGTCGTTGCGCGCGATAACCCAGGGGTCGTTCACATAGTCGACCGGGTGCGCCTCGATCTGCGGATTGTCATCGAGAAAGTCGTAAAGCGCCTGATCGCCTAGCGCAAAGGTGAAGATCGCTCTGCCTGCATGGATTTGTTTGCGGCTGTTTTCCACCACGCCCACCTGCATTAGCGCGGCAAGCCCGCTCGTCATCATCTCGGTGTGGATGCCCAGATGCCGATGATCGCGCAGCGCAGCGCAGACGGCTTCCGGCAACGCGCCGATACCCATTTGGATGCAGGCGCCATCATCCACCAACCCCGCGATGATGGTGCCGATCCTGTCGTCGATGGATGTGCGAGCGGCGGCGGGCAACTGCGGCAGCGGCGCATGATGCTCGACCAGCGCGGTCGCCTGCGACACATGGATCAGGCAATCGCCGCGCACACGGGGCATCGCCGGATTGACCTCCAGCAGCAAGCGCACGCCTGGGCTACGCGACACGGTCAGCGAATAGTCGCAGCTCGTTCCGAGACTGAAATATCCTTCGGCATCCATCGGCGATACGGCGGCGATCAGCGTGTCGACGCCGATATGCTCGACCATGGCGCGGGGCACCTGATGAAAATGGGCGGGCACTATGTCCACCGCCGGTTGCCACCGCGCGCGCCTGCCGATATCCAGCGCCCGCTCGTTGCCGCCATGGAACAGGCTCATGGGTGTCAGCCGGTCGTTGAGCGCAGCGTCCAGCACGCTCTGTCCGGCGATCGCGGGGGATAGAAGATAATAGAGCCGCGCGTCTGAAATCGCGCCTTTGCGTGTCCTTTCGGCAAGAGCGGCCAGGATAGCTGGCGGCGCACCGGCGCCAAGCGCCATCGTGATTCGTGCGCCGGACGGAATCAATTCGACCGCGCCTGCCGCCGAGCAGAGTTTGCGACGATATGTCTCCGCATGGTCGCCCACGCCCATCCCTCCCTTTTCGCCAGCGTGTTTCGCCGGTCAGTACAGCATGTCTTCGTCAAGCCTGTCGAGTT
>Ga0310344_10003247_pt1 | contig 12151 bp, 11 predicted proteins | sample HC15DNA20200_MG_FD_203801 | JGI IMG/M metagenome (GOLD analysis project Ga0310344, IMG submission 203801) | Marine microbial communities from station ALOHA, North Pacific Subtropical Gyre - HC15-DNA-20-200_MG | ecosystem: Environmental > Aquatic > Marine > Oceanic | place: Pacific Ocean: North... | reverse complement strand
TGTCGATGTACTCAAAAGTCTTAATTACTTGAGCCAATCAAAAAATCTATCATTTAGAGAAAAGAGAATGCTGGATCGTTCTAAATTTTTGGTTGTAACAGAGATATCTGAAGTGAGTGGTGAGTTGGCGGATACTATTGACGAGAAGGTGAATAAAGCTCTTGATAGATGCTTAGTAAATCGGGTGCGCCAAGTTGAAAGACTCAAAGCAAAAGCAGCGAAGGCAAAAAGTAAAACCACGAGATCAAAAAAACAAGTAGCGAAGACGAAAACCGTAAAGACAAGCTCTGGAATAGTGAAGGGCAAATCTAAAACGGCAAAGGCTAAAGTAAAGAAAAGCTCTACTCGATCGACCGTAGCTCGACGTGCTGCGCGAGCTTCTTAAGGTTCTGAAGAAAATAAAACAGAAGTAATTTAACCCGGCTCGATTGTTTTGGGCCGGGTTTTTTTTTAAGAATATGGTTGGATCTTTTAAGACCGCTATTTCACTGTGTCGTTCTCTTATGGCCTATATAAGTGTGTCAGCCTGGGTCGTGATGGTGGGTCCACCGGGCATGGTTCTAGCTGTATTGTTCAGCTGGCCTGAAATTTTATATTTTCTGGGTAGAACTGGAGTGAGAATCGGTTTAAGAATAGTAGGAATTCGCTACCGTGTCTTTGGAGAAGAGAACATTCAGTGTGACCGCGCTGCGGTATATTGTGTCAATCATTCAAGTAACATCGAACCACCGATTTTATACATGGCCTTATCGGTTCTTCATCCAGGATTGAAGATTCTTTACAAGGCAGAAATCCATAAATTGCCTGTGCTAAGCCGTGCTTTTGATATTGTTGGATTCGTGCCAATTGAACGCCAGAATCGAGAGAAGAGTTCTGGAGCGCTAGAAAAAGCGGCAGCTTCCTTGCGCAAAGGGAATTCATTTCTCATTTTTCCTGAGGGCACTAGAAGTCGAACAGGTTCTTTACAAAGGTTTAAAAAAGGTGGTTTTATTATGGCAATTAAAGGCCAGGCACCGATTGTACCGGTCGCTATTCAAGGTACTAGGGCCGCGATGAGTAAGGGAAGTTTAGTCATGCGTCCGGTGACTGTGGATGTTCGAATTGGTAAGCCCGTGGAGCTCAATGGGGAAGATTTGGCTCAGCGTGATCACCTTATGTTAGAAACTCGAAGTAGGGTGGAAGGGTTGCTTTTTAATAAGACTGTGTCCGATGGAGAAGATTAAGGCCCAGTAAGAAATGAAAGCGTCCAGGATTCCATCGTTGCCCCGTCCGTTGCGACTATTCCATCCTGAAGGCCAATATTGACGCGTCGAAAACTTTCCAAAGAGTCTTCAAAGAGAATCTCTAGGGATCGATTTTGAGCGCGATATTGTATTTCGAAATTAAGACTTGCGGTTTCTATTTTTAAATCGTTAGTTCTTGATAAATTTTCATACGTCACCACGATTCTATTTTCAAATGATCTCTGATCGATATCTCGTGAAAATTGAATCCTTATCGTTGTGTCAATGGGAACGCCTGTGTCGCCCTGTAGCGGAGTACTAAAGATGACTTCTGGTGGGGGTCCTAGCGAATTAGTCTGTGGAGGTGGCCGCTCCAGATCGACGTCAGCTGTTTCGGCTAGAGAAATAGTAGAAGCTCTGATAAGAGTCATGCCTTTGTAAGCGCTGACCGAGCCTGTCACTTGTAGCCAGCGTCCTGTATCAGCACGGGCTTGAATGTCTAGTTCGAAACCGTCTCCTTTAGGTTCTTTTTCGACGATCCACAATGCTGCTTCGGCGGAAGCGAGAACAAAATCCCACCGACTGGCACCCGGGGCACTCGGAAGATCGCCATATAAATTTCGTCCGCGAAATCTACCTGAAACCGTAACCGTTTTGTTTGAGTAAGCAGATGGAGTCAGTGCTACATTTCTTAATGTGGCTTCTGAATTCTGGGTTGTAATACGACTAGAAGAAGCAACTAGAACAAGAAGCTCTCCAACTCCAGGCCAGTCTTTTCGAAGTAGAATATTTGCTAAACGTTCAAATGGAAGATCAGAGATGCGGGGGTCTCCACGCTCCAGGCGGCCGATGTCATAAAAGGTGCCAATAATTTCTACGTAATCTCTGCTATCGGCTGGAGGTGGCGGAACATCTAACACAAGTAATCGTCTTTCGTCGTTCGTTAGATATGTCAGCACTCCTTCTCCTTCGATTTCACCATGTATGACGATTTCCGTCTCATGAAAGAAAATAGGAGCTGAAGTTAGGGAATCAAGCGTAGAGATTCTGCGGTCAACCGGCTGCGAAAAAAGAAATCCCGGCAAACTGAGTATTACGGTGGCGACAGAACAATGTCGAACGAAATGATAATGTTTAAATCGTTTTAACAGAAAATACTCCCCAACAACTAATGCGTCAAATTCGTTGATTGATATTAACATGTAGCTGATTGTGGGTCTTGACCGCACTTGATACTAACCATAGAATCGCTCCCCACAAGATAGTCTGGATGGATGGGATGCAAGAACAAATTTCTGAACTAACGACGAATCGCTTGTCTTTGTATCTCAGGTTTCTAAATGAACTTGAGATGAGAGGTGTGAGAACAGTTTCTTCGAAGGTGCTCGCTGAGCAGTTCGGTTTGAATGCGTCACTAATTAGGAAAGATTTGTCGTATTTTGGAGATCTTGGTGTCAGGGGAATAGGCTATGTTGTAAAGGACCTTCGCCTCGCCTTACGGTCCATTCTTGGGCTTGACAAAAGTCTTGGAGTTGCCATCATGGGTGCTGGAAATCTTGGTTTGGCACTTGCAGATTATCCTGGATTTCGTCAAGAAGGCTTTAGGATAGTCGCTTTATTTGACAATCTTAAGGATAAAGTTGGGAGAGTGTCACGGAGTGGAGTTGCGATTTACGACATTCGCGATCTCAGCCGAATAGCGAAAAAGGAAGAAATTACTATTGCTGTAATAGCTGTGCCGGAGGAGGCAGCTAGGCATGTTGTGCAGGTTGTTGTTAAGGCGGGTATTAAGGCGGTATTGAATTTTTCTCCTGGTGCGTTACGCGTTCCTTCCAATGTGAAACTTAAAAGCGTTGACTTGACTGTCTCACTGGAAAGTTTGTCATTTTATTTGGCGCGGGAAAATAGGAAGAGAGATTAGTGGTGGTTAACAAGAAAAGCAATTCGGTTGGTAATCGTAAAAAGATTCTTAAAAAGCTATCCCATGTGGATTCTAAAGGTCGAGTCAAGATGGTGGATGTTGGAGAAAAAGCTTCCACGAAGCGTCTCGCCGTTGCTCATGGATCCATCAGTATGTCGGCGAAGGCGTTAGGTTTAATTAGAAGTGGTAAGGTCGCGAAGGGCGATCCTCTTCAGGCTGCGCGACTGGCCGGTATTCTCGCTGCTAAACGAACGGCTGATCTCGTGCCGTTATGTCATTCAGTACCGCTTACCCATATTGATGTTGAACTCTTGAGCCGTAAAACTGGTTACGACATAGAAGCGAGAGTGTCTACGAGTGGAAAGACTGGAGTAGAAATGGAGGCGTTGGTGGCTGTTTCTGTGGCTGCACTGACAGTGTATGACATGATAAAAGCAGTTGATCGAAAAATGGTCATCGGAGAAATAAAACTGATCCAGAAAAGCGGTGGGTCTTCTGGTGATTACTTGGAAGGATAGATAGTTTTGTCTAACTTGCCAATAACGTCTCTTGCAGCGCTTCCTTTTTATTTTTCAGGAAGATTTCCTAAACCTATCATCATTCGAAGATGCCTTGCAGAGGGTTACGATACCTATGCAAGTCGAGAACTCTTTGATTACATCAGGGATGTCAGCTTGGGATTGGGTGTTCTTGGTGTGAAGCCTGGAGATAGAGTTGCGATTTTGTGTGAAAGCCGTCCGGAATGGCTGGTCGCTGACCTGGCAATTTTATCTGCTGGTGCGGTAACCGTTCCAATATATCCAAGTCTTCCAGCGGAACTTGTTGGATATATCTTGGCAGATGCTTCTGTCACTGTGGCAATTGTTTCAGACCGCGATCAGTATAAAAAAATAGAAGAGGTGTGGGCCGAACAACCATCGCTGCAGGCGGTTGCCATCATTGATTCAAAAGGTGAGGAGAAGACTTCGAAGAACCAGTGTTCATTTTCTGAAGTACGGGAATTGGGTCATCAACGCCTAATGCATGAGGATGGTCTCGGTCGGAAGTATAAAGAGAATGCGATGGCTATTTCGGCTGATGTCTTAGCCACGATTATTTACACATCTGGCACAACTGGTAAACCGAAAGGTGTCATGTTGAATCATGGAGCCATCGTTGCAAATATCCTTGATGTGGATACAATGGTTCATATTCACGACGAGGACGAGGCGCTTTCATTTCTTCCTTTGAGTCATGTTTTGGAGCGGTCTTCAACGTATCTTTATCTGTTTAAAGGTGTCACGATTACATTTGCGGAATCTTTAGATACGGTTGTTCGCGATTTGACACGGGTTCGGCCGACTTTGATGAATGGGGTCCCTCGTGTCTTCGAAAAGATTTACTCGAGAGTTTTAGAAGCTGCCTCCGAGTTTTCTCCGCTGCGGAAATTTGTTTTTAACAAATCACTTAGAGTGGGTAGTGTGCAGGCGAAGGCATTGCGGGCTGGGGAAGCTCCTTCTCTTATGTGTCGTCTTTTTCATCCGATTGCAGATCGAATGGTGCTTTCAAAAATTCGAGAGCGAACGGGAGGGAGACTGCGTTTCGTTGTTTCTGGAGGCGCTCCTCTTCCGGTAGTGGTAGCCGATTTTCTCTTTTCAGTTGGAATTCCAGTGCTTGAGGGATATGGGTTAACAGAAACGGCGCCAGTGTTAACGTGTAATCCACAAAAGGCTCCAAAACTTGGAACAGTTGGTATGGCGCTGCCTCATGTCGAATTACGTTTGGCCGAAGATGGAGAAATACTGGCCCGTGGCCCTAACGTCATGACGGGGTACTATCGGAACAAAGAGGCTACGTCTGAAGCGTTGAGATCTGGTTGGTTCTACACTGGTGACATTGGAGAATTTGATGCAGATGGGTACCTCCGTATAACGGACCGAAAGAAGGAGTTATTGGTGACATCCGGTGGGAAAAATGTGGCGCCGTCGCCGATTGAACAGCGATTAAAGCATGACAAGTTAATTGCTGAGGCAATGTTAGTTGGTGACGGTTATCCCTTCATTTCCGTGCTCATTTTTCCTGATTTTTCTGCTTTAGCCAGTCATATGCGTGCGCCAGAAGATATGTCATTGGAAGACATGATAAATCGTCAAGATATTAAAACCATTTTTGATGACATAGTAGAAAGAGTCAATGACGGTCTGCCCAGTTATGAAAAAATACGGCGTGTTGGTCTGATTCCTGCGGCACTAAGTATATCTACTGGTGAATTAACACCTACGTTGAAGCTTAAAAGACGAATCGTCTTAAGAAAATGGGATACAGAGATTAAGAGTTTGTATGCTTGAAAGATCTGAAACGGCATCGAATGGGCGCGCCGGGGAAAAGTGAGAGATCTTTAAAATATTTTTACTTCGGTAAACGGGAACCACCGAACTTGTACGCGGCCCATGATGTATTTTTCTGGAACTTGTCCCCAATGACGACTGTCTGAGCTATTGTTGCGATGGTCGCCCATTACGAAATAATAGGCCTCATCCATCACTTCAGGTCCGTAGTTGTCGTGACTGCGAAATTTTGGAGGCACGTCAACGTTCTCTTGTAGTACTTCGTTTACGAAAACATCACCAGACTCAATTCGGACAGAATCGCCTGGCTCTGCGATGATCCTTTTTACAAATGATTTATCAGGATCTTTCGGATAACGCAGCATCACAATATCACCAACTTGAGGTTTTCGGCCTATATTCCAGTCGCATTCGCTACACAACCAACCCTTAAACAATTGAGAGAATGGCATTTTTATTGCTTCAGGAAATATGTACAAGGCCTTATTCACAATTAGTCGATCTTCATGTTGCAGAGTAGGCTCCATGCTGCGACCTTCGACCCGTGCTACTTGAATGCCGAAGGTGACAATTAAGGTCGCGTAAACGGCAGCAGAGAGAAAGGTGTTCGCCCATGCTTTCGGTTCTTCCCAGTTCACGTTTCCAGCAGCATTGGAGGTGCTGCGGGATTCTATAGATTCAGATGATCTCGAAGTCGTTTGGTTTGTGTCCGACTCACCGGGATCTCTGTTTCCTTCGCGTCTTTCATCTTCAGAATGTAGTTCCGACTGAACCAAGGTAATATCTCCTTGACTTTATTGATGTTGACTAAATGTGATCTGTGCACTCGCCAAAAGATGTCTGGATCGAGATTGCCCTGCAGTTCATCCAATGTTCGATAATTCGCTGTGCCAGATAATGTATTGGTGACAATGTTAATTGTGCCGTTCGATAGAGATGCATAAATGATATCGTTTGATGCAATTAACTGAAAGTTTTCTCCACTTCTTATTGCCAACTGTGTGGGCTGAAGAGTGTTCTTGCTGATATGCTGAATCAGGTTTTCTAGCTTTTCATTGGCAATGCCTATATTTGCTGAATCTTTACGAGGCCCACCCTCAATCTGTTCGCCTACCCGTTTGATCGATTGACGTAACCGCTTCATGTCCACTGGTTTGAGGAGATAGTCTACGGCGCTGACCTCAAAGGCCTCAAGTGCATATTCATCATATGCTGTAACAAAAATTATTCGAGTATTAGCTTGCAGATCTATTAGACTTCTTGCCACTTCAAAACCTGTATGACCTGGCATTTGGATGTCAAGTAGCACTATGTGAGGCTTAAGAGTTTCTATGAGTGCGAGTGCTTCGACCCCGTCTCCTGCCTGACCGACCACCTCGACTTCTTCGAACTTTTCTAATTGGAAACACAGCTCCTGTCTTGCCGGCTGTTCATCATCAACAATAAGAACTCGGATGGCCATTTGTTTGCAGAGCGGTGATATGGAGATCTATTAAGTAGTTACTTTCTGTGGAAACTTAATAACTGGAACCTTGATTGTCGCACATGTACCGCTTCCAGGGGTACTTTCGAGTCGAAGATGATAATTTTCACCATAAATTACCCGAAGTCTTTCATCCACATTTCGGAGGCCTATTCCTCCCATTTGTGTGGGGGAAGGCGGTTCGTTCATTCCTGTTCCATTATCAAGAATGTTAATAAGTACATGTTTAGCGGTTGATCTACTCTGTATTTTAATAGTTCCGCCACCCACTCTGTGTGAGAAGCCATGTTTAATAGCATTCTCAACAAGAGGTTGAAGCAGTAAACTGGGAATCATTAAATCAAGACTCCGCGGATCGATCTCTTTTTCTATGATAAGTGTTGGACCGAATCGTACTTTTTCGATGTCGAGGTACTCGTCAACAGCGGATAGCTCTTCCCGTAAAGTTACAAAATGCTCTTGGTTTCGTAGTACGCGTCTTAAAATCCCAGATAGTTTAACAATCAGTGTCCTTGCTGTTTCTGGCTGAGAATGGATGAGAGAGGAAATTGAAGTGAGGGTATTAAATAAAAAGTGTGGGTTGATCTGGTTTGCTAGCGATTCAAGACGAGTTGATAGCAATAACTTTTCTTGTTCCTGAAGACGGTGTTCAATACGAGCAGTATTCCAGATTTTTATCGGTATTGTTACAGTTAAGAGCGTAGATAAAATTACGACGAATCCCAGCTCTGTACTTTGTGGCTGCATATAAAATATGTGGCCTGTGTAACGAAATCCTAGGCCGATCCTAAGTAATTCGAGAGCAACAGGAGTTGCTACAAGGATTACAAGCCAATCAGGTTTCAGCTTGCTGACCATTTGCCATGCATGCCGGTGTAAATCAGTAAAAAATAATGGAGAGAATCGCCAGATGGATTCTTTAGGACAGATTTCTCTGAGTCCTCCGCCGCAAAAGCCGCAACCTACCGCAAACGGTAAGGCAATTAATTCCCCGGCGGCTAAGGCAGGCACACCAACAAACCCGCCAACTATGGCTCCTGCGTAGGGGCCGGCAATTAATCCCGCGAGAAACGGACCGGCGAGCGAGAAGTCACTGGCGTTATAGTTTAGTAAGAGTCGTGCTAGGACACCTCCACTCAGAGGAATTCCAAGTGCGATGGCGAAAACCAATCTTTCACGCCAAGCACGCTGTTCAGTAAGCAAGATACGGCGAAACTGCTCGAAACGAGCCAGCATTGTAGCCAAGATCGCGACTACTGCAAGTTTAACAAGTAGAGTCGAAAGTAAGAATTGAAACGTTGAGAGAAATCTGAACTCAACCGGCACGAATTATCAAACTATACTGACGGAGAGTGAATTGTGTCAATTTGGAATTGCCTACAAGGTGTTATGATTAAAGGGTTTATTATGACAGTTCCTTTTTTGGATGCCTTGAAGCATAGGGTTCTAATTTGCGATGGAGCAATGGGCACGATGCTTTATTCCAGCGGTGTTTTTCTTAACCGATCGTTTGAAGAACTCAACCTCTCTGAACCAGATCGTGTTGCTTCCGTGCATCGTTCTTATTTAAATGCCGGAGCAGATGTGATTGAGAGTAATACTTTTGGCTGCAATGCCCTAAAGCTTGAAACTTTTGGTATTAGGAACAAAATCAAGCAAATTAATGATGCGGGTGTTCGTTTGGCTAGGGAAGTAGCTGATGAAAAGGCCTATGTGGCGGGTGCGATAGGACCTTTAGGTGTTTTGATAGAGCCTTATGGAAAAACAACTCAGGAAGAGGCAGAAATTTATTTTTGTGAGCATGCGTCATTACTAAGTGATGCAGGCGTAGATTTATTTATGCTTGAAACTTTCTGTTCGGTAGGTGAGCTCTTAATAGCGGTGCGTGCATTAAAGAAAATACAAGACCTTCCAGTGGTGGCTCAATTCACAATGTCCTCAAACAATGAGACGACGGATAGCGCTTCTCCTGAGCTGTGCGCTAGAAAACTACAAGATGAAGGTGTTTCGGTCATAGGAATTAATTGTGGGTCTGGTCCTGCTTCGATGCTCGAAATTGCGAAAAGAGTAGCATCAGTGGTTAAAAAACCTCTGTCGGTTCAGCCGAATGCTGGCCTACCTAGGCTTGTGGAGGGACGGACGATGTATTTATCTTCGCCCGATTACTTGGCCTCCTATTCGAAAAGATTTGTTAATTGTGGAGCCCGTTTAGTTGGTGGTTGTTGTGGAACTACTCCTGCCCACATAAGTCAAATCAGGTCGGCGGTCTCTTGCGGTCAAACCGGTGACAAGCTATAGTCAATGACGTTACGTATCTATTAGGGATATTTATCATTGTTTAAAGAATCTGAACCTCAAACAGAAGACACTGGATTCCGACCGTCTGAGCCAACGGCGCAGGCGTTGTCTGTGACAAATGTTGAAAATGATTTTGTGTCTGATGTATACCACCGGATTTCCTCATGGTATGACCTCTTTTTTGGTCCCACCCTTCACGCAGGGAGGTTAGAGGCTATACAAAAATTGCCAATTCAGAGTGGCGATGAAATTCTTGAAGTTGGAGTTGGAACGGGCATTAATGCGACACTTTATCCTAAAGATTGTTCAGTAAAAGGTATCGATTTTTCGGCTGCGATGCTTCGGAAGGCAAGTAAAAGAATTTCGGCCAATAACGTAAAGAATGTCGAGTTAATAGAAATGGATGCGGTTGCTCTTGAGTTTGACGATGAGTCGTTTGACCTTGTTTATGCCCCTTATGTTATTAGTGTTGTAACTGATCCAATAAAGGTTGTCCGCGAAATGTATCGTGTGTGCCGGGTGGGTGGTCATGTTGTAGTTCTGAACCATTTTAGAAGTGAACATCCAATGCTTTCCAAGTTAGAAAAGGTGTTATCGCCGCTTACGGTTCACATTGGTTTTCGAGCCGACCTTGATCTTTCTGGCTTTCTGTCGCAAGCGAATCTTGATCCTATCTCTGTGGAGAAAGTAAATATACCAAAGATGTGGTCTCTCATTACATTTAGGAAGGATGCAGCGGTATAAGCTTCAATGCATGAGCGAGAATTCTTTAATGAAAAAACAGAGCTAAAGTCTGCTCTTTACTCATGTTCGCGATGTCATTTTAGAGGCGAGTACTCTGTGAAGTGGATCAGGCGGACTAGAAAGGCGAAGATCCCTGCTGGTGCAAGCGAAAGAGATCGGGCTCTTTTCTCAAAACTAAAGAATTATCTTGTTCGTGTTGACGACATGTTGGTCTGTCAGAAATGTCGGCAGCGCTTTGAAATCCCATCGCACCAAAGCTTGGCTTTTTTCTAAGCGCCACTCTACTTCCTGGTCGTATAATTTGATTTAGGTACTAAAACTGAATTAGCTTGTTTTTATGGATTGCCTGAACTATCTATGTGGTCGTCTATAATCAATAAAATGCCTAGCATGGATTCCATCCAAGACGGTCTGTTAAGTACTAGTGCCGATTTTTTAACCTTAGACAAATTTGTTGTTTGGATTGTCATTGTTATTCTATTTGGTCCCTTTCTTGGAGTTAACAACAATGCGCAGGACCGTAGTTTTTACCGGGACACATCAGCCGCATTCGCACATGGGAAAATAGATGAATTAAACGAACTTCTCACAGGCTTTACAGAAACTGATCCTGATGTAGTCGCGGTTCGTTCGCGTATTTTAGTACGTCGTGGTGCCTATAAAGACGCGGAGCAGCTACTGCGAAGCGTTTCTTCTAACCTTTCTAATGGTGCAGTAGAACTCGAGCTAGGTGTATTACTGGCGTATTTAGGGAAAGATGCGGAGGCTCGTAATTACTTAAATGCGGTTCTCGATCATGGACTGAGATCACAGACTCCACTCGATCAGTATCGTGGCGCGGTAAGTGCTGGGATCCTAGGTAACTTTCGCCAGGCAAATGGGCTCTTTCGCTCTGCTGCAGTGGGTGCCCCAGATGATCCAGCCATTCATACGGCTTGGGGAGAATTGTTTCTAGAAAAATATAATAGAGCTGACGCACTACAGTCTTTTACCGATGCTTTGGAACTAGATGATGAATGGGTACCAGCACATATCGGCATGGCTCGAGTGCTTGTCGATGAAAATCCACCTTTAGCACGAATGTCAATTGATAAAGCTCTTGAAATAGATCCAACTAGAGTCGAAGCACATTTGCTTGTTGCGGAACTTGAATTGGGGGATAGAAATATTGATTTAGCACGTACATCTATTGAACTCGCCCTTAATGTTAACCCTTTCAGTCTTGAGGCTAAGTCTTTGGTCGCAGCCATGGCCTATCTTGAAGACCGTGAAGATGATTTTGAGACTGCTGTGTTGAGCGCATTAGATATTAATCCGGTGTACGGAGATATTTTTCGGATTGCTGGATTACACGTGGCTAGAGCGTATCGGTTTGATGAGGCCGTGGCGCTGACTCGGCGTGCTGTGAATATCCAGCCTGGTAACAGCCGGGCGCATGCAGAGCTTGGTATGCATTTACTGCGGACAGGCGACGAGGCGGCTGCGCGGATAGCTTTGGAAGAATCGTTTAGGGAAGATCCGTTTGATGTTATCACCTTCAACCTTTTGGAGTTAATGGATACTCTCGATGAATTTGAAACTTATGAGCGTGGAAAACTGATTGTTAGGTTACACCCTAGCGAAGGGCCAATTCTGAAAGAGTACATACTTTCCCTCGCGCAAGAGGCGCTCGACAAGTTGTCTCATAGGTATAACGTTGAAGTTGAGGGACCAATTTTAATAGAAGTCTTTCCTCGACATGATGATTTTGCCGTAAGAAATCTTGGTTTGCCTGGTATGATTGGCGCGCTCGGTGCATGCTTTGGACGTGTTGTAACACTTGATTCACCCCGCGCGCGTCCCCCTGGCGACTTTAATTGGCGGGCTACTCTTTGGCACGAAATAGCACATGTGATTACACTCCAAATGTCTAGTCAACGTGTTCCTCGTTGGCTTACAGAAGGGATATCCGTTTACGAAGAACAGCGGGAAAAAGCTGCTTGGGGGCGCGATCAGGAAATCAGTTTCGCTCAAGCACTAAATAGCGGTGATGTGTTATCTCTTCGTGATCTGAATAGTGGTTTTTCAAAACCGGAAACTATTTCGCTTTCTTATTTTCAGGCATCTGTCTTGGTCGAACATATCATTGAATTTTACGGTGAGCCAGTGCTGCACG
>Ga0310344_10003244_pt1 | contig 12155 bp, 14 predicted proteins | sample HC15DNA20200_MG_FD_203801 | JGI IMG/M metagenome (GOLD analysis project Ga0310344, IMG submission 203801) | Marine microbial communities from station ALOHA, North Pacific Subtropical Gyre - HC15-DNA-20-200_MG | ecosystem: Environmental > Aquatic > Marine > Oceanic | place: Pacific Ocean: North... | reverse complement strand
TTTTTCACAAGTGAAAGTGTCTCCTTTATTGTTTGATATTCAGCTAATGATCGTTTGATGTCTTCACTTTCTTTTAGTAGCTTTATTGGTTGCTCAATTACTGACAAGTATTTTTTTTCTAGATCAGTAACCATCGATTTTAGATCGTCTAACTGATACTGATCCTTTTTGATAACAGTTCCTTTGAAGAGAATTTCCATAATTCCAGTAGTAAGTGGTATTCCAAGTCCCTTTACGACCTCGTCAATTGCCTGAAATGTTTTTTGGACATTTAATAGAACATCATCTATTTCAGGCGTAATTGTGTCATTTTGGGAATCAATCTTATGAAACCATTCAAATTTTGCTAGCTGAGAAATTGCCTTTGGGGAGTCCGATCTTGGTAGAATTACTGTACCAAATTTTAGATCTGCTACTGCCAAAGTAATTTTCCCTTTTAAAATAGGGTTTAAAATGTTGCGAATTTTTTTTACTGGGACAACATTAAAATCTACTTCCAAAAAACTGCCATCATTGACAGATTTATCGCTTGAAAAAACAGTGGATCAGGTTCTTGAAAAGAATAGATCCCAAATACTAGAGTCCCTAAAATCATCATTTTCTGAGTCACAAGAAAAAGTATCTGAATCATTATCTGAATTAGAAAAGGAATATGACAAAATCATCTCTGAAGGTCATAAGGAGGCTGAAAAGATTGAAAAGCAAATAGTTGGAAGCTCCGATCTAGAAGTTAGAAATAAGGCACTATTGCTTGTAGAAGAGCATACATCCAAGGTATTTGAAAAGGCAAAAGATGAGATACAAAATACTAAACGAGATTCCAATTACTCAAATCTAATTTCTTCATTAATTACTGAAGCCACTGAGGCTTTGGGTACATCTGAAATTACAGTTTATACAAATTCAAAAGATAAGGAGATTGTTCAATCAGCAATTTCAAAAATTTCTGGAGCAGAATTATCTTCAGAAGCGATTGATTGTATGGGAGGTATCAAGATCACCTCAAAAGATGGCTCAATGGCTTTTGATAACACGATCGATGCACGATTTGAAAGATTGAAGCCTTTAATAAGGAAAAATATTGCAGCAAAATTCAACTTAGGAAATTAAAATGGTAGCACAAGGTAGAATTGTATGGGTAAGCGGTCCAGCAGTTAGAGCTGATGGAATGGCTGACGCAAAAATGTACGAAACTGTATCTGTCGGTGATGCAAAATTAATTGGTGAGGTAATTCGTCTGACAGGCGATGTAGCATTTATCCAAGTTTATGAGTCAACTAGTGGTCTAAAGCCTGGTGAGCCTGTAGTAGGCACAGGAAATCCACTAAGTGTTCTTTTAGGTCCTGGAATTATTGGTCAGATTTATGATGGAATTCAAAGACCACTAAAAGACTTGGCAGCAAAGTCTGGTTCTTTTATCGGACGCGGAATTACTACAACTCCTGTAGATATGACAAAAAAATATCATTTCAGTCCAACTGTCTCAGTTGGTGATGACGTAGAACCAGGAAACATCATTGGAACTGTTCCAGAGTCCTCATTAATTGAGCATAAGATTCTTGTCCCACCAAATCATGCAGGTGGAAAAATTACAAAAATTGTTAGCGAAGGAGATTATGATCTTGAAACTGAAATTGCTACTGTTGAAAAAGATGGTCAGTCTTCTCCATTGAAGATGTATCACAAATGGCCTGTAAGATCACCTAGACCATACTTGAAAAGATATGATCCAACAATTCCATTACTTACTGGTCAAAGAGTTATTGACACATTTTTCCCATTAGCCAAAGGTGGAACTGGTTCAATTCCAGGTGCTTTTGGAACTGGGAAGACAGTTACTTTACACCAGATTGCAAAATGGGCTGATTCCCAAGTAGTAGTCTACATTGGTTGTGGTGAAAGAGGAAACGAGATGACTGAAGTATTGGTAGAATTTCCAGAACTAAAAGATCCTCGTACAGGAAAACCTCTAATGGACAGAACTGTTCTTGTTGCAAATACTTCAAACATGCCAGTAGCTGCAAGAGAGGCAAGCATCTACACTGGTGTTACAATTGCAGAATATTATAGAGACATGGGATATGATGTTGTACTTGTAGCAGACTCAACAAGTAGATGGGCAGAAGCACTTAGAGAAATGTCTGGTAGATTAGAAGAAATGCCAGCAGAAGAGGGTTATCCATCATATTTAGCATCTAGATTAGCAGAATTTTATGAAAGAGCAGGACGAGTTAGAGCATCAGGAAGTCCAGAACGTGATGGTTCTGTATCTTTGGTAGGTGCAGTATCTCCATCTGGTGGTGACTTTACTGAGCCTGTTACAACACATACAATGAGATTCATCAAAACTTTCTGGGCACTTGACGCCAAACTTGCGTATTCCAGGCACTATCCCTCAATTAACTGGATGAATAGTTATTCAGGATATCTTACAGACATTGCAAAATGGTGGTCTGAGAATATCAGTGATGACTGGCTAAAATTGAGGGGTGAAACTTATGGAATTTTACAAAGAGAAGATACACTAAAAGAAATCGTGAGACTCTTAGGACCAGAGGCACTTCCAGACGAAGAAAAACTAATCCTAGAAGTCGCAAGAATGATCAAGATTGGAATCTTACAACAAAACTCATTTGATGATGTAGATACATACTGCAGCCCTGAAAAGCAATTCAAACTTATGAAATTACTAGTTGACTTTTACAACCAAGGACAACAAGCACTAAAAGATGGTGCAGCATTAGCAGACATTCGTGCAATGCCAGTAATTGCCTCTTTGCTTAAAGCAAGAATGGAAATAAAAGATGATGAAATGGATAAACTAGAAAAAGTACAAAACGATATGGTTGAACAATTCAAAAATGTTACAGGAGTTAAGGTTTCAAATTGAGTTCACAAGGCGGAGTACAATACAGCAAGATTGCAGAAATCAAAGGACCATTAGTAATTGTTGATGGTGTTGAAAATGCAGCATTTGATGAACTAGTTGAAATTGAAACAAATGAAGGTGAAAAGCGACTTGGTAAAGTACTAGAAGTTGGAAATGGAAAAGCAATAGTTCAGGTCTTTGAGGGCACAACTGGTCTTTCTGTTTCTGGAACAAATGCAAAGTTTGTTGGAAAAGTTATGGAAATGCCAGTTTCTGAACAAGTTCTAGGTAGAGTTTTTGATGGACTTGGTAGACCTAAAGATGGATTGCCAGATCCTGTTGCATCGTCATTTCTAGATATTAATGGTGCACCAATGAATCCAGAACAAAGAGAATATCCAAAAGATTTCATTCAAACTGGTGTATCAGTTATTGATGGAATGCTTACTCTGGTAAGGGGTCAAAAATTACCAATATTTTCTGGCTCTGGAATGTCACATAATATTTTAGCAGCACAAATTGCACGACAAGCATCTGTTGTTGGAACAAGCGACGAATTTGCAGTAGTCTTTGCAGCAATTGGTGTACAGTATAGTGAGGCAGAATATTTTAGAAGAAGTCTTGAAGAATCTGGTGCACTAAAAAGAAGCGTACTTTTCTTAAATCTTGCCGACGATCCTGCAATTGAGAGAATTATCACCCCTCGTGTAGCCTTGACAGTAGCAGAATATCTTGCATATGACCTTGGAATGCACGTACTTGTAATACTAACAGATATGACAAATTATGCCGAGGCACTGCGTGAGATTAGTGCTGCAAGAGAAGAGGTACCTGGCAGAAAAGGCTATCCAGGATATTTGTATACTGATCTTTCAACAATTTATGAAAGAGCAGGAAGACTAAGAGGAAAGAACGGAAGTGTAACACAAATGCCAATTTTATCAATGCCATCAGATGACATTACCCATCCAATTCCAGATCTTACTGGTTACATCACAGAAGGACAAATTGTTCTTGGAAGAGATTTGTTTAGACAAGGAGTTTATCCACCAGTTAACATTTTGATGAGTCTTAGTAGAATCATGAAAGACGGAATTGGTGAGGGAAGAACACGTGCAGACCATCAAGAAATTTCAAATCAAAACTATGATGCATATTCTAGAGCACAGGAAGTCAGAGCACTTGCAGGAATTGTAGGAAAGGCAGGACTTACCGATGTTGACCTAAATTATATGAATTTTGGTGATGAATTTGAGAACAAATTCCTAACACAGGAAATTGACGAGAATAGAACAATTGAAGAGACATTATCATTACAGTGGAATACTATTTCAAATCTACCTAAAAACGAGCTTACTAAGGTAAAAGACAAATTCATCGAGCAATACTACAAGGAGTAAAAATACTAAATGTCATTTGGGCAAAATGTTGTTGCAACAAAGATTGAGTTGTTCAAGTATAAACGCTCAACACAAGTTGCAACAATGGTTCAGAAAATTCTAGATGATAAGCGAAAAGTATTACTAAAAAATATTGAAGAAATGATTACCGAGGCTCAAAAGACAAGAGGAGGCATTTGGGAACCTTTGCAAGATATTTACCAATCAGTTAACGAGTCATATTTATCACTTGGAGTTTCAACTGTGGATTCTGTGGCACAAACAACTCCAGCAGTTATGGAAGTTGAATCTGGAATAAAACGAGTAGTAGATGTAACAATTCCTATACTCAGCGTTACCGAAAAAGATACTAAAACAATGCCATACGGATTCGCTGATACAAATTCATCAATTGATCGCGGTGCCAAACAAATCAAAGAACTTCTTCCAAAAATTTGTAAGGCTGCTGAATTTGAAAACTCGATTTTTAGCCTTGCAAAAGCACTTGAAAAGACCCAAAAGTTACTAAATGCACTAGAAAATATCATAATTCCCCAATATACGCAGAGGGTTAGATACATTTTGGCAACGCTTGAGGAAAGGGAAAGAGAAGAATTCGCAAGATTAAAAAAAGTAAAGGCATCAATGGAGAAGAGGCAATAATGGCAAAAGATGAAATTAAGAAACTATTAGACCAGTCTAAAAAGGTTTTAGAAAAAGAGCATGATGATTTTTCTAAAAGTATTAAAAAAGACTTTGAAGGATTCAAAAAGAAAACTTTAGATCAGATCTAAAGAAAACAACTGTTGGTTTAAATATAGTCTGAAAAAAGCAAAAAATGAAAATGAAAGTACTTCCAATTTTACTTCTTGCAACACTTGCAATATCAATTTCAGGTTTGGCAGGTGTAGCATATGCAGAAGAAGATGCTGGAGCATTAGGAATGTCTGATGGCTCGAAACTTATCGGTGCTGGTCTTGCATTTGGACTTGCAGCAATGGGTGCAGGAATTGGTTTAGGTTATGTTGGTTCTGCAGGTTTAGCAGTTATCACAGAGAACCCAGCATTGCAATCTAAGGTATTCATCTTTATCGGAATGGTAGAATCAATCGCTATTTACGGTATTGTCATGATGTTTATCATCCTAGGACAATAGTTACAACAAATTTTTCCTTGATCGCAAAATTCTAAAATTTTTCCAAATAGAGAGTATATCGCCACATAGTTTTAAATTTTTCAGAGATGATCAATGCTATAAAGATCTACAATCCCTACTAAGGCATGTTTGCGTTATCAAAAACATCTAGAGTGACTCTAGGTGTTTTGGGTGGTGCGATTTTACTATTTGCATTTATGTCACCAGGAAATGTCTTTGGTGCAGAAGAGGCCACCGGTGGAACCGATCTGACAAAACCCATTTTATCATTAGCTGCAGCAATAGCAATAGCTGGTGGATTAATTGGAACTGGTAATGCACAGCAAGGTATAGGTGCTGCTGGTATGGGCATTATAGCAGAAAAGCCAGAAAAATTTGGTCAGGTATTATTTTTCTTCGTAATTCCAGAAACACTTTGGATCATTGGTTTCGTATTAGGAATAATTCTGCTCCTTGGTATCTTGTAGGGAGATAATCCATGAGTATTGAATCTTTCATCAGAGAGATTGAAGATAGAAAAAAATCTGAGATAAAATCCTTGGAAAGTGAATTTAATTCAAAAACGGCTGAGATAGAGACAGAAAAAATTGCTACACTTCAAGAGCTTTCTGAGAATTATGAAAAGGAATCGAAAATAAGATCAGATAGAGAAGCTGCAAGAATTATTGAAGGTGGAAAACTTGAAGCCAAGAAAATTCTATTTGATGCCATTAACAAAAATCTAGATTCAACATTTAACATAATAAAAGAAGATCTTGTAAAATACACAACAAATTCAGAATACAAATCTGTAGTAGAACAAATGATTAAAACATGTCAAAAAGAACTAGGCAAAAAAATCACAGTCCACTGTAAAGAAGAGGACAAATCACTTTTTAATATCTCAGATGTCACTGTAGGCTCATCTATACAAACCATAGGAGGAGTAATTGCAGAAAATGATGATGGAACAAAAGAACTAGATCTAACATTTGAAGAATTATTACGAACTAACGAAGATGAGATCAAATCTTCAATATTGGAGAAGATTTTGTAATGGGTACATCACAATATTCATCTTCATTTGGTAGATTACAATCAATTTCCATAAGTTTCCTTTCTGAAGAATTTGTGATGAATCTTCTAAAAGCAAGTGATGTGAATGACATGATAAAGCAATTAGAATCTACATGGTATGGTACACCGATAAAAAACTCTGCATCAGTTTACCAAGGAGCGGAACTATTAGAGGTAGCATTAAATCGTCATCTTGTTGAAACAAACAAAATAATTTTGGAGGCAGTTCCATTCAGTGGAAAAAATGCAGTAGTAACTTTTCTTTCAAAATGGGATCTTTACAATATTGAATTGATTCTATCTTCAAAAATGATGGGAAGGACAATTACAGAGACAGAATCATTGCTTGTCTCTAGCCGTAATGTTCCTGCTGGAATTGCTGCAGGTGTAATATCACATGATGAAATCAAAATAATTCTAGCTGAAACCAATGTTGAAGGTGTAGTAAACAAACTCACAAAATATGATTATGGCGTAATCATGATGAAGTATCTGGATGAATTTCAGAAGACAGGTGATCTTGGTCCAATGATGTCTGCCGTACACGAATCTTATTATCAAAAATTACTCGAGTCACTAAAATTCTTTCAAGGTGATGAAGGCACGCTTAGGGAATTAATTCGAGCAGAAATTGATAAGAAAAACATACTAAATCTGCTTAAAGCAAAAGAATCTAACGTAGAAAAAGAAATCTTATCAAATCATCTTGTTAATGGTGGAAGAATTTCAACAAAAGAATTACTTGATATCTATGAGGTAAAGGACGTTGCAGAAATTATTGGAAGAACAGAATCATACTTTAAGCTAAGCGATGCACTTGAGCAGTATAAGACTAACCAAAGCTTGATTGTCTTTGAAATTGCACTAACAAAATTGATTAATACAAACTTTGTCAAGAAATTAAAAAACATTGCATTATCAATTGGAACAATTTTCTATTTTATGTATAATGCAGAATACGAACATGAAAATCTAAAAAGAATAATGTATGGAAAACGTTACGAACTTTCAACAGATAAGATCAAGGAGATGTTATTACTATGAGTGAACAATCTTTTAAACAAAAGTCAGATACATCTGGAAAACTAGCAATAGTAGGAGACCGTGAACTAGTGATTGGATATCGTCTAATTGGAATAGATGATACTTTCATTACTGATAATGAAGATGCAAGTAAAAAAATCCAAGAACTTTATTCTTCAGGAACTTTTGGATTAATTATTGCAAGTGATTCTGTTCGCAGTAAACTTCCTCCAAAATTTCTATCAAAAATTGAAGAATCAATTGAACCATTAGTATTATTCATGCCATCACACAAAGAAAGCACAGGCGAAGAAGAGTCGATTGCTTCTTTGGCAAAACGCATTCTTGGGATTAAGATAGAGGTAAGTTGATGAAAAAATGGTAGATGCTACAATTGCAAGAATCTCTGGACCTGTTGTGGTAGCCAAAGATCTTGATGCTGCACAATTATTTGATATAGTCAGAATTGGCGAGATGGGTCTTGTAGGCGAGATAATTCGTTTAGAAGGGAACAGTGCAATGATTCAGGTATACGAAGATACTACTGGTCTAAAGCCTGGAGAAAGTGTAGTTAATACAAAGAAACCACTATCGTTGCAGCTTGGTCCAGGATTGCTAACGTCAATTTATGATGGTATCCAAAGACCATTGGATAAATTAAGAGAAGAAAGTGGTGATTTCATCAGTAGAGGCAAAGTCATACCAGCATTAGATCAAACTAAAAAATGGGATTTCATCCCAGTTAAGAAAAATGGAGATGATGTAGAACCTGGCGACATAATAGGTGAGGTTCAAGAAACTCCATTAATCAAACACAAAATTATGATACCACATAATGTTTCTGGTAAGCTGTCAGATATTTCAGAAGGGCAATTCAATGTTAATGAAACTGTTGCGTCAGTAAAGAATGGTAAAACAACAGATGTTGCACTATCACATTGGTGGACGGTTAGAATTCCAAGACCAGTGCTTAGAAAATTACCTCCAGAGGAACCATTACTTACAGGTCAGCGAGTTGTTGATACATTTTTCCCAGTTGCAAAAGGGGGAACTGCTGCAATTCCGGGTCCTTTTGGTAGTGGAAAAACTGTCACACAACAACAACTTGCAAAATGGGCAGATAGTGAAGTAATTGTCTATGTTGGTTGTGGTGAACGGGGAAATGAAATGTGTGATGTTCTCTCATCGTTTCCAAAACTAGAAGACCCAAAAACAAAACGACCTCTAATGGAAAGAACAATTCTAGTTGCTAACACTTCAAACATGCCAGTAGCAGCAAGAGAGGCAAGTGTCTACACTGGAATTACCATGGGTGAATATTATCGTGATATGGGTTATGGTGTTGCACTTATGGCAGATAGTACTTCAAGATGGGCAGAAGCTCTCAGAGAGATATCTGGTAGGTTAGAAGAAATGCCAGGAGAAGAAGGTTATCCTGCATATCTTGGAAGAAGACTAGCAGAATTTTACGAACGTGGAGGAAAATGTATTGTTACATCTCCTGAATCACGTGAGGGTTCCTTGTCATTGGTTGGTGCAGTATCACCCCCAGGTGGAGATTTTTCAGAACCAGTATCACAGAATACATTGAGGGTAACAAGGGTATTCTGGGGTCTTGATGCAAGTTTAGCATCAAGAAGACATTTTCCATCAATTAATTGGTTAACTAGTTATTCATTGTACATTGATGATTTGGCAGAATGGTACAGAACTAATGTCTCTAAGGAATGGATTAGTAACAGAACAGCCGCTTTAGATATTTTACAAAAAGAAGCAGAATTACAAGAAATTGTTCAGCTTGTCGGATATGATGCGCTTCCAGAACCAGAAAAAGGAATTTTAGATACAGCACGTTCAATACGAGAGGATTATCTTCAACAAAGTGCATTTGATGATGTCGATACATACACATCAATACAAAAACAATATCAGATGCTTTCAGTGATTTTAGAATTTGGTAAGATGGAAGATGGATTGATTAAGAAAGGAATTACTGCAGCAAAAGTAAGCTCACTTGAATCAAGAGGAATGATTCCAAAAATGAAATGGACAAAAGAAGATGAATTAGAACAGTTAGTCACCAATATAAGATCAAAGATGAAAGAAGAATCTGAAAATCTTTCAAAGGAGAGTTCTGACTAATGACTAATGTTTCATTTAAAACACTTGACAAAGTTGCAGGACCACTAATTTTTGTCAAAGGAGTTGATAATGCATCATATGGTGAAATGGTGGAAATAAAACTTCCAAATGGCGAGAGACGTCAAGGTCAAGTTCTTGATACAAGTCAGGGATTAGCTGTTGTTCAAGTATTTGGTCAAACACTTGGTCTGACTACTACTGGTACATCAACAACATTTCTTGGTGAGACTGCAACATTAGCAGTTTCTGATGAAATGCTTGGTAGAGTTTTTGATGGACTTGGAAATCCAAGAGACAATGGTCCAAAGATTATTTCAAAAGAAAAATTTGATCTCGTAGGTTCTGGAATTAATCCATATTCAAGAGAAGAGCCATCAGAATTCATTCAGACAGGCATATCAAACATTGATGGAATGAATACACTAGTCAGAGGCCAGAAACTACCAATAATGTCAGCATCAGGATTACCACATAATCTATTAGCATCTCAAATTGCAAGACAAGCAAAAGTTCTTGGAACAGAAGAAAACTTTTCTGTTGTTTTTGCTGCAATAGGAATTACTAGTGAAGAATCAAACTTTTTCATAAAACAATTTGAAGAAAGTGGAGCGTTAGAAAGAACAGTTTTGTTTCTTAACTTATCATCAGATCCTTCTATGGAAAGAATTCTTACTCCACGACTTGCATTAACTACTGCAGAGTTTCTTGCATATGAACGAGAGATGCATGTACTTGTGATTCTAACAGACATGACAAATTATTGTGAAGCATTAAGAGAAATTTCTGCAGCAAGAGAAGAAGTTCCTGGTAGAAGAGGATATCCTGGCTATTTGTATACAGATCTAGCTTCTATCTATGAACGAGCAGGAAAAATTAAAGGTAGAAAGGGTTCAGTAACCCAATTACCAATCTTAACAATGCCAGCTGATGATATTACCCATCCAATTCCAGATCTTACAGGATACATCACTGAAGGTCAAATAGTAATGAGCAGAGAATTACACAGAGCAAATGTACAGCCACCAGTTGATGTTTTAACAAGCCTATCACGTTTGATGAATCAAGGAATTGGTGAAGGCAGAACTAGAGAAGATCATAGACAACTTGCAGATCAACTTTATTCTGCATATGCACAAGGAAAGGATGCTAGAGCCTTAGCTGCAATTGTTGGAGAAGGTGCACTAAGTGATTTAGATCGAAAATTCCTTGATGTAGCAAACAACTTTGAACAAAGATTTGTAAATCAAGGAATTGATGAGAACCGTCCTATTGAACAAACACTGTCTATTGGATGGGAACTTCTAAGTGACTTGTCAGAAAATGAACTAACTAGAATAAAGCCAGAATTTATTGCAAAATACGCAAAAGCAGATACACAGTGGTGGAAAAAACCACATGACAGGAGGTAATCAAAATACCATCTAGTGGAGATATTCGTCCAACACGTCTTGAATATTTACGTGCAAAAAGACGAATCAAAATTGCAGAAAAAGGATTAAAGCTGTTAAAACTCAAACGTCAGGCATTGATCCTAGAATTTTTTAACATTAGTAAGGCTTCTTCGAGATTAAGAAGTGAATTACAATTAGAATTAGATAAGGGATATCAAAGTATTCGCATGGCTGAGATGCTTGATGGAGAAATGAGGCTAGAAAATGAAGCAATGAAAATTCCCCAATTAAAAAAATTACTAATCACACCAAAAAATGTAATGGGTGTTAGTATTCCAAAACTAGAGGGTGGTACAAGGGAGCAAGCACTTACAGAATATTTACTAGAAATTCCAGTTTCAATAAGTGAAGCAATGAAGGCTTTTCAAGAAGTTCATAAAATTGTACTAGACGTTGCAGAAAAGGAAACCACACTACGAAAACTACTCTATGAAATTGATAAGACAAAACGTAAAGCTAATGCCATCGAGAATGTTTTCATTCCAGGATTGCGGGCTGCGGTAAAATTTATCACGTTTAGATTAGAAGAAATGGAGCGTGATACATTCACAATGCTCAAAACCGTAAAGCGTAAGATGGGTGAAAGAGAAAAACAATCAGAAAAGGAGGTATCTGTCATTGCAGAATAATTTTGCAAATCCAGAACAAAAAAAATTCTATTACATCAAAAGAATGATGAAGATGGTTAACATTGGTGCTGCCGTAGTTTTGGGAGTATATTTAATCAAAAATTATCTAGGAGGGTGGTAGAGTTAGAAAATCAAGAACAATATCTTCAATCAATCAAAAAAATAAAAGATCTTGAAGATAAAATACAAAAAGAAATAGACAAGCACAAAAAAGAATCTGAAATAAAAATTCAGACTTTAGAATCTGAATTACAAAGTTCGGTTTCGGATGCTAAATCAAAAGGTGAAAAGCTAGTTGATTCAAGTATTGAAAAAGCGAGAGAAAAAGCTATCACTGAAACTAACAAGTTAATTGAAGATGCAAAGACAAAGGCTGAAAATATTGTTTCAGAAATACACGCACAAAATAATCAGGAAATTATTGACATTTTATTAAAAGGTGTAAAATAA
>Ga0310344_10003242_pt1 | contig 12160 bp, 10 predicted proteins | sample HC15DNA20200_MG_FD_203801 | JGI IMG/M metagenome (GOLD analysis project Ga0310344, IMG submission 203801) | Marine microbial communities from station ALOHA, North Pacific Subtropical Gyre - HC15-DNA-20-200_MG | ecosystem: Environmental > Aquatic > Marine > Oceanic | place: Pacific Ocean: North... | reverse complement strand
GCTGACACAGATGAATTAATTTCCCTATCGAAAGAAGTAGCCAACATGGGTGGCATATACCACACTCACGTTAGATTTCCTTTAGGCGACGGATACCTTGACCCGAATAAAGAAGCGATAGAAATAGGGAGAAAAAGTGGAGTACCGGTTCACATCACACATTTACTACCATCAGATAATAAAGGGAAATATAAAGGCGCAAAACCCATATTGGATCTCGTCGAAGACGCAAGAGAAAAAGAAGGCTTGGATGTAACGTTCGATTGCTTCCCTTATTCCCATGGCGGTACACGATTGACATATTTCTTACCACAATGGACCGCCGACGGCGGGCCAGAACAAATAATGAAGTGTCTGAAAGACCCTGAGATCAGAAAAAAGATGCGAGCAGATATGGATGTCGGGTTTGCTCGTTTAGGGGGAGGTTGGGATGCAGTTATGATCACGTATTTCAAGAAACCTCATAATCAACAGTTTGAAGGAAAAACGTTAACTCAAGCCGCTGAAATAATGAACACTGACCCGATTGAAGCTTTATTCGACCTACTTCTTGATGAAGACTTACAAGTATCTTTTCATGCCCAAGGAATCGACGCTGAAACCCTTCCTTTATTTGTACAACATCCCTTGCAAATGGTAGGCAGCGATGCTTTGCTACTAGGAGACTTTCCTCCTGCAATGGCATACGGCACATTCCCTGTAATAATCGCCAAATATGTACGGGAGGAAAAAAGAATCTCATTGCCAGAAGCAATTAGAAAGATGACATCCTATCCTGCTCAACGCCTTGATATACCAGACCGTGGAATACTGCGTGACGGAATGCGCGGCGATGTGGTGATTTTTGACTTTGATAATATTTCAGCGCCAGCAACTAGGTACAATCCTAAACAGTTCTCAACGGGAATAGACTATGTAATAGTTAACGGAGAAATTGTGGTTGATCACGGTAAACATACTGGAATACATCCTGGCAGAGCTTTAAAGAGATCTCAATCAGGGCCTTAATCCCTCAAACGAAATTAGTGACCTTTCACTTATTCGGATCTATAACGATCTTAGGGTTAAGTTTTTCGGCCACATTAATAAAGTCGGACAGTCTAGGCAAAAGCAAGGGTTGCTGAACACCAGAATTAATATATTCATTAATACGTTGTATGCAATGAGCTTGGTCGCCTATCACATAATATTGGTCTACCATGTCATCAGTAATTAACTTAAATATCTCTAGCTTATTTTGTTCATACACAAATTGCCTCAAACTAGATAAGTATTTAGTCGAATTAACTTCATTTATGAATAATTCACCAACAAACTTTTCACTTAGGATACGAGCTATTCTATATTTGCATTCATTAATTAAAGAGTCCGATACATCGTTGGTTAAGCGCACTGGCAACATACAAGATATATTGAATGATTTTAGATCTCTTCCATTTTCATCCAAAGCAGTCTTTATTATGCCTATTGAACGATGTATATAGTCTATTGGTGAATAAGTATTTAGTATGACTCCATCTGCTTTCTTAGCAGCAAGATTGATGGCTTTTGGTCCTATTGCAGCCATATACACTGGTAATGAATTCTGGACAGGGCTTACCGCTAAATTTATTGACTTTAGGTCATCTCTAATTCCATAAGATCTAGATTCGAGCATATCGCGAATCGCAATCATGCAATCATTTAGATTTAGTAATGAATTTTCATAGTTTAGGCCTAACGTTCCAGTAATTAATTGTTTGTCACTCCTACCTAAGCCCAAAATAAACCTGCCACCACTTAACCTGTCTAAAGTTGCTGTCCCCATAGCAATAAGACTTGGTGATCGCGTAAACGGATTAATAACTCCAACTCCCAAATTAATCTTTGTGGTGACAGCTGCTAAAAACCCTAGAAGTGAAAGTGTCTCTTCATGAAAATATCTCTCTGTCACCCATAACGAATCAAAACCAGATTTCTCTGCAACACTTGCATATCGTTTTAGTTCAGAGCCCGACTGTATTCCATGATGTAATACTATACCGATCAGTTTTTTGCCTCGCAGTTTAATTCTTGTAACAAATTATGAGCCCACTGCATATATAAATCTTCTAAATCATATCCACAGTGAGGGCAATCAATGTCTCCAAACCTAATTCTAGTGTCGCAATTATTACAAGACCTAACCTCATTTAAAAAAGCTAGGATCTTTGACATATCTGATTGGTTATTCATATTACTAAATTTTACTGCATTAACATCGTTTTGATGATCTATTACCCTATGAGTTCTATGCCGATTAATCGACCGATTCCAAATGTGACTGCAGCGGCAGCTGATCCGATTACTAACATCCTGATACTCCCAATTAAAATTGAGCGTCCTGAAACTTTCGCTACTGAACCTCCAACCAAAATTAATGCTATAGCGCTTAAAGCTGCGCTGAGAATAAATGATTGTGATCCAAGTCCTATTATGTATGGTAGTAGCGGTACTATCGCGCCTATCACAAAACTAAAAAATGAGGATATAGCAGCTTTATACGGAGACCCTAGTTGACCGCTAGATAAACCTAATTTATCTAATGCAACGGTATCTAATACGTAATCAGGGTTTCGCATCATGTGACTGGATAAACGATCAGCTTCAACAGCAGGGATACCCTTATCTACGTAAAACTCTGTGAGATATCTTTTGCCTGCGGTTGAATCTCCCAGTATACTTTTTCTCAGTTTCAGAATTTGATTTTCATAGATTTCTCTCTGAGAACGCACGGATATATACTCTCCAGCTGCCATTGAAAATGCTCCTGCGAGTAGTCCTGCCAATCCAGCAATAGTTACTATTTCAGCACCGACAGTACTGCCGGCTACTCCCATAACAAGGCTGAAGTTTGATACTAACCCGTCATTTACAGCTAATACAGCAGCCCTTATGGCACCTTCGTCTTTATTCAGCATAACTCACTCGGGGAGAGAAAATTCTTCTCTAATTTTTTTTAATCGATTGATGTTTGCAAGATCAGGACCATTACCTTCTATACCCGGCACCTCAAGTATAAAGGGAATGTTTGTGAATAATTCGTGACGTAAAATGTTACGAAAACCATTATCTCCAATGTAGCCATAACCGATATTTTCATGCCTGTCCTTTCCAGACCCTAGTTCAGTTTTTGAATCATTAGCATGTACTGCTACAAGGCGATTTATCCCAATTTCATGCTCAAACTCATCCGCAAAGGATTCAAGGGTTTCAGGCTTACTAATGTCATATCCGGATGCGATAGTATGTTGGGTATCTATACACACATTTAATCTTGGATTATCTATTTTTGATATTAGTTGACCTACTTCAGCCAAGGTTGAGCCTATTTGACCGCCAGCACCGGCACTATTTTCTATAATCAATAGTGTCTCATTTGGAGTCTGCTCCAATACGGTTTCTAAGCAATTGACAGCCTGTTCAAAAATAGCTTCAAACCCTGCTCCTTTATGGCTTCCACAATGGAATATCACGCCTTTCGCTTTAAGCCGAGAGGCTGCATGCATATGTTCAACTAATGATGTAATGGATTTTTGTAATAATTGAGAGTCACCACCCAGATTGATCAAGTAACTGCCGTGTAAAAATACTGGGGTATTGTTTATCTGATTTAAAAATTTATCTACAGAACCAGAATCTTGTGATTTAAATGCCCACGCTCTTGGTGATGAAGCAAATATTTGTATACACTCGGCTTCTATTGCAAGTGCGTTCTCAACTGCTTTATGCACTCCTCCAGCCGTCGATACATGCGCTCCGATTTTCATGATATATACCTCAAGTAGATTTACAGTAACGATGATCTAATTCTAAATGGTCACGAGGTAAAAGGACAAAAATTAACGTAATTTTGTTATGCGAAAACCAGGAGGCTGCGCCGATGTTATTCGGAAGCCGGCAACCTACGTCTCGTTATTTTCGAGAAAATCTTAGGAAAATCTTGTTTCTCCCATGCAACCACAATTTGAGTAGCCACAGCAATTGAGCTATATGTACCGACTAATACCCCAATTATTAACACTAACAGGAACGATTTCAATGTTGGGCCACCAAAAAGCATTAATGCCATTAGAGTTAAAAGTAGAGTCAAGCTGGTATTTATTGATCTACCGATTGTCTCGCCTATACTCAAATTAACATTAGCCTCTAGAGATCGGTTAGGTGCAGAAATAATATTTTCTCTTACCCTGTCAAACACAACAATAGTGTCATTAACGCTATATCCAATAACAGTTAATAGAGCAATTAAGAACATCGTATTAACCTCAACATCAGCCACAACACCCAATATCGCAAATATCCCAATTATGACACCTGCATCATGTAGTAGGGCAATTATCGCAGCAGTCCCATATCTGAATGGCTTTGGAATATTCCGGAATGCCCACCATACATAAAAGAAAATACCTATTGAGGCCGCAAATAGTGCCCAAAACGCTGCCACAATAGTCTCTTGAGCAACCAATGGAGAGACAATATCAAATGACAAAACGTCATAACCATTTGGAGACACGTCATTCTCTAATTTCGAGAGTAAATCATCTTTTTCACTTTCACTTAGCTCTTTAGTCCGAATGAAAAATGTGTTTTCTCCAAAATTTTGGACAGTTGCATCAGACACATTTAGAGATTCTAAGGATGTTCTGATAGCTTGCTGTTCTGTTGGGTCCGCAAATTTTACAGTCATGGTACTGCCACCTGTGAAATCAATTCCAGGATTAAGACCAGGCGCTATTATCAAAAATACTATTCCAGGTATTAATAATATGGCGGAGATCAGAAAACACCATCCTCTTTTTGCAGCTATATTCAACCTCTATCTCCTTCGTGTTTAACCGTCATTCTTCGGTAGAAATTTTTTACCTACTGGCACAAACCAATCGGTCCTGCGGGCTATTGCTAAAGTTGCAACCAATCTCAAAAACGTCCTGCTTATTGTGATCGCAGAGAACATGCTAATCAATACTCCGATTGCTAATGTCGCAGCAAAACCTTGTACTATGGAAGCCCCTAAGGTATCTGCAAACCAAAACAAGATAACACAAGTAATCAAAGTAGATACATTACCGTCTCTAATAGCAGGCCAGGCTCTATTGAACCCAACATTTATTGACGTTAATAATGTGCGGCCAGACCGTAACTCATCTTTCATACGTTCAAAAATTAAAATGTTAGCATCCACTGCCATGCCGACCGATAAGATAGCTGCTGAAACTCCTGATAGAGTCAAAGTAACAGGAATTAATTTAAATACAGTTATCAAGAAGCTTGCATACAGAATTAGAGTGATTCCTGCAATTAAGCCTGGGATTCGATAATACAAAATCATGAAAATAATGACTAGCAACAAACCGATTGCCCCAGCCAAAACGCTTTTCTTTAAGGAATCGGCACCCAGTATTGCGTCGACATCCCTCTCTTGGATCAATTCTATTGGAATAGGTAATCTGCCAGCTTCGAGCAATTGGGATATGTCTCTAACTCTATCCGGAGTAAAATCTCGTCCCTCTATATAAGCAGACCCTCCAGTTATCACCTGATTTACGCCAGGTGCAATTAACTCTTCTTCATCTAGGAAAATTGCTAATCTGTCGTCTGTATTGAGAAGGTCCCGTGTAAGTTCACCAAATCTTTTAGCACCTTGAGCGTTGAATTCGATGTTTACAATAGGTGCTCCAGTGGTCTGATGAGTACCAGCATATGCTCTAGATAAATCGTCTCCAGTTAAACCAACATCTTCATCAATAGCGCCTATGATTTCAACCAGTTCGAACTCGATATCAGGGCCGAACAGTTGGTTGGTTTTATCAATTGAAGGAGCTATAGGCTGCCCAATACCAGTAATCAATGCCATAGCAAACATATTAGTATCTGGAACTCTAGCCACTAGTTGCAGTGGCAACTCCACCGTTCGAACTTCATTTCCTCCACTTATCGACACTTGCAATCGATTAACCGTATATTGACTCTTAAGGCCTGATGCATATGCTAGTGTTGACTCAATCATTCTTCGAATAACTAAATCGAAGGTTTCAGCAGCTTCATCATCGAGTTCAATTACTAAGAAAGATATCTCCTGAAAATTAGAGCTTTCCGATGAATCAGTTTCAGCTTCAGTTTCAATGGCCTCGTTAAGACTATCAGTCACTAGAGTGTCATCAGTCGAGGTAGCTACGATTTGTTCCATTTCAGTTGATGACGTAGGAAGATCTGCTAAAGGATTTTCTGAAATTTCGACCACCTCACCTTCTTCATCCATTACAGTTTCTGGAAATTCTCCAATATATGCGTTAGTAATAGAAGATGAGTCCAATTCAACTGGCACTGAAACATCAATTTGCCTATGCTTAAACTCCAATCGAGCTGTCTCGCCGATTATGGTCTTTGCTCTGGCAGGATCTGAAACACCTGGCAATTGCACTAGTAACCGGTCCTCACCCAATAACTGGATAACAGGCTCTCCCAACCCTGTTTCATTAACCCTTCGATCTATAATCCTTCTTAAAGAATCCATCTGATCTTCGGTTGGCTGTATTCGTTCACCCAAAGCGTCTTCTAAACTGGTTTGATATACAAGATGGCTACCTCCTTGCAAATCCAAGCCTAGTTGCAGCCCAAGTGGATTATCACTGCCTCTTTCAAATCCCCCTAGTCTTATGTTTTGAAAACCAAGTGTCAGTCCGGAAATTACTATTAAAGCTGTTATAACTAAAATTGTTACGACGTATCTACGCAACTAATTCTCCAATCAAATTCATTAAAATATAATTTTACTAACTTTCATTTTTTATTACTGTCCTCGCAAAATCTATTGCTTCTTTGCGATTATTTATCTCTCCCGCTGCGTAAGACTCACTAATCAAATCAATAAGTTTACCAACAAAAGGTCCAGGCTCTAAACCCAATTCAGACATTAAATCATATCCGTTCACTATTCTAAGATATATATCTGGATCATCTTTTTGCTTATTATTTAAAATTGTAGCTGCCATTTTGCAATGACGTTCCCAGTCAGACAAGTCAAACCGCGATTCTAAAATCTTATCTCCTTTAGCGGCCATGTAATCTGAAAGGTTAATGTAAATAGTATCGACAGAAACATCACCCAGGTCTCGATAATATCGGTAAACTGCTTTTTTAGATGGCATTAAACCCTTAGGAGCCAACTGGCTTGGCCTTAGATGATGCTTTACTATACTGGTTACATAGTTGGAAGCTTTTTTACTAAACCTCAACCGATCCATTATAGACTGTGATGTTTCCGCACCCAAGTTCCCATGGCCTAAAAATCGTATTCTACCGTCGCTTTCTACAGTTTTAGTTTGTGGTTTGCCTATATCATGCAATAAACCAGCAAGCTTAAGTAATGTAAAACGCGTAGCTCCATCGGCATAAATTTCCTGGAAAAAAGTTTCCCACCGTTCAAATCTTGGAATAAATTTAACTGCCCTACTAGTGTTATTCAACTCACCTAAAATCAATTCCAACATTCTAGGTGTTTCCAAAGAATGTTTAAAAACATCATAACAATGTTCGCCAGGCTGTTCCACGTCTTTACAATTTTCTAATTCTGGAATGATTATCGTTAATAAACCAAGAGAATCCAATTTATATAGGGAGGACGCTATATTTGGTGACGAAATAATTTTTAATAATTCATCTCGCACTCGTTCCTTTGAAACGTTTAATAACAAACTTATACTCTTTCTGATCCATTTCTCTGTTCTGTCATCTATTGCAAACCCTAGTTGTGCTGAAAGTCTTACCCCTCGCAAAATTCTAATAGGGTCGCAATGAAAAGCTTGTTCGGATGTTGCCTTAATTAGATGGTGTTCCAGATCTGCGAAACCATTAGACGGGTCAATAAGTCGTGTATTAGCATCGGCCTCTGATTGATTCAGTGATATAGCTATAGAATCGATCGTAAAGTCTCTTTTAATCAGGTCATCTTCGATAGTGTTCGAGTTATTTAGGTAAGTAACATCTACAGTTAATTCATTTTTGGGGAAAACTATCCTATCTATATTCCGTACTGGATCAAGCGGTATGCACTTACCTTTAAGTGCTATAGCTAACTTCAAACCTAGACTTATGTCTGATGATGCTATTACTACATCTAAGTCTTCAGTATCACGATTCAGGCATGCATCTCGGACAGCACCACCTACTAAGTAAGCTTCTATTTTGTTTTTAATAAAAAACTGCTTTAACGCCAACACGTTAGTGCTTAAATTCGAAGTTCGTATATAAATTTCTTTTGTGTTTTTCATGATCAACGATTGGTGAAATTTGTGACAAAATACTTATCTTGATTTGTTAAAAATTGGCGCGACTTAAAGTATTTAATCAAATATAAATATTTATGATGAGTGTATTTCTGATTCAGAGTGCGTATGAAACGTTGTTAAATCATCCCTTTGGTCTGGTTCTTGCCCTGGACGAATCGCAGAGCTATACTCCTCTGGGGTTATTGGTCGTAGTTTTTCATGTTCAGCTAAGTGGTCCATATAAAGTATCCCGTTAAGATGATCTACTTCATGCTCTAAAACTTGAGCAAGTAACGAATCAGCTTTAATACGAACAGTTTTAGATTCCAGGTTTAATGCCCGGAACTTAACCCATATTGATCTTTCTACATTACCGACGAAACCAGGAACGCTAAGACAACCTTCTTCAACCATTCTAGACCCTTCACGGTATAGAATTTCAGGATTAATATATATTCTTGGTTCTTCTTCAGGAAGCTGAACTACTATCAGTCTTTTAAGCACACCAACTTGGTTAGCTGCAAGTCCGATTCCGCCTGCATCATTCATAGTGTCAACCATGTCATATGACAAACGTTTTATGGACCTGTCAATCGTTTTAATTTTGCGAGCTTTTTTACGTAAGACTTTGTCTGGAAACGTAATTATTGGAAGAATAGCCATTAATATTGTGTCCTCATTAATTTTAAGCGTCTATAAAAATTCATCAGTTAATGAAGAAGTGCTCAGCTGATTATAACAGCAGGTAGGCAGGCATATACATGAATTGATGTTTTTCATATTATCCATGGGAGAATATGGTCATAATTACAATACAATAAACGCTGTGCACTGTTAAAATAACTTTTCGTCAATTCAAATCATCGGGGAATACTATTTAGAATGATCATTGCAGCAGTGATTTTTGGTATTACATATCTAGCAATAGCTATGAGCCGTATACCGAGCGCAATTATAGCAATTATTGGCGCAACTGCCATGGTAACTGCTTTAGCTATAGTGTCTGATTTTTCTCCTCACGAAGCGCTTCAATATGTTGATTTGGAAGTGATCTTTTTACTAGCAGGAATGATGGTATTGGCTGACGTTATGTCACGCACGGGAGCATTTAATTGGGCCGCACGTCAAGGGGCTAGGCTAGTAAAAGGTAATGGTTTTTTTCTCATTATTTTACTGTCTCTCATAACTGCAGTAGGCTCAGCTTTACTTGATAATGTAACAACAGTCGTAATTATGGTTCCGATTACACTGAGCTTATGTAAAAGCCTGGACCTTAACCCCATCCCTTTTCTATTAGCAGAGGTATACGCATCTAATATTGGAGGTACAGCTACGATCGTTGGTGATCCTCCAAATATTATTGTTGCTAGCCAGGCAAACATATCTTTTTCTGAGTTTTTCATAAATATGGCTCCAGTTTCCGCGCTATCGTTGTGCGCTTTATTTATATTGCTATATTTATGGTTCAAAGATAGCGTCAAGGTCAATCCTTTAAAACGTGAAGAACTTCTATCAGAGCCTCAAACCAATTTAATTAAGCATCCTAACTTATTGAAGAAAAGTTTGTTCGTTTTTAGTTTGACGATAGTTGGATTTTTCTTTGCTGACCAAATAGGCATAAGTCCCGCATTTGTAGCAATGGGTGGAGCAGCACTGGTATTGTTGGTTAGTGGTTTAAACCCAGGGGAAGTACTTAAAGAGGTTGAATGGACGACACTTTGTTTCTTTGCTGGACTTTTTATGCTGGTTGGCGGACTGGAGCATGTAGGAATAATTGATCGTATAAGTGAGTGGATTATAAGCTTATCTTCTAATGCTGACGGAACAATTACTCGCGAATCAGAGCGTAATTTGAGTATCATAATGGTCTGGCTAAGTGGAGGTCTCTCGGCATTTATTGACAACATTCCATTCGCAACAACCATGGCCCCAGTGGTTAGTGATTTGCTCAGCACTAACGAAGCTATGAATTCTGGCAACTCAACTCATCCTCTTTGGTGGGCGTTAACTTTAGGCGCCGATCTTGGAGGAAACTTTACGATAGTTGGAGCATCTGCAAATGTTGTTGTTTTCACGGTTGCGCGGGCAAGTGGTTACCCGATTAGTTTCTTCCAATTTTTTAAGTACGGTTTCTTGATCTCTGTCGTTTCTCTTGCTATATCATGTGGCTACATATTACTTAGATATTATTGATTCGAGGTTTTTTGTGAAAGCTTTAACTGTTGGAATTATCAGCACAGGTGACATGGGACACGCCGTTGGCAAGCAATTGATCAATAACAGAGTTAACGTGATTACTGCCCTTAATGACAGGAGCAATCGGACGAAGAAATTAGCAAAAGAAGCTAACATTAAAGATGTTGGGTCTTTAAGTTCATTGGTGGAAGATTCCGATTTAATACTATCGATTCTTGTACCATCTCAAGCCATGTCTTTTGCAAAGAAAATAGCATCCATATTGCAAAAATCAGACAAACAAATTTACTTTGCCGAATGTAATGCAATTGCTCCACAAACAACCAAAGATATTTCTGTGTTATTTGAAAACACCAATGCGACGTTTATTGATTCTGGAATTATTGGAGGCCCCCCATCTGAGACATATAAACCCACTTTCTACACTAGTGGTCCAGATACAGAACCAATGTTAGTTTTAGAAGAAAGTGCGATAAGTGTAATTAAAGTAGGTCTTGAGATAGGACAGGCATCTGCATTAAAAATGTGCTACGCCGCTTTGAATAAGGGTACCATTGCGATCAACATAGCTGTATTGACGACTGCAAAAATGTTAGGTGTCTACGAAAGCCTGATTGCAGAGCTTGGACATAGTCAAAATGATGTACTCCAGAAGATGCAGAAAATGAATGAAATACCGACGAAAGCTGATCGCTGGATAGGTGAAATGTTGGAAATAAGCAATACTTTTGAGTCAGCTAAAGTTACAGGCCTTTTCCATAAGGGAGCTGCAGACATATATGACTTTGTTAGTAAAACAGGACCCGGGGTAAATGAAACACCAGAAAATTATAAAACAGACAGGAGTCTGGAAGAATTAATCACCATCTTTGCAAATTACATAAACAATAAAACCCCTAGCTAACATATATCGTTATTTGTAATTACTAGTATCCCAAAATTACCTACGTCCGAACTGACTTTCTAGGTAATTTTCATTCAAATGAATCACGGTTGGCCTTCCGTGAGGACAAGTCTGTGGCTGATTACAAATTTCCAATGATTTAATAAGCTCTTCCATTTCGCCATGAGATAACTTCTTACCAGCACGAATAGCTGCATGGCATGCAATAGTTTTAGCTGCTTCATCCCGAAGATCATCAACATTTTCATTTAAAAGATTTGTTACAACATTTATAAATCCATCTCTTGGGTCGCTTGAATGGAATATATTCGGAACTCCTCTCAAAATATATGAGTAGTCTCCAAAGTGCTCAAAAACGAATCCCATATCAGTAAGCAGTCCAGTTATAGACTCAATTAAATCGATTAAATTGGAATCCAATTCCACAACTACACTGTCTAATAAAGCCTGTGAACCTGATTGCTTACTAGCACTTAAAACATCTTCATAAAGAATCCTTTCATGTGCTGCATGTTGATCAATGACATATATACCATCCGGTCCTTCATTTACTATGTACGTGTTTTTAACCTGGCCTAAAACTCTCAACAATGGCAAAACTTCAAAATGAGATGAGTCCGACCTAGTTCCGGCTGGTAAGTTATGAATCATTGATTCTGAAATACCAGTCAACTGATTTTTTGGAGATTTCAAATTGGAAGTCCAAAATGCACCAGAAGACACAATAGACTTAGTAAATTTTTTATCATTACTATCGTAGATTTCCGGTCCC
>Ga0310344_10003241_pt1 | contig 12160 bp, 9 predicted proteins | sample HC15DNA20200_MG_FD_203801 | JGI IMG/M metagenome (GOLD analysis project Ga0310344, IMG submission 203801) | Marine microbial communities from station ALOHA, North Pacific Subtropical Gyre - HC15-DNA-20-200_MG | ecosystem: Environmental > Aquatic > Marine > Oceanic | place: Pacific Ocean: North... | reverse complement strand
GACAGGCTCTGGCCATCCAAATCGTCCCATTGGAAGGTTCTGGTCTATGAACTCTTCGACGACCTCCGGGGAGTTCTCGTTTTGAAATCGCTCCCACGAGCCACCTGGGTGGGAAACGGATCCCGGGGCAATACTGTTGACAAGTACGTTGTCTTTGGCTAATGCAACACCTGCGTGTTTTGTTGCGGCAATTAGCGCCGCCTTTGAGGTCATGTAGCCAATATGGCCCCCGTGTTCGCGTCCCCAAATTGACGCGATATTAATTATCCTACCCCACTGTTGTTTTCGCATGTGCGGTAAGACGAGTTGCATGAGTTCGTATCCACCAAATAGGTTTAGGTCCAGAGTCATTCTTAAGTCATTGGTTGAGGTTCCCGTGATATCCTCACGGACAAGACTGCCTCCAACGTTATTGACTAAGATATCGATCTTACCTATATCGGATACTATTTTTTGGTGCAGTGCTGTTGCTTGATCGGTATTGGAGACGTCTGTCACCACACCTACAGCAGTAACTCCTAGTCCTTGCAACTCTGAAACGGTTGTATCAAGAGTCTCTTTAGTGCGACCACAGATCGCAACATTAACACCTTCACTTGCTAAAGAGATCGCGCACTGTCGTCCAAGCCCCCTACTCCCCCCAGTTACAAGTGCAACCCTACCTGCTATCCCAAGATCCATTTGATCCTCCATGGGGTGACCGTTATTTGGCCAACCATATGTCTTTGGAAACCCTAGTAGTATAACTATCCTAGTTCTATACGACTATGTAATGGCTGCACGTGCGCAATCCTCGTCTTGTTGAGGGGTGCCCCCTCCAACACCGCAGGCCCCGATAAGTTCATCTCCTCTGAAGATTGGTACGGCTCCTTGTCCCATAATGAAGCGTCCACCGTATTGCAGTTGCAGTGACTGGAAGGTCGGTCTAGTTGATCGCTCCTCAAGTTCCCCACTAGGCTGTCCAAACATGACAGAACAGACAGCCTTTCCGCGACTTCCCTCCACAGCAAGAATCAATGCGCCATCCATTCTTTGTGTGGTCACTAAGTTACTTCCTGAGTCAACCACCGAGACAGCGATTTTGATTCCCATCTTTTCCGCTTGAGATATAGCGGTGGTGCAGATTTCTAAAGCTTCAGCGAGCGTAACATCAGACATATCATTCCCCTTTCATTTACGCACAATGCCACTCGGTCCCCGCGTAGGTGTTGAGATATTAAGTGGGAGAATGCTCCGAATCCACTATGCGAGCTACTTTACGCCCCATGCGGACACTATAGTTTGTACCACGGTCCTCAGGGTACACCTGCGTTGTGTTTGCAAGATAGACGCCTTTAATCGGCATTTTGTGTTCTGGTAGTAACTGAGAATAGTGCGTACCGATGATTGGCTGCGCGGCATCCACGTGGTGGAGGTAAGTCTCCTCAATCCAGGAAGGGTCGAAGTTTTGGTTGATATGCCGTAGGTGTGGGACATACTCCTTGAGGAGTTGGGTTTTGTTTAGATGGTAGAGAGGATTTTCGCGTGTTAGGTAGTTAGTAAGGTAGACGATGTGTTTTCCACCATAGAGTTCAGTCGGGACCATGTTTGTGTGCTCGATTACACCAACAAATGGTATCGATCGGTCGGCAACGTTAAGCCAGTAGATGTGAGATAAGGGGCGATCAAGGATGAGTATAAGAAGTACTGCAGAGAGATATCGTGTTTTCTCAAACTTTGCTACATATTCTTCAGGAAGTTCTGGAAGCAACTTACGTGTAAAGATGAAGGATTGAGTTGTAGCTATAACCGCGTCGAAGTTCTCTTGGCGTTTGGTCCCTTGATCTACTAGTTTGACCTCAAGACCGTCTAGACACCCATTAGAGGTGCTGATTTTTGTAACTTCGGTTCCCGTACATACCAGACTACCATGTTCCCGAATCCTATCCACGAGGCAGTCGAATATTTCCCCGAAGCTCCCGACAGGATAACCAAGCATCTCTTTTGAAAGGCCTTTACCACGTGAGGCAAACCGAGTTGCAATCTTGCCCCAAACCCATGGCATTCCAATCTCTTGAAAATACTCGTCCCCGAACTTGCCTCGTAGCATCGGCTCCCAAAAAATGTCGTACGCTTCCTGCCCGGCCTTTCGTCGTAACCAGTCCGCTGCTGCTTCTGTTTCTAGCGATTTCCAATCTTTGATTCCACGGATCGCGAGTGTGGAAAGCCCAAGCCGAATGCGACTCAAAATGCTTAACGGTTTGAACTTTAGTAAGTCCATGGGCGTCACAAAATTGTAGATTTTGCCATCGTACAAGGTTCCAACCTTTGAATCGTACCAACGCATCTTGTTGCCTAGTCCGATTTCGCCCATAAGATCAACAATGTCTGTGTCGCTAGTGAAAAGGTGATGGTAACCACGTTCCAAACGACCACCCCCTACATCGAAAGTGGAGGCTTGTCCTCCAAGGAATGGAGCCCTCTCATAAACGATAACGTGGTGGCCTTTCTTACTTAGCTCGTAAGCTGCAGTTAGCCCGGTTACCCCCGCTCCAATTACACCGACCCGCATCAGCGTCCGCTACCGTTAGCATCGATGTCAGATAGGCTATCCGCAGCGGTATTGTTACTGTCCCTAGCCCGCATAAACAAGGATCGTACGGAGAGTTGCCCGCTCCAAAGGAATAGCTGACCAAGGACTATCATTGGTAAGAGAAGAGATGCGTGCACCACTGCTATATAACCTCCAGCCAGAGCACGGTCGATGGACGCTAAAGGAAGCAGCACAAGCGCTTCTCGGGCAACGAGCTCAAAGAGGCCTATACCACCAGGTGCTGCCGGGATAGAACTGCCTATATTACCGATTGCTGTGACTAGAATCATTGCTACCATCATTTCGGTCGGGTTTTGGTACAAATGTTGGAAGCCGAAGGAATAGCCAATGGTGAAGAACATCCCCGCCTCAAGGAGCCAAATAGGGAGCGACAATGATACAAGTATTGGGATTGCAGTTGGGCTTTGTAGCGACTTGAGCGCGTGTAACATCATATTTAGTTGTGCCGAACTCACACGCTGAGCCCTAGTAGGGAGATGGTTTAGCAGTGGAATCATAATCCGGCGTGTTCCATCAGGCGTATACGCCATCCATACTAAGCTTCCCAAGGCGGCAAGAAAAGGGACACTCATGATAACTACCAGCAGTGTCCACGGTACACTTGATTGCTCTTCGAATCCCTTGGCCACACCAACCAGAGGAACGAAGAGCGCTGCTATAGCAATGAATAAAATTAAGGTAAAAGCGTCTAGAAGGCGTTCGAGAAATATAGTGACCAGTGCAGACGCTTTACTGACACCTTCACGTTCACCGATGTAGTAGCTGCGAACAAACTCACCCAGCCGCATGGGGAGAAGATTATTGGCCATATATCCCACTACCACGACGGGGTACAGCCTCTTTACTTTAATTGGTTTCATGTGTTTAAGGAGCCACTGCCAACGTAGGGCGCGAAACCAAACAGAAATTAGATACAGGGCAATCGCGGGTGCAACGTATATGTAATTGGCACCGCGAAGCGCATCCAGCAGCCGCTGGACGTCAAGAGTGAAGAAAAACAGGGCCAAGAGGACAGTACTCAGTCCAAGCCCGACCCAAACTCGAATGCCGCTCACTGTGACCAAACCATACCTGCTTATCGTAGGGCGCAGGATTGATCTAAGGCTTTAAGGAACTGCCTGACCTGCCATGACCCCGGTGAGTCGCTCATTGTCTAGAGCTACCTCTCCGTTCACCAACACATAGTGTATACCGATAGGATACTGTTTCGGGTCGTCATATGTCGCTGTATCGATCACTTTGTTAGCATCAAAGATCGTAATATCAGCAAAGAACCCTTTCTCGATTCGACCTCGTTTAGCAAGGCTGAATCGTTGTGCAGGCCGATCTGTCATCCTGTGGATGATCGCTTCAAGGCTCAGTGTATGGAACGTGCGCCTGAGACGACCAAGAAACCGAGGGAAGGCACCATATGAGCGTGGGTGTGGCATGGAGCCTGCGGGAGTGATATCGCTGCAAACCATATAATCGTCGCGAGCCAGCAGTTCCATTGCATCCTGGCTCACTTGACGCCAAAGCCCGTAGCTGGTCGGTGGCGGCATGGTGTACCCAACGTTTAGGTCCTGTTCAAGCATGATCCTACACAGCGCATCACCCAATGATATGCCTAGTTCCTTTGCGTAATCCGGTAGGCTCAGGCCCTCCAGCCTCGTGTTGCCGGGTACATATGAGAAGACAATTTCATCCAGTGAACGCAGGTAGTAGAATTCGGTTTCCAAGTATTCGATAATTTTTGCTCTGCTGGCTGCGTTTTTTAGGTGCTGTATGATCTCTTCTGGGCCACCGTCCTGAGCCCAGCTTGGGAAAAAACTGACGGGAATAGTGCTTCCACTAGGGTATGGATAGATGTCCAATGTAACGTCTACTCCCTGAGCCTTTGCTTTGTCTACATCCGCCATAAGCAACTGAACCTGGCCTGCAGTTTTTGGATCAGTACGGAAGTGGGCTAAATGTAGTTTGACTCCTGAACGGCGCGCTATCTCGAGTGCCTCTAGTACCCCACCTCCCTCGTGTGCCCGTTCGGGGTTTGCTCTACGAGGCTCGGCCATGTAGACGCCACCAAGGTCTCGAACGAGTTCACATATCTCGATCAACTCTTCGGTGCTTGTCCATGGCCCGGGATAGTAGCTTGATCCGGTAGTAAAGCCAACGGCGCCTTGTTCCATTCCTTCCCTAACTAAACGCTTGTAGTTGCTCATTAATGGACCGGCTAGTGGGACATCTCTGAAGCCTGCCGTCTCAAGTCTCACCGTGCCGTTAGGCACTAAATACACAGTATTGATGGCAACTTTCTTATGGTAGTTTGCTCGAAACGCAGTAACGCTGCTCATGTCAACGTCTGTGGGTGGCTCACCCAGCAATCCTTTGAGCCAGTAGCGGTATGTCAGATAGTTCTCATGAGACAAAGGTGCGTACGACATGCCGTCAATCCCTAGAAACTCTGTGGTTATACCCTGACGGAGGCCGCAAGCATGCTGAGGATTCACAAGTAAATCACCCTCAGAGTGGGTATGTGTATCAATGAATCCGGGTGCTACAGTGAACCCCTGCGCATCAATAACCCTGCGGGTGTTGGTATCACTCAAGTCCCCGATGTATTCGATTCTATCGCCCACGATACCGACGTCAGCGGCAAAGCCTTTTCTCTCTGTACCATCGACCACCGTACCTCCGGTAATTATCACGTCAAACACAATGTCTCCTCCTAGCTCGAATAATGGGAATGATCTGAGGTGAATATTGGTACCTGGACACTATGAATGAGCCCAAGGCATCCACTCCCGCCATTCTGCGATGATAGTACGGTGGTGAAACAGTGAGTAAGGGTCTGGCCTCGGTATGAGAGGTTCGCGGAGTAGACGCATATTAGCCTGTTTGGGAGTACGCCCAGCCTTCCTGTGATTACAGGGGACGCAGGCACTTACAACGTTAGCCCAGGTGTGTGGTCCACGTTGTGAACGAGGAACAATGTGGTCGATTGTCAAACCCCTCTCCTCTTTGCCACAATACTGACATGTGAAGTTGTCACGATAGAAGACAGCTCTACGTGAAAGCTTACGCTGCGTTACCGGCCGTTTGACCATATACATGAGTCGGATGACCGAAGGTATACCAAATGAATCTGAAACGGTATGGATGTCTCCTCGCCCGTTCGTAAGCATCTCTGCTTTCCCTACACCCATCAAGACCATTGCGCGCCTGACATTGCACACATTTAGTGGCTGGTAGTTCTGATTAAGGATCAGCACCGGTGTGTCCAACATCATCGTCGCGAAATTAACTCCTGTCGTCCATGTTCTCCTTAAGTATATCCATCGAGGTCTTGAAATCATCGGGAATGAACCCAAGAGCGCTGCCTGGTAAGGCTTCTGTGAAGTCAACAAATATGCCGACCAGAGTTGACTCTGTCAACGCCGTTTCAAGATCATATCTAACTGATTCAACCTGCTCGTCGATGGCGTCACGGCTACCGGCGATCGTTTCTCGAAGGTCAGATAGGTACGATAATTGGTTTCCCAGGTTTTTGTCTGGAGTGAATTGCCTAACTGACCTTTCAAGGTCGGAGATAGCAGCAATTGCTTCCTTGGATTCAGCTTCAGTGAGATCTTGGTGTATAGCGCCCTTAACCTGTTCAGTCTTTTGAAGAATTTCGGCAAGCTGGTTTTTGTCCGGTACTGTTTGCTCTAAAGAGCTAATAATAGAGTTAATGTTGGTCTGAGCGGTCACTAGCTGTCTAGGCATTAGATCAACAACATCTTGCGTGTCGAATGTGTAAGTCAGACGTGCAAGAATGATAATCACAGTTCCTGCTATCGCTGCACCGATTAGAAGTCCAAGGATCAACCCACCAGCCCTGTCGATAACTACAGTCGTCCCTAGCGTGGCGATTCCTATTACTGGTTTAACGATTTTCCACAGTATACGGCCTACCCACAGCACCGAGGCAATGACAATGATGAAGGAGAAAGTGGTAAGGATCTGGTCGTTTGAGACCGTATCCTTAAGTGCGTCCCCGATCGCAGGTCCAATCTGGCCGGCTAAATACCAACCCAGGAAGGCAAGGATGGCGTAGACGATTGAGTCAAGGATGCCAGACTTTATGCCTCGGAGGGCCCCGATTACAACGATAGCGAGTAAAGCGTAGTCAAGCCAATTCACAGCAGTTCACTTGCGCAGAGTGTAGCACAGGAGGGGAATTCAAAGAATGGGTTATAGTAGTTCTCCCCAGAGGGCCCCGATTATCATAGCCACGCCGACTGTGATAACGAACCATCCAAATTTGATGGTGGAAGACAGTGCTAGTAAGCCTCTGATAGTGATGATCCCAACGATGAAGGCTACCAAAGCTGCGATGATCGCCTCTAAGTTGATTATCAGGTTGTGATTGATTCCCACAAATAAAGCGGACCCAATGCTCGCAGGGATGCTGAGCAGGAAGCTGAGTACCAATGCGTCTTTGATTCTTAACCGCCGTGTGACAAGCACAACTACTGTCATCCCCGAACGACTGAGGCCGGGTATAACTGCGAGGCCCTGCGCCACACCGGTGGCAACAATGTCGGGAGTCTTAATTTGATCAATATTGCGATAGCCGGTGGGCTTACTACGTATCTGTAGGTAGCCGGTGATTAGCATAAATGTGCCAACCACCCCCATCACGGCAGCACCTGTGATTGTCGAGATGCTACCTAAAGTTAAAAGAAGAGGTGCTGCAACAATTGCACTTACCAATGTGGCAAGGAAGCAGAAACGTAGTAGTGGTGAAGGCTTGCGTGGATAGGATACCAAGTCACGTATAAGCATCAAGATATCCCGTCGCAGTACAACCACCGCCGCGGGTACGGTGCCGGCATGCAGCCACAGTGCGAAACCTATAGCTTCATCTAAAGGTTTGTCGAAGGAAAATGCGTAAACTGCTGCTACAACTCCCTCTGAGCTAACAGGTAGCCACTCCAACATTCCCTGCAGAGATCCGAGGACAATTGCTTCTATCACATTGTAAGCCGGCGGTATAAGTAAAGCAGTCGATGCGGCAGTTGGAGGATATCATCAAGTATCTCGTAACCGATGTCTTGGCACATCGCAGCGAGGTAGTCGTGACCATTCTTATCCACCGTTAGGCAGAAAGGGATCACGTTCTTTGCACGAGCCTCGTCAAAAGCTCTCTTGGTATCATGAACGGCGTATTCTTTTTCCACACCCTCGCGTGAATACCCGCGGTCCTGGGGTCGACCATCACTGATAAGGAAAAGCAATTTGGTCTTAGCATCATGGGAGTCGAGTTTTGCCGTCGCGTGACGGATTGCTGGGCCCATGCGAGTTGCGTGGAGAGGAGAGATTCGATCTATTCGTTTTTTCACGTTGTCCGCGAAGGGCTGGTCAATGTCCTTGACAGTGTAGAATTCGACATTCTCACGACCGTACCCTGAGAAGGCGTAGATCCCATACACATCCCCTATGCTTTCCAGGGCATTGATGAGCATTACGCACGCCTCTTTCTCAAGATCAATAATGCGTTTGTATGAACGGCGTACACCCTCTGAGCGACGTGTTCTCAGCCAAGTCATATACTCGACCGGGTCATCGGGGGCATCCCACTCTTCCCCACGTCGCGATTCATCTATCGCCTCGGCGGTGGAGGCACTGGTATCCATTAAAAAGACGACAGCTACGTCTCGCTGGACTTTGTTACGCCTCCAATAAAGCTTGTCGCTAGGACTTGCGCCAGTTTTTATATCAACCATCGCTTCAATCACATCGTCTATATCTATCTCCTCCCCATCTTCCAGCTTTCGCTGTCTGCGGAACATTTCTGGAACAAGGAGTTCGAACTGTCGGCGTATCTGATTGACTAGAGCTGAGTAATCTGCGAGTGTCTGGCCATAGTACGCAGGGTCCCCTTCGGGCATCACTTTTTCTCGCACAAGACACCACCTCGGCTTGTAGTCATCCGCTCGGAAGTCCCACTCGTCATAGGCGAAGGTTTGAGGTTCCTCCGAGTCGATTTCACCACCTTCCTCGTCAATGTGAGACAGTGGCCCTTGTCCTCGATTCGGATTGGTTGGCTGTGAGGACATCTGTGCTTCTTTCAGCATGTTCTCCGCAAGTTCAGCTGTCATATCCTCCGTGCCATCACCGTTACCGGAAGCCTCCATTTCAACGCTATTTGAGATCAGTTCTTGCAACATCTCCTGCGTAATTTGTTGAGGGTCTCCGCTTTCGGATGATCCATCCCCCTGCTGAAGTCGTAGTTGCTCGAGCAGTTGTACCATCTCCGGTTTGAAGTCGCCACGATAGTCGACGTCTTGGCTAGGTTCGTATTCTTTGTCATCTGTGGTTTCTGTTTCACTGGACTGTTCCGGTAGGTTGCCGCCCATGCCTTGTAGAATCTGCTCGATGGTGTTTTCATCGTCTTCTGCAGTGATCTCGTAGTCCTCTTGCTCTCCAGTATCAATGTCGTGCCATTCTTCATCCTCGATCTCCCGATTAGGGATTTTGGAAAGGATGGCATAGGCTCTGAGCATCGCCTCCGCGGTATCCTCGACCGTTGTTCGATGTAAGAGGATTTTCTTGGCAATTGAAGCTAGCCGTTCAGCCTCGAAGTGGTACTCCTGTGGGATTGCCACGTTGGACGATGATCGGAGGGTTACCCGGACTAGGAATTCAACTAGCGTTTCTCTCGCTGTCATTTCCTTGATGTTAGGCCGGCTGTTGAGCGCATCTTCCTGAACCTTCTCATAGCTGCGTCTCATACCTAGATATTCAGTTACAACACGAGAGTCTAACCGTCCTCCTTCTAGGAGGGTGAAAAGATCAAGAGCCAGTTGCCGGTCAGAGACTAGATTGAAGAGTCTTTGGACATCGGTAACCCACTCAATGGTTTTGTCATCGTGTGTATCATTTGCCTCAAGCACACGCTTTTCCAGTTCGTGCCTCAGGTTACTAAACTGGGTTGCTGGCAGATCAAAAAGGAAGTGAAAGCTACCGAACTCCAAGCGTGCAACTTGGTGAGTAGAGATGACTTTAAACAGGTCAAAATTTTCGTCCTTGGTCGGATAGCGGTCAGCGACATTGGGGACATAAACAGTCGTGCCTTCGGTTGTGGGCGTATCGGTGGAGAACCAGCCTATGCGCTTCTCTGCTAGTTCCGTACTTGCGGCTACCTCAATATCTGAACCCGCTAAAGCCTGACAGTACATCTGCATTAGTTCTTGGACCCGGTCGAATTCGACACTGGCTGAAAGCGACTCCAACATCCCTTGCGCAGTTGAAGACTCCAGCCGGAAGTAGGCAAGCCCACCTTCGTGATTTTGTTTGAGGATTCCAACACCTTCGATATACCACTGCTCAAGTTGGGAGACGCTAACTCGCCCTAGGGTTTGGGGTGTGGTCTTGATGAATTCAGGTACAGCCTGTGGTTCGTGCAGTAGTAAATCCTCCGACATTGCTAGGACAGGCTCATGATAATCTGCGCTTAGCTCAGATAAGGCATGGGACATGTCCAGCATGGTGCCAGGGACGTTACTAATCTCACTCGCTCTTAGTCTATCAGCTAGGGTGATAAATCTGTGTCTCTGGCCAGCTTGTATTCTTGGAAGTGAGCGTGCGGTTGCATCAAATAGATTCTTCACCTGCCGCCATCCAGTCTCTGCAGTTGACGATGCTAGTGCAATAAACTCTTCATCAGCTTCCCCGAGTATTGGAAAGATATCCAAGCTTAAATTCAGGCAATCAGTGGCGACATCGTAGGATCGTCGTGAAATGTATTCCAGAAAGGAGACGAAGCTATCCAGGTTCTTGATCTCTAGGTTTTCGGTAAGCTGCGGGGAGTTTTCGAAGAACTTGCAAGCTAGTGTGCTTGATTTCCATGTACCCTTGTACAGGCGTTGACCCATCGTTGCCCACTCAGCAACGTGTCGGGCCCGTAATTTCTTAAGTACTAAGGGGCTAGAAATTAAATAGCAGGTTGCTACTGTCGATGAATCTTCACAGATACTCTCACCTGCTCGCGCCCATTCCTCGAAGCGGTTGAAGGGCATCAAAGTTACGATAGAAGGACTGGTTTTATAGTACTGTGCGGCTACTTCCCATGAACGGACGGATTGACGGGCGATCCTGATACCCACGTTAGCCCACACATCAAGTTGGTCCGTTTTGAGTACGAGAGACATTGAAAGCCACGCTTTGGCAAATTCTTCACCGGCACCGGGCGCGATTTGGTGAAGTTCCTCGTACACCGTTTCTTTATGTTGTAAAGGTGTCAGTTCCTCCACGGTGCCCTGTCTCCTACAGTCTCCAAAATGCTTAGAAAGCGTTCGAGAATCATCGCGGTCGCTCCGTAAATCACAGTTCCTTCATAGACGTAGACGGGCATCGATTGAATTTCGTTTCCCACCAACCGGGTATCACTGCGGTAGTTATTGGTGTCAAAAAGGGCATGTAATGGTATTTCCTTTACCTCGGCAACCTCTTTATTGGGTTTGAAGTTGTAGGGCCAAACGAAACTGCCAACATACGGTGAGACGTTGTAGTCGGTGATTGTTTTGAAGTCATCTAACTCACCCAGAACCGTAATATCCTTTGATTGGATACCCATTTCTTCGTATGTTTCCCGAAGAGCCGTATCAAGTAGGTCAGAGTCGCCTTCTTCGTGACCGCCGCCAGGGAAAGCAATTTCCCCCTTATGTTTGGTAACTTGCTGGCTACGACGGTTAAACATCACGTGGTAAATGCCTTCTTTTGAGTAGACCAGAATCATCACACCAGCGAGCTTTAAGTTAGTGTCGACGATAGAGCGTTTGGGAGTCATAGTGAGCAAGTCCCTGATTTTGGACTCTACCGTAGTTGTTACCATCGGTCTCCAGCTTAGTATTAACAAACTGCGGGGAACTTTCTTATCGGCAGAATAGCCCCATCTATAGTGAGATCGTCAGGTTGTTATTCGAAAATTGACTTGATTACCTCGTCGATGCTCGCCTGAAGGGTGTAGTCGTCAGTGACAGCCCAGTTGACGGAAACTTGGCATGCTCGTCGGGGTTCTACCCCTTGCGCAATCATTCGCCCAGCGTAAATTAACAGGCGGGTGCTTGCCCCTTCCGCCAAGCCGTGTTCCTTGAGGTTTCGTATTTTCTCACCTAGTTTTGCCAGCCCCTCGGCAATCGTGAGGTCGATGCCAGCTTCATGGGCGACGATTTCTGCTTCAACTTCTTTTTCAGGGTAATCGAACTCAATAGCAACAAAGCGTTGGCGAGTACTATGTTTTAGATCTTTGAGAGCACTCTGATATCCAGGGTTGTAAGACATCACCAACAGGAAACCATCTGCCGCCTCCAGTAGTTCACCACGCTTTTCTATAGGGAGTATGCGACGATGGTCTGTAAGGGGATGAATCAGTACGGTAGTATCCTTCCTCGCCTCAACAATCTCATCTAGATAGCAGATGCCACCCGCTTTGACAGCGCGGGTAAGAGGTCCATCAATCCAGATGGTTTCGTCACCCTGCAATAAATATCGGCCCACAAGGTCGCTAGCCGTTAAATCTTCGTGGCATGCTATGGTTACGAGAGG
>Ga0310344_10003239_pt1 | contig 12163 bp, 10 predicted proteins | sample HC15DNA20200_MG_FD_203801 | JGI IMG/M metagenome (GOLD analysis project Ga0310344, IMG submission 203801) | Marine microbial communities from station ALOHA, North Pacific Subtropical Gyre - HC15-DNA-20-200_MG | ecosystem: Environmental > Aquatic > Marine > Oceanic | place: Pacific Ocean: North... | reverse complement strand
GCATCAGCAACAGAACTAGGAGCTACGGCAATCGCAGCCGCGCTCGAAAGATCTGGCACAGAGCCGAGTGAGATTGAACAAGTAATTATGGGATGTGTCCTACCGGCGGGGCAAGGTCAAGCCCCGGCACGACAAGCAACCCTCGGCGCTGGCCTGCCCCTCGAGGTTGGATGTACGACAGTCAACAAAATGTGTGGTTCTGGAATGCAGACTGTGATGCTAGCCCACGACTTAATAGTCGCAGGCACTGCAAAAAAAGTAATCGCAGGAGGCCAAGAAAGCATGAGCAACGCACCGTATCTATTGCCAAAGGCACGAAATGGGCATCGACTAGGCCATACAGAGGTGATCGATCACATGTTTCTTGACGGCCTTGAAGATGCCTACGATCGAGGAAAGCTAATGGGTGAATTTGCTGAACAGTGTGCGACTCATTACGGATTTAGTCGTGAAGACCAGGATGATTTTGCTATCGAGTCCTTAACGCGCGCAAAGGAGGCTATTGAAAGTGGTGCATTCCAGAGAGAGACTGTAAATTTTAGCGTAGAAACTAAGCGTGAAAAAAACATCATAGAAATAGATGAGATCCCATTAAAATCGAACGTTGAAAAGATTCCACAGTTAAAGCCGGCGTTTAGAAAAGATGGTACTGTAACTGCAGCAAACGCAAGTTCAATATCAGATGGTGCTGCAGCCTTAGTACTGATGCGACTTTCTGAAGCTGAAAGAGGTGGCTATGTTCCTTTAGCTCGAGTCGTGGGTCATGCAGCACATGCACAGGAGCCACGTTGGTTCACCACTGCACCCGTAAAGGCGGTACTTAAACTTCTAACGCAAATAGGATGGAGCACCTCTGATCCTGATCTGTACGAAATCAACGAAGCATTCGCGGTTGTTGCAATGGCTGCTATGCTGGAGCTAGATATTAGTCCTGATAAGCTCAATATACACGGTGGCGCATGCGCACTTGGTCATCCCATTGGAGCTTCTGGAGCCAGAATTATTGTAACTCTGCTCATGGCATTAGAACGACATGGTCTATCCAAAGGTATCGCGTCATTGTGCATAGGTGGTGGCGAGGCTACAGCAATGGCGTTTGAACGCTTCTAATGATTTATATTTCAAATTAATGATATTAGAACTTAAAACGTAACAATGACATCGATAAGTTAGGACGAAATGCCGGTTTATAAGAGTCGAATAGATCCAGATACTGATACTTTTCGTGAAAATGAAGTATCGATGCAACGTCGTATTGAAGATCTTAAGGAGGTAACATCACGAATAAACCGCGGTGGTGATGCAAAAGCACGAGAAAATCATAAAAATAACGGCAAACTGCCCGTTAGAGACCGAATTCAATTATTGATTGATCGTGGAACACATTTTCTAGAACTATCAGTGCTAGCTGGATATCAGCTCTATGGTGACAAAGTACCGGCGGGTGGAATCATTAGCGGTATAGGGACAATCATGGGGCGTGAGTGCGTAATTATTGCAAATGATGCGACAGTTAAAGGCGGTACCTACTACCCGATAACCGTAAAGAAACATCTGCGCGCACAAGAGATTGCCTCAGATAATAACCTGCCGTGCATCTACTTAGTCGACTCGGGAGGAGCTTTCTTGCCAGCACAAGATGAGGTTTTCCCAGATCGTGATCACTTTGGTCGAATCTTTTTTAATCAAGCTCAAATGTCAGCCAGAGGTATTCCACAAATTGCTGCGGTCATGGGTTCATGCACAGCGGGTGGTGCATATGTACCAGCTATGTGTGATGAATCAATTATTGTTAAGGATCAGGGTACTATCTTTCTTGCTGGACCACCACTAGTTAAATCAGCAACCGGGGAAGAAGTCACAGCAGAAGAGTTAGGTGGGGCTGAAGTGCACTGCCGGACATCAGGAGTAACAGATTATCTTGCCAACAATGATGTGGATGCACTGAATCAAATTCGAAGAATCGTAGCCAAATTTCCAATTAATAATTCCAAAGCCAACAAGCAAGCAAGCATAGTTGCTCCCGAATATGAAGCTAGTGAGATTTATGGCATTGTGTCAGCAGATCCAAGGATGCCTTTTGATGTGAGAGAGATCATTTGCAGAATTGTTGATGGTAGTGATTTTATTGAATTCAAGGAGCTATACGGCACCACGTTGGTATGTGCCTTTGCATCAATAGGCGGCATGAATATTGGGATCGTGGCTAGCAATGGTGTGCTATTTTCTGAGTCTGCCCTCAAAGGAACGCATTTTATTGAAATTTGCAGCCAGCGGCGTATTCCTATCTTGTTTCTGCAAAACATTAATGGATTTATGGTCGGGCGCCATTATGAAGCACAAGGCATTGCTAAAGATGGCGCTAAAATGGTTACAGCTGTTGCTTGTAGTCAGGTGCCCAAACTTACTCTCATCATCGGTGGTAGTTATGGTGCTGGCAACTACGGGATGTGTGGTCGAGCGTTCAACCCACGATTTCTTTGGATGTGGCCAAACGCTCGTATATCTGTGATGGGTGGGAAGCAGGCAGCTAGTGTTATGGCCGAAATTAGACGATCTAATTATAACCGTAAGGGCGAGATTTGGCCCACAGAGGCTGAACAAGATTTTCGCGATAAAATTCTGCGTCAATATGAGACTCAAGGAACTCCATATTACTCATCAGCTCGTCTCTGGGATGACGGCATAATTGATCCAGTTGATACCAGAGCTATATTGATAAGAGCGCTAGAAGCTTGCCAAAATGCCCCAACACCAAAAACTCACTTCGGCGTTTTCCGTATGTAGTAAATTGCAGTTTCAAATCATAAGTTAATTACTTAATTTCAAATGGCCTAAAAAATGTCCCGACGCAGAAATACCGTACCAGTGTATATAGAAGATCTAGTAATTGGGGGTCGCAACCCTATATTAATCCAATCTATGACGAATACTGATACAGCAGATGTGGAATCTACAACTGATCAGATACAAAGGCTCGCAAATGCTGGATCTGAAATTGTACGAATCACTGTCAATACAGATGCCGCAGCTGCAGCAGTGCCAGAAATTCGTTCACTCCTGAACCAGAGAAAGTGTATGGTGCCGCTGGTAGGTGACTTTCACTACAACGGCCACAAATTACTTGAAAACAATTCTGACTGCGCAAAAAGTCTGGCGAAATATCGCATTAACCCAGGAAACGTGGGACGAGGATCCAAACATGACCCACAGTTCGCACAGATGATTGGTTTTGCGCGCAAATATAATAAGCCAATACGAATAGGAGTAAATGGGGGCTCTCTAGATCCTACACTACTAGCCCAGCTTCTTGACGAAAACGCAGCTCTAAAAAAACCGCGTGAGCTAGATGAGATAACAAGAGACGCCCTTGTTGAGTCAGTCGTGCGAAGCGCAGAATTTGCTGAAAATGAAGGACTCGAGCACAATAAGATAATCCTGTCATGCAAAGTCAGTTCCGTTCCTGAGCTGATTATTTTGTACAGAGAACTAGCAAATCGTACTGACCTCCCTCTTCATCTGGGACTAACTGAGGCTGGCATGGGTGAAGGTGGCATCGTCTCATCGGCAATAGCCATAGGTGTTCTACTTCAAGAAGGTATAGGAGATACGATCCGGGTTTCACTCACACCAGAACCCGGAGGGGATCGAGTCAAAGAGGTAGTTGTCGCGCAGCAGATCCTCCAGAATATAGGAGCACGGTCATTCAAGCCTAAGGTCGTTGCATGCCCCGGCTGTGGACGTACAAATAGTGAGTACTTCCAGGTATTGGCTAAAGATATCGAGCAGTATATTCAGGGAATGATGGTATCTTGGAAATATCAATATCCCGGCGTAGAAAATATGACGGTAGCCGTTATGGGCTGTGTGGTCAACGGGCCTGGAGAAAGCCGTAATGCGAACATTGGAATAAGTCTACCTGGTAGTGGTGAGCGTCCAACGGCTCCAGTGTTCGAAGATGGTGAAAAAACAGTTACATTAAAAGGTGACGATATCGCGTCACAATTTAAGCATATACTTAGGGAGTACGTAGTATCACATTACTCATAAGACAAATTATTCTACTCGAGCTTATAAGTTCTCCGAGCCTACTTTTGCACCAAACCTATGTAAAGGTTCCCATTAAAAACGACGAAAAACTAGCGTTGAGTTAGTCCCGCCAAAACCAAAACTATTACTCATAACAGTATTTAGTCCTGCGTTTTCTAGCGGCTCCTGAATAATCGGGAAATGCTCTGCTCCCGGATCCATGCTTTCAATATTTATTGATGGCGCGATAAAGTCACTCTCTAGCATAAGTAGCGCGTATACAGCTTCATTCACTCCAGCTGCTCCTAACGCGTGACCCGTCATTGATTTAGTCGCACTCATTCTGGGCATTGTATCTCCAAAAACGGTCCGCACAGCTTCAAGCTCACGAGTATCACCAATTGGTGTGCTGGTGCCATGAGTATTCAAGTAATCAATCGGCTCGCTCACATTCTGAATGGCCTCCTCCATGCAACGCACAGCGCCCTCCCCAGATGGCTGCACCATATCATAACCATCAGAAGTGGCTCCAGAACCAACTAACTCTGCATATATTCTTGCACCCCGCGCCTCCGCATGGTCAAGATCCTCCAATGCTAGAACACCGCCGCCGCCAGAGATTACAAAACCGTCACGGTTCGCATCATAAGTCCTTGAGGCAAGCTCGGGAGTGTCATTATACTTAGATGACAAGGCTCCCATTGCATCGAATAACATCGTCATTGCCCAATGAAGCTCTTCACCACCACCAGCAAATACTAAGTCCTGCTTTCCGAGCTGTATAAGTTCAGCAGCATTGCCAATGCAATGGCCACTTGTCGCGCAAGCGGAACTGATAGAATAAGCAATACCCCGGATACCAAACGCCGTACTAAGGCACGCTGCATTAGTGCTAGACATAGTACGAGTAACCATATACGGACCGACTCTTCGTATTCCTTTCTCTCTTAATAAATCAGCGGCTAAAACAATGTTTTCTGGGGATCCACCGCCTGTTCCTACTATTAGACCTGTTCGCGGGCTACGCACCGTCTCATCACTCACGCCCGAGTCGACAACTGCCTCCTTCATTGCAAGATAGTTATAGGATGCTGAATCCCCCATAAATCGTTTAATTTTACGATCGATAGTTGCGTCCAAATCAATATCCAAAGCACCATGAACATGCGATCGAAACTTAAGTTCTTCATACTCATGGCTAAATACAATGCCAGATCTGCCTTGTCGCAGCGAGTCTCGTACTGCATCTTTTCCGATTCCAATGCTGGATACGATGCCTAGTCCTGTTACGACTACTCGTTTCATTTGCTTGGACCAGACAGGTCTGTTTCTACGTTCTGGAAAAGACCCACTCGAAGATCTTTACCCGTGTAGATAATGCGACCATCCACCTCGACATGGCCATCGCCAATGCCCATAAATAACTTGCGTGTTATTAGTCTTTTTAGAATAACGTGGTATCGAACTCTTGTACACTCAGGTGTAATTTGCCCTGTGAAACGTATTTCTCCTGAGCCAAGAGCCCGCCCATGGCCAGGGCCACCCTTCCACCCCAAAAAGAACCCTATTAATTGCCATAACGCATCAAGACCTAGACACCCCGGCATAACGGCATCATCCTCAAAGTGGCACTGAAAAAACCACAAGTTTGGACTAACATCAAGTTCCGCAATAACCTCTCCCTTTCCGTATTCACCTCCATCATCAGATATGTGGGTAATGCGATCAAACATGAGCATTGGTGGAAGAGGTAACTGAGCGTTACCAGGACCAAATAAAAGTCCATGGCCACATTTCAGAAGTTCATCTCTACTATATTTATTAGTGCGCACCATGAGCTATATTTCCTTTTCTAGCACAAACCCTTCTCAGTTCCATAGTATTACTTTTTTAGAGCTTACACACTTCGTAAGGAACTCGCCAGGAACAATGCTTAGACATCGATCAATACTAAGTGAACACGTGCAGGTCCATGCGCGCCATACTCTATAGTTTGTTCTACATCCCCAGTCTTTGACGGACCAGTAACCAAGTTCACGGCGCGCGGGAAAACTTCATAATCAGATTTAATGGTACGCCATAGGTCTTCTTGGCATTCGACGATTAGACTTGAATCGAGAACAACAATATGATCTGTCCCAAGAAATATATGTGATGCTGGATTCTCATTGGTCGGAATAAAAACCATCGTACCTGTCTCTGCAATGCCCGCATAGGCTTCGCTTACAACAGTCTGATCGGAAACACTAGCAGATCTCTTATGAATACTCCACTCCGATGGCCAAATAACTTTGTCCAATATTGTTCCACCACCAACAACTAGATCCTTTCCTAACTGCTGATTGGAGCAGTACTCTTCAGTCGCTACTACAATATTATCCAGACCTATAATACGATTAACTGTCCCGTGGACAGCGATGTGCTTATTGCAGTATTGATCAACTAGATTCTGAGTGATCCTTGGCCGGACTGACAACCCGATGCTCTGCACGCGATCCTCGATAGCACGATGAGCAAGCGCAGATCGTTGTTCGCCACCAGTTAGTACAGTTCTTAGCGCAGTAAATAAGGAACTGCGAGCATCAATCATTGAACTGCCTCATTTGATTCCTCCATTCTCTCTGGAAAGTTCGCGCAGACGGGCACGGGAAATCGCGGCTGCTAGTCCAACCACCAGCCAACGGAATCCACTTTATGACACCACGTTGTCGACCCAGTCTATTCAACAACCAAATAGGTAGGGCTAAAACTATCTGATAAAAATGAGGTCGACGAACCAAGTATACCCAAATCATAAAAATTAGGCGTCCGGTAAATGGGGATAACTTGCGGCGCTGCTGTTGAGTGCGATGCTGGCGCAGCAAATCTGGCAAGGGTATATGGACTGGGCAACTAGTCTTACATAGACCATTAAGCGTGCAAGCATTTGGAAGATCCACATTGTTCTCATAGCCGCCAATAAGAGGCGTCAACACTGAACCCATAGGTCCCGGATAAATCGAACCATATGCATGACCACCAATTGCATTATAAACCGTACAATGATTCAAACATGCTCCGCAGCGGATGCATCTTAGCATTGACTGATACTCACTACCTAGCATACTTGAACGTCCGTTATCCACAAGTACAACATGGTACTGCTCTGGACCTTCTTCATAAGTGTTGTCAGCTCTAGGGCCCGAATACAAACTGGTGTATGCGCTCATCTCTTGGCCTGTTGCACTACGCGCCAATACGCGCAAAAAAACCGATAAATCCTCCAAAGATGGAATAACTTTCTCTATGCCAGCGACAACAATTTGCATCCGTGGGAGAGTGCTAGTCAGGTCACCATTTCCTTCATTTGTGACAATAACGCTCGAACCGGTCTCCGCAATCAAAAAATTCGCACCAGTGATTCCAATATCAGACTCCACAAAATGATTGCGTAGTACGCTGCGTGCTTGTTGAACAATGTCCTTACGCTCTGAAACACAGTTGGCATATCCAAGTGGTTTATGGTGCTGATAAAAAAGCTTACTTATTTGATCGCGCGTCTTGTGGACGGCGGGCGCAATAATATGACTTGGCTTTTCAGATGCGAGCTGTACGATATACTCGCCTAGGTCAGTCTCAATCACTTGAATGCCTGATTTTTCAAGCTTTTCATTCAAATTAATTTCTTCCGAAACCATCGACTTGCCTTTTGTAATCTTTCTAGCTCCCGATTTGCTACATAGATCTTCAACGATAGAACTTGCCTCTTCAGCTGTACGTGCCCAATGAACTTCACCACCATTCTCTAATACTTTTTTCTCATAAATCTCCAGATATAGATCAAGATTCGTGAGGACGTGATCCTTAATATCTCGAGCCGCATCTCGCATCTGATGAAATTCAGGAAATTCCGCGATGGCTTTCTGGCGTTTCAGAACAAATCCCCCTTTCGCTCTATTCATAGCCTGCTTTAGCTGGTCATCAGCCAAAGCCATGCGGACTCGCCTGCGAAATTCAGTGGAAGCTGCGTTCATACATGATCATCCTTTTCGCCAATAGAAGGATTGTCTACCATTCCAGCTAAGATTTCTGCAACATGAAATACTTTCATTGAACTACCCATGCGTCTGAGATACCCAGCAATATTCATTAAACAACCAAGATCCCCACCAAGAAGCATATCCGCCCCTGTACTTAGTGCATTGTTGACTTTACGATCAACTATCCGTGTGGAAATTTCTGGATATTTAACACAAAACAAGCCTCCAAAACCGCAGCATTCATCAGCTTCTTCCATTTCTCTAAGCTCTAACCCTTCCAGCTTAGACAATAATTCCCGTGGCTGCTTATGAATACCGAGTTCATTTAATCCAGAACACGAATCATGATAGGTGCAAGTCTTATTGATTGAATGCTGAATACTATCGATTCTAGCTACGTCAACCAGGAATTCATTTAATTCATATGTCTTAGACGCGAGATTACGCGCTCTGTCTAGCCAAAGAACATCTGATGAAAATAGGCGTGGGTAGTGCTCTCGAACCATACCTGCGCATGAGCCCGATGGCACAACAACATAATCAAAGTTCTCAAAAGCAAAAATCACCTGCCTCGCAATACTGATCGCCGAAGACTCATTTCCTGAGTTATACGCTGGTTGGCCACAACAAGCTTGTGAAGCTGGAACCTCTACTTTAAATCCCGCTGTCTTAAGCAAATGAATTGCCGCAAAACCTACAGACGGCCTCAGGAGATCGACTATACAAGTGACAAAAAAACCGATCGTTACATTCTCGAAGGAAGCTACTGCCTCTGTGTTGCTCGAAATATTGCCCAAGATTGCCTCCACGTAAAACAGCAGCAGAATCCATAATTGTAGAATATTACTATCTCATCCCCAAGTCCGCACCAACCTTGGCTATGGCTAGCTAGTATCTATGCTCCCAACCACATCTGGTCAGACCACATTATACTCCCTCACAATGAATCGATATCATCCAAGACCAGATCTTCTTTTGCTTATATTGGCCGCTTCGGTTCCACTAAGCTTCTCTACATGGCAAGCGCTGCTAAACAATTTTGTCGTAGAGCAGGCTCAGTTCACAGGCGAACAAATTGGTATTTTACAAAGCCTAAGAGAGGTTCCAGGTTTTCTTTCATTTGTGGTTGTTCTGTTACTAATTTTCTGCAGAGAGCAGATCTTGGCTTACCTGTCGTTGCTATTGCTTGCAATTGGTACATTTATAACTGGTTGGTTCCCAAGCGCTATAGGCCTATATGCAACAACCGTCTTGATGTCCCTTGGATATCATTATTATGAGACAGTACAAACCTCACTAACACTGCAGTGGATTGACAAAGGGAAGACCGCCAACTTTCTTGGAAAAATGATGGCGGTGGGATCATTCACTTCAATAATCGCCTTTGCACTAATCTGGCTTGCATTTCAAAAAATGGAGTTTGATTTCTCTCTTGTATATATGGTCGGAGGCTGTCTAACTGCCATTATTTGTACAATTTGCTGGATAGTATTCCCAAAATTTCCAGAAAAGATTAGCCAGCATCGTAAACTCATTCTCCGTCGTCGCTACTGGCTCTACTATTTATTGGTTTTTCTATCAGGCGCTAGGCGCCAAATATTTATAGTCTTCGCTGGTTTCTTGATGGTTGAAAAGTTCGGCTTTAGTGTTTCTACAATTGCATTACTCTTTCTAATTAATGCCGCAATAAATGTCCTATTAGCGCCTCAGATAGGTAAGTTTATTGGAATAATCGGGGATCGCAAGGCGCTTATCTTTGAATATTCGGGTCTGGTAATAATCTTCTCAACCTACGCGTTTGTTAATGACGCTAGATTGGCCGCATCCTTATACATACTTGATCATTTCTTTTTCGCACTGGCTATAGCTATTAAAACCTATTTTCAAAAAATTGCTGACCCAGCTGATATCGCAGCAACCGCAAGCGTGAGCTTCACAATCAATCATATCGCCTCTGTCATCCTACCAATTGTAATGGGACTCATCTGGTTAGTGTCGCCATCTTCAGTATTCTTAATCGGAGCGGGGATCGCTCTCGCTTCCCTCATGCTATCACTAAAAATACCCAGAAACCCGTCTATCGGCAACGAAGTTGTTAAGAAAGGAATCGGTGCCTATTATGTCGGCATAATAAACAAAACGGATTGATTACTTAGGGCAAACTGCGGATTTGACCGACATGCCACAAATAGATGTTAGCGTAACCTATTAATTTATTGCGCATAAAAACTTATCTCATACCCACCAAATTTTCTGACATTGAGTACGCCAGTATCGAATATCAGATATTGCCCTTTTATACCATTTAGGCGTCCTTGAATAAGAGTCTGTTTGTCAAAATTCTGTGACTGAACATGCTCTGGATGCTCTATAACTGGGTATTCGAACACGACCTCTTCTGCTCCACTTAAGTAGCCATATGAGGCGCTAGGAGAATCAAGCCCAAGCTCTTCAATATTAGTTGCCACTTGCCTATATAGACGATCCCTTTCTCGTGCAAGATTTAACTCTGGCGGATTACCCTTTAACATAGCACGCCAATTTGTTCTATCGCTAACATGCGCCTTTAGAGCTACTTCCAACAGACCAGATTGCAATCTAGACCGAACTTCGAAGATTGGTAAAGCCTGGAATGCTCCTTGGTCAATCCACCGAGTCGGTATCTGACTTGCCCTGGTTATACCAACTTTTAAGCCCGATGAATTAGCTAGATATACCACGTGTGGTTGCATACAATGCGACTCACCCCACTGTGGTTCCCTACAAGTACCTTCGTGATAGTGACACAACTCGGGCTTTATAATACAAGTGTCGCAGGCTGCAAGACTTCGGACGCAAGGGAAACAGTATCCTTGATTAAAGCTTTTCTTAGTCTTACGTCTACACTCGATGCAGTAAATATTACCTGTAAACTCCATCACAATCTGTAGACCAATAAGCGAGTTGAGGGGAATAAGTCTATCGCCGATCGGCAATTGATATGAAACTGGTTTAGTTGGCTTAGCCACTAATTTACGTATAGAGCCGATAACAGATTCGTCGGTTGCTGTCACTTTAGGTGCCCGAGTAGGTGAGAGCCATTAAAGTTTACTTCAACTTTATGCTTGTCGGCGGCGCCCCACACGCCTACCCTCGCGCACCTCTCCAACAGTCCCTCCGTTGCAACGGTACCTCTCAATCCAACGGCGACAATCTGGATCATGCCCCATCATTACATCAGCACCCATTATCACCTGCATCATCTCTGAGTGCATTGGATTAGTAATAGCAGAGGTCATTCCGGCACCAATCACCATTGCAAGAAATGCTGCATTAAGTCCATTGCGATTCGGAAGACCAAAGCTAACATTGGAAGCGCCACATGTCGTATTAACTAGTAATTCCTCTCTCAATCGTTTGACTATGTGGACTACCTGACGACCAGCAGTATTTATTGCACCAATCGGCATGACCAAGGGATCAACGACAACATCAGCACGGGGAATACCGTGGTCTTCTGCTCTCTCGACAATTTTTTTTGCCACTTCATAGCGAACATTTGGGTCTTCGGAGATACCAGCTTCATCATTAGAAATTGCAACAACAGCAGCTCCAAACTTCTTCACTAAGGGCAGCACAGATTCTAATCGCTCGTCTTCGCCAGTTACTGAGTTGACAAGCGGTTTTCCTCGGTAAACTGATAAGCCTGCTTCTAAGGCAGCAACAATTGACGAATCAATTGAAAGTGGCGCGTCTGTCAATGACTGGACTAACTTCACACAATCTGCCAACATAAGAGGCTCATCAGCAAGCGGTATGCCAGCATTCACGTCGAGCATGTGTGCACCAGCTGCCACCTGAGCATGCGCATCGCGTTCAACTCTTGAATAATCGCCATTTCTCATTTCCTCCGCCAGAATTTTGCGTCCCGTTGGATTAATACGCTCACCTATAATACAAAATGGTTGATCAAATCCAATGCGTACTTCTTTAGAGTGAGAACTGACAATAGTGACTGTCATTTAATAGCTGATCTCCCCAGCAAACAATAAAACACCTTAAACCAGTTTTTTGATCTCAGAACTTCAGAAAACAAATGCAGTAATTTAAATCTAACGATCTCCGCTCGCCATAAC